>OCLF01000063.1_pt1 | contig 33054 bp, 34 predicted proteins | sample 1502881 | NCBI WGS metagenome assembly OCLF01 (sample SAMN03418267, study PRJEB22391) | human gut metagenome | biome: human-gut; feature: organic feature; material: feces | host: Homo sapiens | place: Tanzania | collected 2013-01
ATCAGCTGGTGAAAGGCTTCTGCTGCATTAAATCGGCTTTCAGGAGCCTCACGCACAAAGGTGGCGTTCAAATAGCCGTTTGTGCCTTTCGAGATATTTTCCACTTCTACGATCATTCCCTTTCTCAATTCCTCTACAGTCATGTCCTGCGCAGGAGAGACAGAAACGGACAGACCTTCACTGCTGATGGCTGGTACTCGCCCGATATCGGCTCCACGATTATTGAGCAGGCAGGTGAGTCTGGAGTTATAGAAAATATCATTCACGCGCACCTCTTCTTCATAATCTTCAATCATTTCGCTCAAGGCAAACACGTATGTTCCATCTGGATTTATGTCTTTTACATAGGCTCTGAGCACGAGTGGCTTGTCGAGATATTGGAAGGATTTGATGCTTACTTCGCCGGGATAGTATGGTACCACATCTTCCAGTACATTCAGGGTGCCTGTGCATTCATATCCCTCCTCAATAACTTGGCATTCGAACATGAGCTGTCCGGCTAATTGCTTAGTTATAATGATGCTTGTTTCGTCGTCTATATCGAGTTTCCTTCTCTTATTACTGTCTGATTTTCGCTTATTGGAAAAGAGTGAATGGTTGATATACATCCATAGTTGCTTGTAGTGCTCGATGGTAGTACCCACTTTTCCTCTCAGGTTTACTGGCGGTTTCTCGTCCAGATGAATGCTGAGTCCGTGCCACAATCCCATTCTTGAAGGGAAAGGCAGATAGAGATTCTCTTTGTTGAGATTCTTCGGTTGTATGGCAATGGTTTGTTCATTGACAGTGAGAATGGTCTGTTCTCCTTCGAACTTAGCGGATTCGAAATTTTCTACCGGTTCATTGTTTTCCTGCGAGCAGAGCATATTGGCGATGATGAATGCATCATCACAATTGAAGGGTAGGGTAGCATCAAATTCTGTTGCCGTGAAAAGTGATCGGAATGCTTTTTGCAGTGTTTTGTTAGGATCGCTCACGTTCATCAGGGATACCAGTCGGTAGAGTAGTGCCTGGATGAGTTGAGAATCATATATCTTATGAGTAGAATGGTTACTGAGCATCAGTTCTGTCACCAATACCTGAATCATAGTCTCCTTTGTGGCAGGATCGCTGGTAAGTTTGTCGGTCTGCGCATAAGTGAAATCCACGTAACTTTGTAGCAGTTTGAGCCATTGCATCTGGAATGGTGTACGTGTCCAGAGATATACTTCCTGCTTACGGAGTGTGGAAAGGATTTTGCCTATCTGTTTTTCCATGATAGAGACATCAAGCATGAAAATACACTGCATGATGCAGAATTGCTTTCTTGGTTGGTAGATGTAGGCACAGTCAGCGAGTGTAGAGAGGATATGCTCGATGGTATCTTCTGCTTTTCCTTCCTTAAGAATTTGGATGGCCTGGATATAATAAGACAGCAGTTCGATAACATCTGTAAATCTTTGCTCTAATAATATGCGTTCTGCTTCTTTGCACCGGGGCAGTAGTAAGTTACTCTGCAGGGTACAGAGGCAATGATAGCGTATGTTTTGGAGTAAAGCTTGAAGTTGGTTCTGGGAAATATTTTGGGAGATATTTGAAATCCAGCGATGACATTCCACATCGAACATATCAGATGGAGTATCACCCAACATCAGTTTTCTGAAATCCTCTGTATTCCAGCTGGCAATATCTGTTCCTTCTTGTTTTTTATCGTTTTCTGAATTTGTGTCTGATTCATCAGTTTGTTCCTTTTTCTGCGTATCTTCTTGCAGAATTTTCTGGTGGATGACTTCAAATATTTCCTGCAGATCATTTTCAGAGAGCGAGAATTCTGATTTCTCAGCTCCCAGCACTTCAACGAGTTTTACCTCCATATAGTTTTGTCTGAACTTCATGATCCTGCATCTTACTCTTGGTGTAAGAGCGGCATTGATATTAGTTTCACGGTCCATCATTGCCGTTAAACCATATTGATCTTCCAACTGGTATTTGTCGGTAAGAGTCAGTTTGATTTTAAAATCCACTTCTTCATTTTCATGATAATAGCTTCTCATGAGGAGGTCGATATTTTGCGAGATAAAGATTTTGCCACTTGACGTTGTCAGCAGCTTGCAGTCAAGAAAATCGGGTAGGGGTAGCCTCCTTTGAAATGCAAGTTGGGCTATCTTATAAATTTTACCTTCCCATTCGATGATAAACTTGTGCTCCTCTTCATCGGAGCGCAAGACTTTTGCTTTGATGTATTTATAATTATCCATTTTATATAATAATTTTAATTCGTTTTCAATTACTGCGCTAAATTACTAAAAAAATCTGATATGTATTAAAAATGAGCGAAAAAAAATTCATTTTTCTTCTTTTGTATATGTTATATAGTTCCAATGGAGGTGGTATGAGTGGCCAGAAAAATGACGCTGCTGGCTCAGTAGGATTTTTCAGGCAGTCCCTATGTGATTTATTCTTTTTTGCCCTGGTGGTTGATATAGAGATGGGTGAGGATGCTCTCCACCTTTGACAGGGAAGAGTCTATGTCCAATGGCTCGTTATCGGAAAGTGAAAAATGCTCCAGATAACGGCATAAATCGAAGATTATTATCGTGAAATATAAACATTTTAAACAGGCCTTACTTTTTAAAGTGGGCTCAGTTCTTCATTATGACAATATCACTTGCAAGATGTTTTTTGTATGTATGTTTGCATGTTTGTTTGTTAACTTTTCTAAGTTAGCAAAGTTGGCTAAAAGCATAAACTTAGTTAAATTTTAAAAGTTGATGTTGTTATTTACAAGATTGTTTGTATATTTGCAATACAAAAATATAATAATTATTGTAACAATCGTTGTATTTTCAAATCTGAAGGGCGGTGTTGGCAAGAACACTTTGTGTTGTTACTTTGCCCACTTCCTCGTGGCAAAGAATAGTGTTGCGATTCAGCGATTATGAACTGCTGAAAGAGAAGTGTGACTTCTATCTTCAAAATCAACGTTTTGTACATGAGGCAAAAAGAATAACCGCTGTTGTTATGTGCTATTAAGTTAGTGTTAGTCTCTTCATTGAGGCTGGACGTCCTCAGCGGAAGCCTATCGTTGTTGTGTGCGATTAAGTTCGTGTTTGCCTCTTCACTGAGACTGGACGTGACAGATAGGCTTGCCCTCGGTACCTGGTATCGAGGGCTTTTTGGTATTGGTGTCATTTTTTTCTTTTGCCCCTTTCTAGTTGTTTAACCTTGTATCTTTTGATTCTCAACTATTTTATGTATCTATGTAGTAAAAAAGATAGATAGATATTCAAAATATAACTTTAAAAAGGAAGGTTTCTTTTGTTTTTACGAAAATTTTAATTAACTTTGCGTCCCAAATGATAAAAAGATTTTTCATTGCATATGTCAGATTATCCCAATTTTAGGGGATTATATAGATGTTTTTGAAATTATATTTTCTTATTTGACTGAAAAGGAGTATCTTTGCATCATAATTAATAGAGTTACATAAGATGAATAGAACAAAGATTATTGCAGCATTTGCTGAGAAAGCAGGTATCACAAAGACTGATGCAGCCAGGTATTTTGATACCATGATAGGTTTAATGGCGGACAATATGGTGGAAGGTGATGGAGAAATCGCTATTCCTGACTTCGGTAGATTCTCTATCAAGCATGTAGCAGAGCGTCAGGGTATTAATCCTGCCACTAAGGAGAAGATTACGATTGCAGCCCGTGATAAGATTGTGTTCAAGGCTTCAGATTGCATTCAGTATTACTCACGTAAGCATTGTAAGGATTAAACGATAGTGGTATTATAAATCAGTAAATTAATCTAAATTGGTATAGCCACCAGATTTTCTGGTGGCATTTTTATGCCTAAATATATGTTTTTGGGACAGTAAATCATGTTTTTCTCCAGTAAAATTGAAGAAAAGCTTCAGTTTACGCAGGAGCGATATATTCGTGCATGGGATGAGAGTATGCAGAACCAGTATCATCAGTTCATGAGTCTTACGCCCCTCAGGATGACTGAAAAGCAGCTCATTCTAGTGGTCTGTCTCTCTCGTGCAGGAGAAGCTACCTTGAAGCATCCTCTCATGGTTCGTCTGGAACAGCAGGTGTCAAATTTAGACAAATTTATCAGGACTCCGAAGATAGATGAAGAGAAGCTTTTGGATGTGAGGGTAGTGGACAGAGAGGAAGCGGCAGCAGAGATTCAGTTTGATCATGCCAGCAAACTTCAGTGGCCAGATCATCTGAGTCCTACCAGCATTGCCACCCCAAAGGAAATAGCAGAGAGGCTGAAGGAATATGATGCCGTTTATAAAGAACTGGTGGAAGCCAAGGGTGCTATCCTGCAGTTGGCTGAGAACAAGCTCACCGAAAAGCTTCTTCATGAGCAGCTTCGTTCCTGTCTTGACTCTCTGCTGGAAATATTGAAGGACAATGAACAGAAGGTGCTTCATCAGTTTGCCAGATATTTTGATCTGAGGGAAATGAAGGATTTCAGACCCACCAGCAGCATTGACTATAACGTATGGCAGGGACATCTGAAGGCCATCATCGGTTATGCCACCAATTATGAGATAGATGATTTCAGCAGGAGTGAAAAGGAATCTCTTTCTTTCATCCGTGGTTTTGTCAGGAAAGGAAGTGACTCTGGCTTTTCTTACGAGGATCTCAAGGCCGTGGTTGATGAGCATGAGCAATTCCTGCGCTCCAAGAAGCAGAGTAAAGCAAATGATGAGCGTATCGAGAAGCTGGTACAGGCAAGAAGAGGTTTGGGTCGCATCACGATGGGCACTTTGAAAAATATCAATTCCACCATAGGAATACCTAAAGGATATGGTCCACTGGCAGCGGATTTTCAGGATAGGATGTCTGAAATATGGACCAGCAAGATGGTTTATGAGAAGCAGGAGGCCTACATCCGTCTGCTTTTCAGTCTGGCCTGTAGATGGAAGGAAAACTTCGCTCTGTTCAAGAAAGAGAAGAATCTTCTGGACTACAATGATATGGAGAAATACATGAGGCTTTTATTGAAGGATGAATCCGTGGCCAGTGAGATTTCCCTGTCTTACAGGTATCTCTTTGTGGATGAGTTCCAGGACTCTTCCCCTATACAGGTGAAGATATTTGATGCATTGAGTGATCTCATGGAGCATTCATTCTGGGTGGGGGATTACAAGCAGGCCATTTACGGATTCCGAGGCTCAGACATAGCTTTGACCAAGGCTGTGGTTGACCGTATCAGCCTGAAAGAGGATGGATGCGATACAGATACGCTTGACACTTCATGGCGCTTGCTTCCGAATATTGTGCAGGTAAATAACGCCATCTTCAAGAAGACATTTGCCCATGTGCTGGATGAAAAGAACATTACCCTCAAGACACATCGTGAGAACAGTAATGGGACTGATTCCTTGAGATTTTTTCTTAGCAGTGATGATGCAGGTGTGGCAGAGCATGTATTGAAATTGCTTTCCCAGCAGGTTAATCCTCATGACATAGCAGTACTGGCACGGACCAATTCCACGCTCAAGGATGTGTCTGAGAAACTGAAGGAATACGGCATTCCTTCCAGTAGGGAGGATTTCCCGATTATCGAGACCAGGGCATACACCCTTGCTTCATTTCTTCTGCGTATTGTGGAAAGCAGCAATGATGCATTGGCCAAGGCCACGGTAGCCTATCTCACTGAACAGGATTACAATACCAGGAAGATTATCGAGGAAAAGATTCTTCTTTCCTGTGATTATATTTATGACACAATTAGTATTAAAGAAATTTGGAAAATCATTCGTCTTTTAAATGACAAAATCGTATCTTTGCATTTGCAATAAATGGTTTCTATTTTGAATTTATTTTACTGAACTTTTAAATAATTATAAGGAATGAATAAAACAGCTTTTATTACTGGTGCCAACAAAGGTATTGGCTTTGGAATCAGTAAATATCTTGGCCAGTCAGGCTGGGACATTATTATCGGAGCTCGCAATGAAGCAAGAGCTTTGGATGCAATGAGCAAGTTACAGGACGCAGGATGTACTGTTCTGGGATGGGTGGAAATAGAACTGAGTAACCAGACTAGTATCAGCAAGGCAGCAAAGGAAATCAATGAGAAATATCCTTCGCTCAATCTCCTGGTAAATAATGCAGGTATTCCGGGAGATATGTCAAAGACAAGTTGGGATACTGATATGAAGGATATCAAGGAAACTACTGATGTAAATTACTTTGGGACATTAGCCATCACCCAGGCGCTCCTTCCGCTCATCAAGCAAAACGAAGGTAGAATTGTGAATGTGACAGTACCAAGCGAAATCAGTCCTTATTGGCATCCACTGGCTTACGTAGCAAGCAAAGCTGCCCAGAATGCTATGATGGGTGTGATGGCAATGGAGTTTAAGCAGAATAACATTCCTGTGGAGATTTTCAGCGTACATCCTGGTCCTACCACTACAGATTTGAATGGCAATATGGACTTGCCGGGGTTTCATACGACTGACAAGGTGGGCGAGAAATTTGCCAAACTCATCAATGATGGTAAGTCTCATAATGGCGAGTTTATTGAATTATATCCTATTGTAAAAGAAGATTAGAGACTTTGCAATAGGAAAAAGTAAGTATTGTTTTATCTTAATGCTATTGTCAATATGCTTGGAATTAGATCATACAAAGATTTGCACTATTGGGAATCATTGTGGCCCAATAGAAATCCTGGTTTACATAACTGGTATATCATTCTTTTGAGCAATTTAAACTATCAAACTCCGGCAATGCGATTGGTTTTTAATAACTATGAATATCTGCATTATAGGACTAAGAATATCCGTTATTTCATTCCAGGTCTTTTGAATGAAGAAAAAGGTATATATCCTTTGAGAAGTAGAGTTACTACAAAGCCTGTTGCCTTCTCTGAAAGATTTTATGTAGAGGGATTTATAGAAACTGTGGACTGGTTAGAAAATAATAATCCAGCTTACAAATACAATGAAGGCATAGATATGATTCTGCTTCCATACACACGCCGGGAAGATTCTGCTACTGATAAGGAAGAGTATGACTTCAAACACATGCTGTGGTATTGTCTGGATGACATCATGAATCAAGGAATCAATCTGATTTCATTCATGAAAAAGCGATGGATGTTGTTAGTGAAGACATGTCCTATGTGGAAACAAAAACTCATTTGAATATTGCAGTTTCTTCTGGGCTTTTAGAGGCACCCAAAATCAAGGTATCAATCGTTAAAATGCCGGAACAATGGAAACTTCCTGAGGGAATGAGAACCAAGGAACTTTGGGCTATCAAGATTAATGTAAACGGGGAGTCTTTCAACATCAAGGTTGGTTCAAAAGACCAAAGAATGGTGTATGTACACTCATCTGACAGAAACTCGGTGAACATATGTACCTTCATGAATTTTTCAGGAACAGTAGAGGTAGATATTGTAAATTTACCAAGAAAGGTTCCGAAGGATGGCTAAGGGATGTCTACAATCTGCTTTTCAATCATCCTGCAAGAGATTTTAGTGAATGGATGAGAAAAGTAGAAGATATAGAAAACAGGGGACGCAGCATCAACCAGGGAAAATCGCAGATTAATGCCTATATCAAGGACAGACTTAAAGCGTTTGAGTTGGATGTATCAGAAATGCCAATCATAGACAAAATGGAGGATGAACATCAAGATTCTTACTACACCACTTACCTTCAGCCTGAAGATATAGAGATACCGGAAGATTTTTTGTCCATTCCTTTATCAGTAAGATGATGCAGAAGCAATGGACTGCTAAAACTTTGCTCATAATTAAGGCTCCTGTATGAAAAAAGATCGTGAAACAGCAAGTAAATATCGCCAGCAGGCCCTGGAAGGAGATCTGATGGCAATGAACAATATGGGTGTGTGCTATGCACAGGGCATCGGTGTTGTGGAGAATCATGCCACTGCATTTGACTGGTACATGAAAGCCGCTACACTGGGCGATATTTATGCCTGTTACAATGTGGCAGAATGCTATTATCTAGGTGACGGGGTAGAACAGGACTACGAAAAAGCACTTCATTGGTATCTTATAGCTGCAGAAAAAGGAGATGTACAGTCACAGGTAAATGCTGCCAATGCCTATTATCTTGGGCAGGGAACCACAGAAAATCATGCCAAGGCTCATGAGTGGTGGCTCAAGGCTGCCCAGCGAGGACACTTGCAAAGTCAGAAAAATGTGGGTGCCAATTATTGGAATGGAGATGGAGTGGAGAAAGACGACAGCTGGGCTGCTTTCTGGTACGAAATGGCAGGACAGCAAGGAGATGCACAGGCACAATTCTCCACAGGCTGGTTCTATATGACTGGTACTGGGGTCAAACAGGACAAGCGCATGGGACTGAAATGGATTCATAGGGCCACTGCTCAGGGATTCGAATATGCCAAGCAATGGTGCAGGGACAGTGGTTACAGTATATATTAAAGGAAGAATGAAAATGAAGACAGATTTAATGTTGATAGGGGAACGGCATCCCCTCATTCATAACATAACAAATTATGTGGCTATGAATTTTGTGGCCAATAGTCTTTTAGCAATCGGTGCTTCGCCCATCATGGCTCGTGCAGAAGAAGAAGTGGGAGAAATCAGCGCTAAATGTCAGGCTCTGGCACTTAACTTAGGTATAGTGGAAAGCAGTACTGCTCGCTCTATGCAGATAGCTGGGAAAGCTGCCCATGAGAATGGGGTTCCGATAGTTTTTGACGTAGTGGGAGTGGGAGTTACTCAGTTCCGTATGAAGATTGCTTCTGATATTATCAATAGCTCCCATCCAAATGTCATCAAAGGAAATGCAAGCGAAATACAGGCGTTATACTCCCACCAAATTGCCATGAATGGGGTGGACAGCAGCATTGAGCCACAGGAAATAGAGATGAAAGCTATCAAACTGTCACAAGAATTTTCTTCGGTCATCGTTGTTACAGGACCTACAGACTTAGTTACAGATGGCCACCGTGTGGCTCATATAAAGGAAGGTCATCAGCTCATGTCTAAGGTTACTGCAATGGGATGTACTGCCACAGGTATTATCGGAGCGTTTCTGGCAGTTTCATCGGATGCATTCTGTGCCTCCTTGCATGCCATGAAAGTGATGGGGATAGCCGGAGAAAAGGCAGCAGCAATATCGAGAGGAAACGGATCCATGATGATTAATTTCCTGGATGAACTATGTAATTTGTCAGGGCATGAGTAGAGTTATCAAAATCAGAAAGCGAGCCTTTATGGGGGATTTTTATGCCATTAATCTTTTTGGCATGATTATCACCTACGAGAAACTTTCCAAAGAAGAACTTAATCATGAACGGATTCATTCCGCACAGCAAAAGGAACTTTTATATATTCCGTTTTATATTTGGTATTTTTTTGAATGGGCCATATTAACGATCAAATATAAAAACGGATTAGAGGCATATTTTAATATCAGATTTGAGAAAGAGGCCTATGCTCATCAGGATGATATGGAATATCTGAAGAAACGGAGGCATTATAGTTATAGGTAGCATTCAAGAGTGTAAAACTCTGTATCGCCGAGCAGCAGCTTGCCGACCTTCAAGGCAGAACACAGACTGTCGAGCGCAGATATGAGGAAATGCAGAGCAAACTCCAGAAGGATTTACCCCAACTTAACAAGGTTACCCTTCAGGAGATTTGTAACGGGGAGTATGCTAAGTGGAAGTTACTTATTGCCATTTAGCTGCTCCTTTATTTTGTATTTACATTTTATGGGTTAAGGGAATACTACGAGGTAAACAGTTTTGTAGTTTATTTTATTTTACAAATTCATTTACTTTGGCAATGATAATTACTGCTACTTCTTTGATGTCAGAAGTTCTGGAATTTGCAATTTTAATTATTTGATAAGCGTTCTGAGGTGAGAAAGATGCCTCGTCCGAAAGAAGCCATAAGTCTTTTGTTGAGCTTTTATGCAGATAATCCGGTAAGATTATTAACATCTTATGATGGAAAAAAGTCAGCAATATATGCAGTTTTGTCGATAAAAAATTATATCTTTGGCCTCCATAAAAAACATTAATTTGAAACAATGAAAATCATAGGAAACTTGTTGTGGTGGATCTTTGGTGGTCTGGAAGCAGCTTATGGATACTTTACTGGTAGCTTGGCGTTGGCTATCACCATTATTGGTATACCCATTGCCTTGCAGACTTTCAAGATAGGCTTGTTATGTTTGTGGCCTTTTGGATCGGAGGTTAGGAGTATAGAGTCACCTACAGGGTGTATTCGGATACCCTTGAATCTCATTTGGTTACTATGTGGTGGACTTTGGGCATGGTTTGTCCATGTAATCTTTGGATGTTTGCTCTTTATAACGATTATTGGTATTCCATTTGCCAAGCAACATTTCAAGATGGCCGGTTTGTCTCTGGCACCGTTTGGCAAGGATGTGATATTAAATTTCTGATGTTGATGGAAAGATATATAGGTAGACCTACCAATCTTGAGGGTAGGAGTGAGGTGGAGGTACAAACTTATACCTCAGTTCGGGATAATAAGCTCTGTCTAAAGGCTTTATAATGTATTTATATAAGGGACACAGGGGCTTGGCAACCATCTATATATCATGGATGGTTGCTAAGATAAAATCCTCATGTAAAATATGCAATGTTAGAAAAGACTCAGCTGTTTCGTATCTTCGATAACGTATCCAGTAAGTGCCTTGGGCTTGTTGTCAAAGAAACAGTATGCCCCTAATGCAGAAATAATATTCATGATGAAATTCGCAACAGACCTGTGACGTGAATGTACTATCTGAGCCGTATTTTTCAACAGGTCATTAATCGTTTCAATGATGTATCTTTTGCGTAGCATCATCTTGTCATAGAACGGCATTAGTTTGTTCTTCATGTTCACTCTCAGTCCTGTTACCAACTGGATGCCTTCCTCAAAAAGTGAATCAAAGAGCTTTTGTGAGATATAGCCTTTATCTGCAAACAGCTTACCATACAGACGTTTAGCCAACACATCGAATACCGCTGGATCTTTGTCGCTAACGTTCGCACCTGTGAGAACAAAAGCAATTATCTCACCTCTATCATTACAAGCCAGATGTAGCTTGAACCCATGACACCATCCCATGGTTCCCTTTCCGTCTGTGGCAATACCTTTGAACACTTTGTTGGCATAACGCCTGAGATTGTGGCATATAGGAATCATGGTTGAATCAACAAAGGTTATACCTGTACATCTGCCAAAAGCACGGAGATTCAGGAAGAACATGAGAGGGAAGAATACGCGACTTTCAAGTTCTACAAAACGGTTATAAGACACCGCATTTGGAAAATATGACTTCAATGTTCCTCTAATAAAGAATAGGTAATAATGCTTGAAGTTTCGGAACGAGCCGAAATGGAAATACAGCAAAATCGTCATGATTTCACTATCAGATAAAGAGGCTTTACGTCGTCTGCGCTTTACTCCATCTTCACCCAAAAGCAATTTTCCTGCATTTTCAGCATCAAAAACTTTGTTAAATTCATCAATAATACAAAATAATTCTGTAACTTTGTCCTTGGTAATCTCCATAATGATATCTTTTTATGTTTGTAACTAATTGGATTTCAACTACAAATATACAAAAAATATCGGAGATTACCAACTTTTTTAGGCACTATTTCTTATCCCGAACTGAGGTAAAATAAGAAAAAATGGCAATGATGGTAGAAGTTTTAGCAGTTTCTTTTGTTGGTTTGAATTTTTTATGTACTTTTGCCCTCAATTAAAATGTACCAATTATGGATAGGAAATGTTTTTTGTTAGCAAATGTGCATAAACTAGTCTTGATGGCTTTGTTTTTAGTCATCTGTGTGGGAGTTTTTGCACAAGTTCATAATTTCAATCTCTATAATTCTTCCCATCGTAAGGTCTTGGCTTTGTATGTGCCAGACAAGGACGGCATTTATCAAAAGTCAGATGTACAGGAAGTGAAGGAAATCTCGGAGGCAGGGGTGTATTACGCTTATGACAAGAAGGCTAAGAAACTTTACGTGAAGACCACCACAGGTAACTATGAAGTTTCTTTGGATGATTATTATGCTAAAGACTTCAAGAAGAATAAAGCAATTCCACAGCTTAAAGAGGCAGAGATTGTTGTCTTAGTGGATAGGGTTAACCATGAATTATCTGAGCATTTCTCTTTAGTGAATACAGAGCGTAGAAAAAAAATGGAGGCAGCCAGGATTAAGGCTTATAATGATTCTGTGGCCAAGGCTAAGGAAGAGGCTCGTTTGCTGGCAGAGAGAATGGAAAAGTTGAAGCAAGAGCGTGAGAGTTATCTAAAACAGCACAATTGGCGTAGTGTTCCTACAGGTTACCATAGCTTATATTGTACCTTATGTGAGAATACCTTTACGCAGGATTCCATTTGGAGTGTAGGTGTAAGGAATGATACCATCTACTTTGCCACGCATAAGGATGGAGACTTGGATTTGGGATATTTGGAATGTCATGCGGCCAAAGTTCCTGATGAATTGAAGGCTTATTCTCCTTATCAATATCACTACGAGGTTTTCAAGGACAGTATTGAAAATAAGGTAGAGGGGTTAGATAATGATTTGGCAGGTTTCTTGGATTACAATTATTTCCAGGAATACCTCAGTAAGTTGCAAAGAAAGGCTCCATATGGATATTTTGATGGATGGTCATGGAATGATGAATATGGAACAGTGACCTTTAAGTGTACATATCAGAATACCAATAAGTGGACTATCAAGTATATTGATGTTTATTGGGTGGTGACCAATGATGTGAATGATGTACGTGGAAGCGGTCATTTCAAAGGAACTGGCCCAGTGAAGTATCTCCATGGTGCTAGTTGGGACTGGGATAGCAGCTATTACTTTGTAGGTGGTGATGCTACCAATATGAGCATTCGTAAGGTCATCATTACTTACATGAACGGTAGGCAGAAGGTTTTGACGAAGAATATGATTAAGTTCAATTCTACTGATGATGACTAGTATAGGGATAAATGAAGGCAGATAGGTTGCGTGGGCTACCTACCTGCCTTTTTAAATTGTCGTTTTGTTTGTTGTTATGAATCTTATCTTCTCATGCTTCCAAAGCTTCTGTTTGAAGTGTTAGTGCTGCCTGTTCTGTTTGGCTTGCCATGATTCTTGTTGTAAGCCGTGTAGTTTGGCTGGTGTGGGCTGCCTGCTTCCACTGGGCGTTGGTTAGCTGGTGCAGGGAAAGTCACAGGTTTGTTTGCTCTATTGCCACCGAATGAGCTTTTCTTGCTTGGGTACTTAGCGTAGATGTTGTGTACGTAAGTATTTTGGCGCCAGCTGATTGGACGGTAGAAGTATGAAGCATTCTTGTATTGTTTCCATTGAACTGCATTCAAGATGCCTTTGAGAGCATTGTTACGCGTTTTCCAAACCTGAGAGTTGATGTCTCTATAGCTACTGATGCCGTTCAGATAAGAGAGGTTCATCTGGTATGCTTTCTCTCTTTGCCAGCTGTTTAAGCCCAGCTCTTCAGTCATCTTATCTGTGAGGATGCGAGCCTCCATGTTTGTATTGTCTATTCTCTGAGCCGATACTGATGTAATCATCATTACCATTGCCACCATTGTCAGAATCATTTTTTTCATAACTCATATTTTTTAAAGGGTTATTATTCATGTTTACTATTTTCTTGGAATCTTGAGATTATTTGTCTCTTGATTACGGCGGCAAAGATACGGTGATTTTGTGGAATGACAGAGGGAGATTCTCTAAATGAAAGGTGGATTTTCCCTACAGTGGCATGGGAAAATCCATCTTTTCATGGGGTGAGAGAGGTTAGTTGACAGATTGACCCTTTCCGTTGATGACAATATAGTTGCCTGCATTTTCAGCCTTGTATAGATCAAAGCCGATGCCAGTGATATTGTCATATAAAGGTTTAGTGAGTGGCTTGCCCTCTGGGGACATCAATCCCACTTTTTCAGAGTCCTTGTCCATCCAAGAACCAGTCTTGTAGTAGAGGCAGCGGCTTGGCTGCAGGATTTCCTCTCCATTTTTGTCCATTTTCCCAGAAGGGTATGATACCGTGTTGATTTCACTGCACACGAAGTGATCCTTTACTGTGAGATTGAAGTTCAGTCGTTTCATGGTGTAGTCTTCATATTCTACCACGAAGCCTTGACTGTCAATATTTACGTGGCGGTAACGGATGGGTAGAATCATTTTTTGTGTGACGGCATCATAAACACCGAGTCTTTTGTCTTTCTTCACAATCCATAGTTTCTCCTTACAGTATCTCACGTCTTCATATTCTGGCTTCAGCAGCCATTTGCCTTGCCTGTTAATGATGCCATACTTATAATTGTCCACGGCCACGATGCAAAAGCCATCATGGAAGACATATCCGTCAGTATTCTCATCAAAGACAAAATTTGCCTTGATGACCTTCTGGTTTTTGTGGTTGATAAAGTAGAGAGTGTCGTTTTCCTCCACGCAAGCCAGGCCTTCGCTGAATATCCATGCCCTTTTGTATTGAGGTTTGATGACAACCTTTCCTGTGAATTTGTTGAAATAACCTCTTTTCCCCTTGCTGGCGAAGCACACCATGCTGTCGCCATCCACACTCTTATAGATCCAGTCCACATTACGTATGGTTTCCCCGGTCTTGAAGTTCTCCACCCTTCCTGCAGATTGGCTATAACTAACGTTTCTGCTCACGAAATGCCAGTCGTAGTAATTGTACTTTGGCATCTTCATGTGATCTGAGTAGAGCGCCCAGAGGAGTGCTCCCGTGAAAATCATCATTAGGATGGTCACACATCCTGTAAACACTCTCTTGACGAAGAGGCCATAAAGACTTTTGTCTTTGTAGCCACAGAGGTTGCAAAACCAACAGATTGACTGCCAGATACCAGCGCTAAGTGTGGTGAAGAATTGTTTACCTGTTACTTTTTCCATCATGTTTTATGCTTTATGATTTTACCTAATTTTTTGTTTCATCTTGCGTTTCAGCTCTCTCGAATATTTTCTATACGGCATCCATGTACTCCATGGGTTGGAAGGGGGATGGCTATTTTTCTTAATTTTCTAGTTCGGCACATTTCCGTTTATAAAAGGTCCTCACAATGCCCATCACTTCCATGCTATTTACAATGTTCTCTCTGAGTGAATCTTCATCGGTGTAGATGAACTCGCAAGAGGCACTGACACTCTCATGGTTCTTATCCACATATACTTTTAGGAACTTCATGTCCCTTGTTATGATGTTGCAGGCAGCAAGAGCAATGATTTCCTTGCCCTCCTTTATGTCAGTAAACTGGGGTAGGACGAGGTTGACGTAACATTCCTCCTCGTCATCCGGCATGAAGAAGTAGAATCTTTTCATTTCCACACACAATCTGATGTCTTGGTCAGAGTCAAGTTCTGGCTCGTAGCCCATGTCCTTGAGCACCTTCATGACTAATTGCTTATTCTTTTCCATATCTTACTTATATTAGAGATGAGTGAATGATGTTCTGTACCGTTTTTTGTCTGTGTACCTTCCTCTTTGGCAGAAGGAGAGGGTAATCCCTTGATTTCTTCGGTGGGTGCTGCATCCTGCTGGTCTTCTTTCTCATTTACTTCTTCCGTGTCAGGATAGCCATTTCCCAGAAGGTCTCTTGTGTAGTTGATACCAAAGTCGAGGTAGGAGATCATGTTGCCTACGATATCTTTTAAGGATTTCTCGCAGCCGTCGATGTTGCATTCATAAGCAATCCAGAGGCGTTCCTCCTTGACATATGCCTTGACATAATTAAGTTCGTAGCTTAGTTTGCTGGCCAGATGACAAAGGTCAAAGGTTTCCTTTTCCTCATGAAGGTCACACACGCCTGGGACGCAGATATTGAGAAAATCCTCTCCCATGGCCTGGGTCACATACAGGTAGTGAGTGCCTTCATATTGGAATAAGTAACCGAAGTCTTCCACTTCCTCCAGCTTGAATCCTAGCTCCTTGAGAACTTTCAATACTTTTTCTTTCATACGTGTATTCTTTTAATTGTTTTTTTAATGAAATCCTATGCTTCTTGGTAACTGCCCCTTCTGTCCTCTGGAGAGTTCCATTCTGATGCGCTCAAACTCCCTGATATCCTTACTGCTGACGGATGGACTTCTTTTGGAGATGACATCCAGAAGCACTTTCTGCGTGATGGTCTTGAAGGCTTTTCCCCCTACCTTGATGCTTTCATTGAACATGTTCCTGGATGCTATTTGGACGATATAGCCAATATCGCTGCAGTTGAATCCCCTGGTCTTCTCTGCCAGTAGGGAATAGTTGATATTCTTTTCGATAGGCAGATTGCCCAGCGATAGTTTAAAGAGACTTTCCCTTGCCTTCATATCTGGCATGTCCACATAGATGAGTTCGTCTATTCTACCTGTTCGCAAGACGGCTTTGTCTATACGCTCGGGATGGTTGGTGGCGGCTATCACGTAGATGCCTCTATCGGCTGCGTTGTTAAGCATGCAGAGGAACTCGTTTACCTCACCGTTCTGATTGTTGTCGTCATTATTGCTTCTTTGCGGGACCATGCAGTCGAACTCATCGAAGAAAAGCAGGGTGGGGGCCTTCTCCTCGGCTTCCTGGAAAAGATTGCCAATCTTGGCTTGTGTTCCGTGTATATAAGAGGAAGCAAGGTCGTCGGGGATCACTTTCATAAAGTGGATACCGATTTCCTCTGCCACCTTTTCCGCGATAAAGGTCTTTCCCACACCTGCGGGTCCATAGAAAAGCAGACTCGGTGGTTTGATGCCGAAAGCTTTTGCGCACTCCTTGTTTCTCAGGACATTAATGAAGCTTTCCTGTATGAGTTGTTTAAGTTCGTCCATTCCAGCGATGTCTTTCAACCCTCCTGCTTTTGCCTCTTGAATGGGGCTTTGGGGTGGAGCGGCTTGCGGCTTGATGGGCTTCAGTTTCTCATTTTCCTTATGAAGTGGAAAGGTGATGTGTCCGAGCCATTCTTTGTCTGATAGGTATCTTTTCATATTTACCTCCGTTTTTTGTTTCTTATACTTTATAAAAGGGGACAGAATCAGTAAATCTATCATGGATAGGGCAATATATTCATGAAAAATGTGATTTGGAGTATAAAAAAATGAAGGTTATAAGTATATAGATAAGTTTTTTGTAGATTCCAAAGAAAAGGATAAAAGAATGGATTGGCAGATGTTTTTTTGGGGTTCCTCAAATCTTTTACGATTGTAAAGATACTCATTTTCTGTGAGTTATACAAGCTTCAGGGCTTTTTTATTCTATAATTACGTTCATCATGCCTGGGAATTTTCACTTGCGAAACTTTAGATTAAATATACGCAACTTAATAATTGAAAAAGCACTTCACCATATAAGATAGTACCCATAAGCCAGAAATAGTTTGATACCAAAACGTATAAAATTTTACTTATTTAATATCATTTCTAACAAAAAACTAATATTTTTCTGTTTTTTTTGTTTTTTCATTCCCCTATTTTTCTTTCCATCCGTTATCTATATAAATTTGAAACATAAAATTAAAATTTTTAGACTATGAGAAAATTCAGTTTGATGATGATTGCTGCTTTATGCGCAGGGTGGGCTCTCCAAGGCTTTGCCCAGCATTCAGTAACTATCAAGGGTAAGGTTAAGTTTATCGAAAAAGACTTCAAGGTCTCAGTTTACCAACGTAGTGGTACTGATAAAAAAATACTTGCCGAGGTTCCTGTGAATGATGACCACACCTATTCAATTACGGTGCCTTTTGACAAACCTGGTACTGCAACAGTAGATTGCGGACAGTGGCAAGGTGTTGACGTTTGGTTGGAAGATGAAAATATGGATATTGATTTTCGTGGTATAGATACCGCTAAGATTAAAATCAAGAATCCTCCTTATGTATATATACGCGCGGGAAAGAAGAATGAGGTTATGAACCTTGTTAATTTTGTGGGTTATCGTGGGTATCAGGCAATGATTGCCATCTCACAGAATGTTTGGAAAACCAAAATTGAAGATCAGAAAGAGAAGAGTACGTTGACTAACGCAATGTATGATGCCAATTATGACAATAGTGATGCTTGGATGAAATATATCGTTGAGCACTATGCAGATATGACCAGTGTACTCGTTCCGCTTAGTCAATTGGATGAAGATAAAGATGTAGATTTGATCAATGCTACATTGAGTCATTTGGAGTCTACATCAGAATCTGCCAAGCAAATTGTGGCTGATTATCGCAAGAAAAAAGCCGAAGAAAAAGAAATGCGTGAGCGCATGAGAGAAGGTAACCCTGCACCGGAATTTACTTTCCAAAACGAAAAGGGAAAGACCATCAATATTAAAAAGTTGAAGGGTAAAATCATCGTTCTCGACTTCTGGGCAAGTTGGTGCGGTCCTTGCCGTAAAGAAATTCCTAATGTCAAGAAGGTATATGCCGAATATAAGGATAAGGGTATCCAGTTCCTTAGCGTATCAATTGATGCGAAGAAAGAAGCTTGGACTAAAGCCTTGAAAGAAGAGCAGATGCCTTGGATGCAAGGATGGACTCCTGATGCAGGTAAGAGTGTGATGAACACCTACCAGTTTGGCGGTATTCCATTTATCATCCTCATTGACAAGGAAGGTAACATTTATCGCAAGAATCTGCGTGGCGAAGATATCAAGAACGCTATTGATGATTGTCTTGCAGGTAAGAAAGTTGCGCCTAAGGTAGTAATGAGCATGGGCGCAGCCATGATGTAACCGATTTTAAAACATTAACCGCTCCTTGTGTAAAAGCAAGGAGTACATTATTAATTAAAACAATAGGAGAGACTTAACATGAAGAAAAGTTTTATTTGGATGCTCGCTGCTCTGGCAGGCGTAACAATGGTTTCTTGTTCAAGTGACGATGATGGACCATCTGCTGGTCCTACCGTAGGTATTACTGCTGTGCAGGTAACACCTTCTGGTAGTGCAAAATCTTATGCCTGCGTGATTAAGCAGGATGCTATGACTATAGAGAATACCAATGACAGTGTAGATTGGGATGTGATTGATGCTTCTCTCAGCAAAACTAAAGTTATTGCTACTGCAACTTTAGGTGCTAAAGTATATTATAATGATGTAGAAGTGGGAACTCAGGGGGTTGAAGTAAATGCTTCTTCACCTGTAACACTGGTTGCCAAAGACAATAATGGTAACTCCAAATCTTATACATTGAAGGTGGTGAAGGCTAAAGTGGCTTCCGGTGCTGATATGATTAAGAAAGCAAGTACCTTTACCAACTTCCCTTCTGATTTGATTGATTATGATATGACCTTCTTCAATGGCAAGTTCTATGCCATCACGACATCTCTTTCTGGCTCAGGAGAGGTTAAAACAGAAAACTACCAGTTGTTCAGTTCTGAGGATGGCTTGAACTGGACTGAAGTTGATTACAAAACTGATGCTACAGGTCTGACTCTTCCTGAAGGTCAAACAAACTACGTCATCGGTGGTGAAGGTGCACGCTTGGCTGTGTTTAATGGAAGAATGTACATCTTGGGCGGTGCTCGTACTAAGGGAAATGATAAGTATGGCAATGAGGCTGAAGTTGACTGGGGTATGCCTTCTATCAACTACTGGAGAAGTGTTTCAACAGCTGACGGTGAGACTTTCAAGTGCGATACATAGGGCATGAAGGTACTGGATCATGAGGGTCTCGAATCCGATGGTCTTTATGAATTATCTTCTGCTTACTTCAATGTGGCAACCATCAAAGATAAGATGTTTATTCAGGGCGGTTATTATTTTGGATTTGGTATGGCACAGGGTGCAAGACGCTACGCTTACACTACTGATGGTAAGAACTGGAATGCTGTAACTCCAACTTCAAGTGATCCTGACTTTGATGTTACTCGCAGAAATGCAGCTTCTTTCTTCACTTTCAAGGGCAAACTCTGGTGTGTAGGTGGCTTCACTAACTATATTGGTAGCCAAAATTATATGAGAACCAATGTATATTCTTCTGCTGATGGTTTGACATGGGAGAAAGCAGGTGAGTTGACTGGTGCTCCTGCTATGTATCATGCAAAGGTAATTGCTGGCGATGATGTTGCTTTCATGATTGGTGGAGAATACGTGGATGCTGATGGTAGTACCCATGTATTGTCTAATAAGGTTTACCGTACCACTGATGGTGTAAACTGGACAGAGGTTACTACTGTACCTTCTAATTTTGAGGGTGTTCGTGGTAGTGCTGGTGTAGCTCTTGGAAATACCGCATTTATCTTCGGTGGTAACAAGACTGCCATTTCCGATATGTGGGGATTCCCATTGGGCGCTTCTGATGTATTTAGCACAGATACATGGATTAAACTGATTAAGTAATTACTTATACACAATTTTCAGGGAAACTTTCCGTCCAAGGATTCCTTGGGAAAGGGAAGTTTCCTTTTTCATTTTCAGTATTTAATGATATTCTAATATTTCGCTCATGAAAACGAAACTATATATACTCTTGGCTTTTGTCTTCTGTTCGCTGACGGCTCTTGCTCAAGAACATACGGTAACAGGACAGGTGCTTGATGAAAGTGGTGAACCTATGCCTATGATTTCGGTATCTGTAAAAGGTACCCATAAGGCTGTTTCTACAGCCGAAGATGGTACGTACAGTATCCAGGCAGAGCCTAATAGCATACTGGTCTTTTCCTTTGTGGGTTACAATCGCCAAAATATAAAGGTTGGAAACAAAAATAAGATTGTTGTTGTCATGAAAGAGAGTTCTGCCATGAAGATGCAAGACTTGATTGTTGTTGGCTACAGCAAGGTGGAGCGTCGTGACCTTACAGGATCAGTTTCTTCTGTTAAACCAAAAGACAATGTTTCATTTCAGTCTGTTGACCAGATGCTGCAGGGGCGTGTTCCTGGTCTCTTTATGTCCAATTCTTCTGGTCAGATTGGTGCAGCAAATGTATTGACCATTCGCGGTATCAGCTCTATCATGGGCGACAATAACCCTCTTTATGTCATTGATGGTGTACCTATCTATGGTACAGATAGAACATCCAATTCCGTAAACACTACTGGTGGTAGTATTCCAGGCGTGGCTTTAGGTGGTATGCAGACAGGTGGTGGAACACTTACCTATAACATTGATTTAAACAATTCCTTTGAGAAAAACCCATTATCAAATCTTAATCCAGATGATATCGAGTCTATTGAGATTTTGAAAGATGCCTTTGCTACAGCTATTTATGGCTCCAGAGGTGCTGCAGGTGTCATCTTGATTACTACAAAGAAAGGATCAAAAGGAAAAACTAAGGTCCATGTAGGTTACACTCTTGGTATTGATAATCCAATTGGAAAAGTCAAATTGTTGAATGGAGATAGCTACAGTCAGATATATTCACTGTATTATCCTCATGGTAACTATCCACAAGGCTATAATACCGATTGGCTCGATGCTATCACACGTACTGCCGTCAGCCATGGTGTAAATGCATCTGTTTCTGGTGGTAATAAAAATACAGACTATTTCGTTAGCCTTTCGTATGATAACAACGAATCATACGTAATCAACAACGATATGAAGCGTTATTCTGCAAGACTGAATCTGAATACTGTTCTTGCTCCTAAATGGAATATGGGTGTGAGTGTTTCGCTGAATAAACTCGACAATCATGCTTTGGCTGCAAGTTCTATCTATGCTGCAGCTATCAAGAAAGCTCCTAACTTGCCTGTTTATGATGAAAATGGTGAATACTACTATGGATATTCTCCAAACTCAAAGGGTGCTGCAGAGGCTTTCAACCCTGTGGCTATGGCTTATATCAATGACGAGAGCGTAGAGGATACCCGTGTCATTGGTAATGGATATATTGAGTACAAACCTTTCAGCTGGCTTTCTTGGCGTACAGAAATTGGTGCAGATATCTACAATAGTTTCTCTAATATCCGCAAGGGCGACTTACCAGATAATCTTACCGGTGTGGTGGGCAATCAGGCTACAGAATCTACCACTTTAAATTATAAGACAGTGGTCAACAACCTCCTGAATGTCAACAAGATGTTCGGTCATGATCATTTCCTCCAAGGTATCATTGGTCAGAGTTACGAATATACCAAGGAGCGTATCACATCTGTGGCAGGCGATAACTTTTTCAGTCCTGATTTGAGTGGAGTAGGGGCTGCACAAACCAAGCGTGTCACTGCAGCCTATATGCAGCAGTCTGCCCTCTTCTCTGCTTTTGCACGTGTTAACTATCAATATAAGCACACCTATATGTTGGGTCTTACTTATCGCATTGATGGTTCATCACGCTACAATCGTAATCACCGCTATTTGAGTACCCCTTCTATATCATTGGGCTGGCGTATGTCAAATGAAAAATTTATCAAAAAGGGGCTTCCTTTCGTCAATGAACTGAAACTCAGAAGTTCATTCGGTTTATCAAGCAAGGATGGTAACAACAGTTATTATGGTGCACAGGCTGTCTATGCACTGAACCAACTCACTACCTATGGAGGAAAGAATTATCTTCAGATGTCACAACCGGGAAATGAGAACCTTCGCTGGGAAAAGACCTATACCTTTGATGCAGGTCTGGACTTGGAAATGTTCGATCATAGAGTGAAAATGACTCTTGATTATTATTACAAGAAGACAACAGACATGCTCTTCTCTTCAGACCTCCCTCTCTATACTGGTTATAGCAAGGAAAATCAAAATATCGCCGACATGAGCAACCAGGGTCTGGACTTCCAGCTCATCACCACTAATATCCTGAAAAAGGACTTTCAGTGGCAGACGATTCTCAACCTCTCTCGAGCTACCAATAAGATCCTGAAATTGAGCTTTGAGGGTAACCAGCTTGATCAGGCAAACAGTTCATATAAGTATTATGAAGAGGGAAAGCCTGTTGCTCAGTGGTATTTACATAGGTGGGCTGGAGTGGATCCTGCTACTGGTAACCCTTTGTGGGAATACAAGGATGGTACTATCTCTACTACTCCTCCTGCTGCAGATTACAATAATTCCCAGGCAAATAAGTTTGTATGTGGTACTGCATTGCCAGACTTCTATGGTTCCATCACCAATACATTGATGTATAAAGACTTTGAACTCGATTTCATGTTCAATTTCTCTGTGGGTAGCAAGATGATTAACAGTACTCGTGCCACTTTGCTCAATTATACGAGCGAGGATGCATACAACTTGTCTCAAGATATCATGAACATGTGGCAAATAGAGGGACAGCAAACAGATATTCCTAAGTTGAACAACAAGTCTGTGATTGGTAATTATGACTATACTACAGCCATTACCACTACTCGTTTTCTGGAGAATAACTCCTACTTGCGTCTGAAGACAATTACGTTTACCTACAATTTCCCTCAGACATTCTTGGCACGCACTAAGTTCTTCAACCAGTTAAAAGTATTTGCAACCATGACCAATGTGTTCACCCTTACAAAGTATTCCGGTGTGGATCCTGAAGTAAGTGCATTCGGTTCTTCTGCTTTGGCTGCCGGTTATGATAATATGACCATGCCTCAGTCTCGCAGTATGCAGTTTGGCGTGAGAGCAAGTTTCTAATCACATTTAACAAGCAATGAATATGAAAACAAAAATATTTCAAATCGGTGTTTTGGCAGCATCCCTCTTCTCTTTCTGCGCATGTAATCTGGACTATGCACCAGAGAATACACTCGTGGATGAAAAGGTGTACAAGACTCAGAAAACGGCAGAGGCTGCACTGCTTGGTGCATACGTGCGCTTGAATGTTTTCCTGGCTGGTGCGCCTCAAGACCAGAATAACTATGCTAATGCAGGCTATACCCTGTTGATGGGTGATATGGCTACAGACAACATGGCCATACGCTCTTCTGCAACTGGCTATTTGGCTGTAAAGACTAGCTCTTTTACTTCGTCTGAGCATGATGGACTCTTGGCTCGTATGTGGTCTTGGGGTTATAATGCCATCGATTATGCTAATAATATCATCAATAAAATCAATGAATTTGGTCAGTTTAACGAAACCATGGAGCGTCAGTATATCGCAGAAGCTAAATTCATCCGTGCTTACGTTAATTTCCAGTTGCTTTGCATGTATGGCGATCAGGCCTTGTTGGGTAACGACCAAGGTGAGGGTATTATCCTGAGAAGCGATGCTTATAATGGCTATAATCCAGATGACATTGCATCCCGCTCTACAAATGCCGATTGCTGGAATTTCATTCTAAAAGATTTGGAGACAGATGCACTTCCTGATTTGCCAGATGATGTTCCGTCAGTAACAGAAAGAATACGTGCCAATCAAACAGTAGCCAAGGCGCTCCTGAGCCGAATCTATTTGTATAAAGGCACATATACCAATAATCAGGCAGATCTGGAAAAGGCGTGCGACTATGCCAAGGAAGTAATAGCAAAGAACGGTTATTCTTTCTCTTCGTCAAGCAGCGAGTACAGTACGGCACTCTTCCCAACGAATGAGTCACCTCAAGGAAATACGTATCCTAATCCAACTACCCGCAGCAATGAACTCATTTTCTTTGAGCCGAGCCGTATCTACACAGATAATTATCCTAACGGATTAAGTTATTATCGCAAGACGAGCTATTATGTTCCTGCTTCAATGAAAGATCTCTATGATGAAAATGACGTCAGAAGAACTTATCTCATTTGGCAAGGATCCAAGACGGATTATCCGAGCGACTTGACGACAATGAAATATAGCGGTTATGATGATGTTCTCTTCATCCGTATGGCAGAAATGAAACTTACTTATGCAGAAACGCTCGTCAGGACATCTGGTGCTGTATCTGCAGAAGCAGTCAAACAACTCAATGATGTACATCAGCGCGCTTATCCAAGCGGTTCAAAACCAGCTCCGTACCAAACCTCTGATTTCGATTCGAAAGAAGCATTCCTAAAAACTGTGCTGAAAGAGCGCAATCGTGAATTGGCATACGAGGGACATTACCGCTGGGATCTCATGCGAACAGATAATATCTTGGGTGACCACACATTGGGCGCCATTGAGAAAAATAGATGGAATTTGCCAATACCAAACTATGAGATTCGAATTTCATATGGTAAGTTGAAGCAAAATACTGGTTATCAGGAATAATAGCAGTTTATTGAATATTAGTTTTAGAATATAGTTAATTTGAAAGAAATTCATGATGAAAATTAGATTCTTTTTTATTATGGCTGCTTTATGTGCCTTTTCCGCAGTGCAGGCACAGGGCGAGCAGCCTGTCACAGCTACAGAGATTGTTAAATCAGAAGGAGTTGCATTTGTAGAAGGAAAAACATTTGCAGAGGTCTTGCACAAAGCCAAAGAAGAAGGCAAGATGCTTTTTATTGATTGCTATACCAGCTGGTGTGGTCCATGCAGGATGATGGCTACCCAGGTGTTCCCACAGAAGAAAGTGGGTGACTATTTCAACGAGCATTTCGTATCTTTCAAAATTGATATGGAAAAGGGAGAAGGTCCAGAACTTAAAAATAAATTTTCTGTGAGAGCTTATCCTACTTTTCTCTTTCTGGATGGAGATGGAAAAGAAATAAATAGAATTGTGGGCGGTGACTCGGATGCTGATAAATTCCTTAAATCAGTTGATGATGGAATAGGAACATTAAGTTTGTCTTCCCTTGCGAAGCGCTATGAAGGCGGTGAACGAGATACAACCTTCCTCTTGTCATATCTCAAAGCCTTGGATGGTGCCTATGATTCTAAAAAAGCCAATGAAGTGGCAGGAGTACTTTTGGAGGGCAGAGATCAGGATATGCTTACAAATAAAGGCTTGTTTGATGCCTTCCTAAAATATAATACCACTCCGCTTTCTCCTGCATTCCAGTATGTGTTGTCACATAAAGCAATGTTTACAAAAAAATATGGAGACGAACATCTTGACAGAGCAATAGAAAGTGTTTGGATGTCCTATCCACGCTCTTTTGTCACCAAGGAGTCTAATGGTAGCGTAAAAGTAGATGATGCTGCCATGGAAGCCTACAAGAAAGAAATGAAGAAATGGAAAGTAAAGAACTCAGATGAGGTTATCCTCAACTACGATATGTATGTGGCTGAAAGTAAATCAGACTGGAAAACTTATGCAGCACTATGTACCAAGAGCATCAAGAAATATGGTGAGTATGATATGAACATTTATAATTGGGCTTTACGTATCCAACAGCATTGTAAAGATCCGAAAGTAAGGGAAACTGCAATCGGTTGGATAAATGCACGTATGAAGAATATTGCCAAGGAAAAAGCCAAGGAAATGGAAAGACAAAAGAAACTCGAGCCTGGCGTAATTCCTGCCATATCTATGATGGATTTCAGTCAGTACTACGTAAAAATGATTGAAGATTTGAAAAAGTAAAGTGGATTTATCATAATTCATACTGCTGGGTGTCACAAGTTTTTCTTCTCTCTCTTGTACTTGTGGCACCCTTTAAGTTTAAAAAAATATTAATTTTTTAAGTTTTGTTCGTTTATGTAAGAAATTATGCATACCTTTGTTAAAAAAAGATATAAGCTATCGCATAGAGGAGCATAATGGCAACAGACGAAATAAATAAAAGGAATCAATTTAAGGAATTGTTTGAGCAAAACTATTCCAAACTGTACTATGTGGCTCTCACTTTCGTGAAGGATGAGGAAGATGCCCATGATATAGTCAGTGATTTCTTTGCAAGTCTGTGGGAACAATATGATGGAGATATTACTCTCTATAAGTATGGATACTTATATCGGGGTGTGCAAAGGCGCTGTATAGACTTTATCAGGCATAGTAAGGTAAAGGATAAGTATAGTGAAATATATCTTTCAGAAGCAATCCCATTCTTTTGTGAAGACGAAAAGGAGGATGAACGTCTTAAGAAGATAGAGAAGATAATAAAAGACATGCCAGATAAAACTAAATTTGTAGTAGATCAATGCTACTTGGAAGGTAGGAAATATGTTGAGGTAGCTGAAATGATGAGCATTTCTAGAGAAGGCGTTAGAAAACATATAACAAAGGCTTTGAATATTTTAAGATCAGCCTTTAATGTAGAGAAAAAAAATAAATGAAATCGTAGGTATAAGATATAACTATGGACAATGAAGATAAACTATTAATACAAGAATATTGTTACATCAGGACAAAACAAGAGCATAAAGCTCCTGACGTGAAGAAAGCTTGGGATCAGTTTGAGCATGAGCACATCATGAAAAAACAAAATCTCAAGGCTAAAAGACGTGTTATGCTTTGGCGATATGCGGCTGCTATTGCCATTATTCTCGTCATGGCAATGGGAGGCATCGGAATCTGGTGGGCAGAAGGAGGAAAACTAGTTGTAGAAAACTACAATACCAGAAAATATATAGAGATGCGTGAGGCAAAAGGAAAGGAAAAACTGGTAGCCTTCGAATCAACCAAAGGGCCTCAGAAAATTCTGATTATGGATGAAAAAAGTTTTAATCCGATAAAAAGAATGACCAAGAAAACAGAGAAAGTAGATACGCTTCATCATAAGGTATTTGCAGCTGCTGGAATTTTAGACGTTGCTTTTAGAAAAGTCATCACTCCAAGAGGAAAGACATTTGAAGTAACCCTCAGTGATGGTACTCAGGTTGCGCTGAATGCCGACAGTAAATTTACTTTCCCAGCTAATTTCCTAGGCAAACCAGAGCGTATAGTACAACTGGAAGGAGAAGCTTTCTTTAAAGTGGCTAAAGATGCCAAACATCCATTTATCGTGGTTACCCCTTCCATAACCACAACAGTTCTTGGTACTGAGTTTGTAGTAAAAGCATATGCTGAGGAAAATCCTCAGGTAACATTACTTAGCGGTTCTGTGAAAGTGAATAAGACTGGTGCTCTATCTGCAAAATCTGTGATATTAACTCCTAAACAGCAACTTCAACTCTCTTCAGATACACATACAATGGATGTCTTGAATGTAGGCGAACAGGCATTTCTTTCTTTGAAATGGAAGGATGACATGTTTTCTTTCTATCATACACCATTAATGGAAGCAATTCAAGAAATGGGGCGTTGGTATAATGTAGGAGTCGAGATTTCTGATAATTCTCTTATCAAGGAAACCATAACTTTGGAGATTTCCCGTAAAGTCTCTCTTGAAGACTTTGTCAATAGCATCAATCTGACTAACAATTTATCTGCCATCTTGGACCAAGGGAAGATTATAATTTGTCCAAAGAGTGCCAGTCAGGGCATTAATTGTTTCACTATCTATGCGGCACAAGATGTTAAAAATTAAAAAACAAAATATTTCATTCCAAAAAAGTTGTCATTTCTGTTTACCCCGATATGGCAACTTTTTTTTAGATACAGTTCTGTAGAATGTCTTTAGGTTATTTGTTGCTTTGAGTGATATGATGGAGAAGTACCAAGCAGGGCAAGCTCCATCCAACGACATCTTTTATTACATACAGACCGCCAACGTGAGAACAGCCAAGCGAGCCATTATCGCCCTGCACATGAACATCCCGATAGCCACCATCAGCGAGGGTATGGGACACAATTCCTTCAAAACCACACAGGATTTACTTACAGTCGTTAGACGTGGCAACCATCAACGAAGCTAATAAGAAAATCATCCAACAGATGATTGCTGCTCTTTTTTTAAGGAAAAGTGGTGAAAACGCTAATAAATATTATAAAAATCGTGTTTATTGCAAAATTTCGACATTTTTTCAAAATATATGCGTATCTTTGCACACGATATTTATTAGAATTCATACAATGGACAGACCAATCAACAGAATCAAGGTGATGCTCGCCGAAAAGCGTAAATCCAACAAATGGTTGGCAGAAACACTTGGCGTTGCTCCAACGACAGTATCAAAGTGGTGTACGAATAACGCCCAACCTCCGATGGAGACATTTATGAAGATAGCAAAGCTTCTGGAAGTGGACATCAATGAACTACTTCGCTTTGATGAATTGGAGGCACCTCAAAATAAAGATTAACATAACAAAGAAATACATTATGCAGTTAAATGAACTTCATATACAGAATTTCCGCTGTTTCAGTGACTACCAAATCACTTTCGCCCCAGGGCTGACAGTGCTGTTCGGTAAAAACGGTACAGGAAAGACTACGCTTATACATGCCATTCACAAGGCACTCAGCTTTGCATTTAAACGCGACAAAGAAGAAAAAGCACTCAGTCTGAGTGCTGGTTTTCCAGATTTGAAGCCACGTGATTATAGTAAGACTGAAGATTTGACAAGAGACCCAAAGACTGGGATGCCATTTCCTTTTGTCAACATACATGCGTGTGCTACATTTGAAGGTGTTCCCCTTGATTGGGACATGTATGCCTCCACCTCCACCTTTAAGGTGCAGCCAAGTAAGTTTGGAGAAGCATCCATGCGTTTGAAGAATCGCATCAAAGAAACAGACCAGCTACCAATGTTTGCCTATTTCTCTGATGGTTTTCCTCATGTAACCAAAGAGACCAAGCTCAGTGAAAAAGAGATGGGCCTAAGAAATCTCGGTTATCTAGGTTGGGATGAAGAGACAGCCTATTCTGATATTTGGATAAATCGACTTATGAAAATCTGGACACTTTGGGACAGGGCAAATCGTACAGTAGATGGAGAGAAAAAGGCATTAGAGAATTGTGAAACCTTTAAGGCTCAGGGTGTTGTAAATGAAGAAGAATACAAAGAAGATATAAAACTCCACAAGTCACGTATAGAAAATGCCTTACGAGAGAAATCCCGCTACGACAATGAGGTTCAGGCTATTCGCAATTGCCTGATAAAATTCTCCAAGGGAGACAAGAATATCGAAGTGACAGATTTCTTTGTCAGTGTATATGAAGAAAGCGGACTTTGCCTACAGACACGTGACGGAAGCAATCCATCGTTTATCAAACTTCCTGCAGGTTACAAGCGTCTGTTCTTCATGGTACTCGATATTGCATATCGTTCATTACTTCTGAGCAACGGAAGTACAACCGACCTTGCCGGAATTGTGGTGATTGACGAGATAGACCTCCACTTGCATCCCGAGTTGGAGCAGTCCGTTCTTGCACGATTCCGTAAGACATTTCCGAGAGTACAGTTTATCATCAGCACCCATTCTCCATTGGTACTGTCTGGAGTAGAGAACAAACCAGAGAACATCGTATATAGCATGCACGTAGATGATGGTATGCGAACCCTCAGTGTTCACCGCACATACGGAATCGATGCCAACAGTCTTATTGCAGAAAACATGGGAGCAGCCAACCGCACATCAGCAGTGATGGAACAAATACGAGCTATTGAGGACTGTGTATCCGCAAAAGATCTCAAGAAAGCCAAGGCATTGCTATCGGACCTTGAAAAGGAAACAGAACCATCACAACCAGAACTTGTACGCCTTCGTGCCATTATCAAACGCTTAGAAATCATAGGAAGATGAGACTTATAAGAAAAGATTATTCAACAGAAGTCGTTCGCCGTCACGAAGCAGAGCTTCAAGCTAAACAGTTGGACGAGCAGAGTCTCCTCAACCCGAACGTACATCCTGGACTAACAGGACGCAAACTTTGGTGTAAGGTGCGAAATATCCAGATGATTCCCCACTTATGGGACTTAAAGCACCAGATGTACGATGAGCAAGGTGGAATCTGTTGCTATTGCGGATTGCGCATATTCGAGGATTCGGAAGGCAGAAAACAATCTGTGGAGCATGTCGTTCCCAAGGGCACTCATCGTGAATTGGTGGGTGAATACAAGAACCTCTTGCTTACTTGTAGCATTACCGATGATGATGCCAACCTCATGGAAGTAGCCACAAACAATCCGACACTAAGGCATTGCGATGACAGCAAGGCTGACAAGCTTTTGCATTATACACCATTAATGCCCGTGTGTGAAACCGTATTCCAATATGATGCAGTGGGAGGAGTGCAAGCAAGTAACAATGATGCACAAGCAGACATAGAAACATTGCGTTTGGATTGTGACTTGCTGAAAGAACGTCGCAAGGCTGCCCTTAGCATTTTGTTTGACGAAGACGGCAACTTCATCTCTGCTGAAGAATTAAGACAGATTTCTTCAAAGATTATGTCTCGTGATGAAGACAACAGATTGCCAGAATTCTGTTTTGTCATCAAGAGCGTAGCTGATTCTGTATTGTCAGAGATTACTATAGCTACAAATTAAAAATGCTGATAATACACATTCCTTAAAAGAGAATTTTCTGATTAGGTCTAAAAGTGAGTCTGATCAGAAAACTCTCTATTTTATAGCCATTTTGCCATTCAGCCTTGAAACTGGATATATTTTGTCCTGTTTCAAGCTTGCATAGCAAAGCCAACGAGCGAATCATAAGAAAAACCGATTAAGCGAGAGCAATGAAAACTTGTTTTAGATTGCCGAACGTGAGGTCTAAATCAAAAGATCCTGAAAGAAATGTAAACAGATAGTCAAAATTGCGCCATCCCGAAATGATGGGGTAGAATAGTTAGCAAATTTCACGCTTTCTTAATAAGAAAGTGTAACGAATGTAAAATAAAGATACATGTGTAAAGGCAGCAATGTCTGATACTCATAAATATGATTAAGATGATGCACAACTATAACAAATTGACTATATTTCCACAACCATCATGTATGGTTGTAGCTAAGGACATAAAGTAGAGAAGAATTTATGAAACCGGATGGTACGAGTTTTTTTTCTACAGCCGACGAGAAACACGTTTCTCCAGCGGGCAACCACGTTACAGAGCCAGACGCAAAGACTGGTTCTGCGATAAAGAAGTGTCGTCAATCGAACGGAACCACATGGTCTTACGTCTTTGTTCACAACAGTAAAGTGAAGATGATGGAAGAATGGTTGGAGAAGGACTAGATAACCTATTTTGTGCATAAGACCGTGCGTTATTTCAAAAAATTGGGCGAAGCGGCGTACAACCGCATCATCATCAATGACACATGGAATTTCAATTAATTCCTTTTGTATTAACCAAGGTGTTCCATACAAGCAATTCTATGCGTGGTTCAAGAAGCATGCCAAGGATACAGTTATCCCTGTTGAGATAGAAGGAGCACCTACAGATGAAGAGACAGATGATGTTGAAGCCCCACCTCAGCCAGCATCCAAGCCAAAAGCAAAGAAGTCGAAGGGTGGCATACTCATTACCATCCAAACGACGGATGGTTTGTTTGTCAAGAAGGGTGGGCTTGACTATGCCGGTATGAAGGACTTATTGTCTAGATTGGAGGGATTATGACAGGAGAAGAACTACATAACTTTTGTAAATTCTTGTATTCTCAGATTCAGTCCAAGGATGAGGAGATAAGCTGCCTTATCGCCAATATTAAAGAGTTGACGTATGAAGTTCGTTTGTCTCGTCTTCAACAGCAAACATACAATGATGAGAACAAGGCGTTAAGTGCCACCCATTCTCAAAAGTTGGATGTTGTGCTTCAGCAATTGCAAGAAACCAAACAAGAGCTTACCGATACAAAGAGAAAGCTGGAAACTGCTGAGACCTTGTTGGCAGATGCCAACAAGAAAAACAGTCAGTTGGAAGCTGAGCGAAAGAAGAATGCCAAGGAGCGTAAGGACATGGAGGATGAAATAGTTCTTCTTCGTTCGGATCTTTACAGTGGAACAAAGAGTCTGCAGTAACTATCTCCATAAGTTTTGGAAGCAAGTCTTTGCCTATCGAAACGATGGTGAATATACCATAGATAACCAGGCAGCAGAACGAGCGATACGTCCTCAGACCATATAGCGCAAGGGCTTGTTGTTCTTTGGTAGTGTTCAGGGTGCATTGAGATCGGCAATGTATAATACCTTTATCCAGACTTGCAAGCAAGTGGGAGTCTCGTACAGACAGTATTTCAAGGCTTTGCTCAAAGCCGTGAAATCTGGTAGAACGGACTATGAGAACTTACTCCCAATGACAATCAGCTTGGATTAATGAAATTTTTAGTGAAAGAAATTAAAAATGAAATGAGGGTGTGTCATAAGTCTGTGACGCACCCTTTTTTGTGTGTTTCTGTATATTTTAGTTGAATCGTAGTCTTTCTTCACAAAGGGAATCTTATTATATTGTATAGAAACTTTACTTTTCTTGTTTTATCGATAACAA
>OCLF01000067.1_pt1 | contig 31362 bp, 17 predicted proteins | sample 1502881 | NCBI WGS metagenome assembly OCLF01 (sample SAMN03418267, study PRJEB22391) | human gut metagenome | biome: human-gut; feature: organic feature; material: feces | host: Homo sapiens | place: Tanzania | collected 2013-01
CAAGTATTTCTTACGTTCAAATATCATATTAGAGTACTATTTTTGATATTGGTATCATATTTTACACCGCAAAAATAATGGTTTTATCCCAAAATCCAGCACAATCAATGAAAAAACTGCGTTTATCAAGCAAAAAAACAGTAAAACGTTGCATCGTAAACTACACAAAAATGCTTTTTAGAACAAAGGGTATGACATGTAATCACACCCTACGTTCAAGGGAGTCGTTTCAACCGTACCCCTTTATGGATTTCGTCCTATAACTTCCATTCTCCACATTATGGGGTCGGTTAAAAGCGCCCCTCACAACCCTTATTTCGTGATTCCTGATGATGTGATCGAAAGTTAAATACGTTAAATATTCACCTTTTCGTATCTAATCAGAATCCATACGGTCACTTTTCTACCGTTTAGAGCGTATAACACTGATAATCAACTAATAATAGATACCATCACTGTGATAATATAGAAGAAATCAACCTACCAGAAGGACTCACCACAATATTACAAGATGCCTTGTCATGGAACGCCAAAATTCAAAAGCTTACCATACCTTCTACGGTGACATACATGGGTAATTGGGCCCTATATGCCAACAACTCCCTCAAAACCTTGCGCATGAATACCAACACTGCTCCACAATTAGGACAAGATGTCTTTGGAAGTTGTAGCAACCTACACATAATTTATGTGCCAGAAGGTTGTGCTAACAATTATCGCAATGCCGAAGTCTGGAAGAACTATATCATAGCCCCAGGCAAGGGATTGGCAATAGACATCGACCTGACCACACCAGGCGAGCTGGGTAACGAGATATTGAAGTTGACCGAGAACATCAGCGATGTCAACATCCTCAAGATCAAAGGTAAACTCAATGATGATGACATCTACAACATTCAGAATCGAATGCCTAATCTGATAGAGATAGACTTGTCGGAGGTAGACATGAAGTCATTGCCTAGCAGTATGTTTTATAACAGAGAGGCTATTCGCCGAATTGTCTTGCCAAATAGCCTTGTTACCATTGGTGAAAATGCGATGCAATACTGCCACATGCTAGAAAGCATCACCATCCCAAAGGGAGTTACTAACATTGGTAATAGCGCCTTTTATGATTGTTCTTCTCTTACAGACGTACAATTGCCAACAGGACTTACTTACCTGGCAAGCAATTGTTTTTGCAATTGCACATCAATAACGAGCATCACGTTGCCAGAAAGTGTAACATCCATTGGCGAGGCTACCTTTGCTAATTGCAGCAACTTGCAAGACATCAGCCTGAGCAAAAGCCTTATCTCTATTAACTACGGGGCTTTCTCTAATTGTACTCGTCTTACCAGCATAGAGCTGCCTGCCACCCTACAGAGCATCGGTAACTACGCATTCGAAAATTGCACTGGCTTAGAGAAGATTACCATTCCTGAATCTGTAACAAAGATAGAAAGTGCATTCTATAATTGTTATAACCTGAAGGAGATGACTTGTCTTGCCATGCAACCACCATTGGTTGGCGACAACAATCCATTATACAATGTGAACATGGAGGGCAAAACCCTCTACGTGCCAAGCATCACCATCAACAGCTATAAGCAGACACGTGGTTGGGATGCCTTCACCAACATCAAGCCACTGGATTACTTCCCAGGCGAATTGCATGTTACCAAGGACTTCACCATTTACCTGCCAGACAACCTGACTGAGAAGGACAAAACAAAGGTGGACTTCTACAACGATAACGGAACTAGCGGTCACCTCACCGTGAATGGCAATAGCACACTCTCGATGAGCAGCTTTGACATCACTTACGATAATTTCTACAATTATGGTAGCCATAACGGAAGCCCTGCACATGCCAGCCTCATCAATGAGGCAAACATGCGTGCCGACAACATAAGCGTAAATCTGAAGGTAAGAAAGAACAAATGGAACTTCATCTCCCTGCCTTTCGATACCAAGGTTAGCGACATCAAGTGTCTCACAGACGATACCCAGTGGATAATACGCAAATACTCGGGCGAGGCACGCGCCAAGGCTGAAAAGAGTAATACCTGGCAAGACATGACTGCCGACAGTACCCTGCACGCTAACGAGGGCTACATCCTGCAATGCAACAACAGCGATTCATGGGACAAGGCTGTCGTCTTCCAGTTCACAGCACAAAATAATGGCAACAAGAACCGCATCTTCGCATCTGCCAACCAGAAGGTGGCAATGAAAGAATATGTGGCTGAGTTCGCCCACAACCGTAGCTGGAACCTCCTCGGCAACCCATATCCAGCCTACTTCGATACCCGATACCTCGACTTCACCGCACCTATCACCGTATGGAATATGAACAATAGCACCTACGAGGCATATTCTCCTGTAGATGATAGCTACATCCTGACACCAGGAGAGGCATTCTTCGTACAGCGACCTGTGGACCAGGCTGAGATTACCTTTGATGTAGAGGGCAGACAGCATAACTTCACAGTACGCACCATCGAGCCAACCACACGTGCCAAGGTGATGGACCTGGTAGATGCCAACCGTGAGGTATACAACCTGAGCCTTAGCAATGGCGAGACCTCAGACCGCACCCGCATCGTGATCAATCCAAAGGCAGAGATGAGCTACAACGAAGCCTACGACGCTGGCAAGATGATGAGCGAGCGCACCCTTACAGCACAGCTCTACACCATCGGAGATGATATCGACTACGCCATCAACGAGCGTCCTCTTGGCGACGGCATTATCCATATCGGAGTCCGATTTGCAAAGAACGGCACCTATACCCTAGCCCTGGAAGGCGACAAGACAGCCATCCTCATCGACCACCAGGAAGGCAAGCAGGTAGAGCTGGATGCCAATGGCTACACCTTCACAGCCAAGGCTGGTGAATGCCGTGACCGATTCACCATCTCATGGTCTAACGGCGGTGTTACAGGCATCAATGGCATCTATCAGGATACAGAGCTAAGCAACATGAGCTTATTCTCACTGGATGGCAAGATGCTGAAGGGCAACAGCCACATCAACGCCCATTCCGATATGCCTGCCGGCACATACATCATGAAGAAAGGCAACAAGGCACATAAGGTAAATGTGAACCGATAAAGAGTAAAGATCTATAAAGTAAGCACTATCATGAAACATAAGATATTTTACATCCTGTTTCTGTGTACCCTGATGCCGTTGGCTGCATGGGCGCAGGCTGGTGGGGGATACAACCCACCTAACCCTGGCGACCCAGACGCACCCAACGACAAAGAGGTATACAAGCTCACGCTGAGTGCGACACCCAAGGGGAGCAGCAGCTTCAATCGCAACGAGCAACAGCAAGTAACGGTTGGCAAGGAAATATACATAGAAGCTTATGCCAGCACGGGCTACAAGTTTGTGGCATGGCTATGCGATGGCGACACCCTGTCGAAATCGAGAGGTTTCTATTATACCATGCCTCAGAAGAATGTAGCTCTGACTGCCGTGATGCGCTATTACCCTGACAGCCCTGGTGACCCTGAGACACCCAAGGCTAGATATCAGGTAAAGGTAAAGGCTGAGCCTGCTAATGCCGGCAGCTTCAACTTCTCCAACCAGCAGTTGGAGGCAGGTAGCGACATCGACATCTGGGCATATGCCAACACGGGCTATCAGCTTAAGCAATGGCTCGTGGGCGACAGCGTGGTAAAGGGCACCAACTTCCTGATGTACAAGGTACCTAATAGAAATAGCGAGGTAGTGGCGCAGTTCATATACAACCCTCAAAACCCAGAGAACCCTAAGAAGAACTACTGGAACAAGGAGACGGGCGAAGTCATCATAGACGACTTTACGGAAGGCAACCTGAAGTCTACCATCGACAATACCACAGGCAACTACAGCAGTCAAGACGTGCAGATGATTACCGTGGCAGGCAAGATCGGTGGCAGCGACTTCAGCGTAACCAGAGACTTTAGCAACTGTACGCTGATAGACATGAGTCGTACCAGTGGCATCGACAATGTGCCATCCTATGCTTTTTACAACACAAACGTAGAAAACGTATATCTGCCATCCTGCATTGAGAAGATAGGTTATCGTACCTTCGCTGGATGCAAGAGCTTGTCGGCAATCACCCTCTATGCCATGACTCCGCCAGAGGTAGACAAGGAAACCTTTTATGAGGCCAACGAGGGATTCGTAGTATACGTACCTGCATCAGCTCTGGCCAGATACCAGGCTGACAAGACCTGGGGTGAATTCAACCTCATGCCGATACAAGACGACATCCATGCCCTGCAAGTATCTCTGCCACAAGGCACCGATGCCAAGGTCTATAGCCAGATGTGGATAGAACTGACCAACACCAAGAGCGGTCAGAAGATGCACTATGTGATGACGGGGCGTGACAGCTACACCTTTGCCAATCTCATCAAAAACACCACCTGGAACGTGACCCTGAGAAACGCAAGGGGTGACATCTTCGCAGAGATAAACAATGTGGAGGTGAAAGACGAGGACGTGAAGGTAAGCTTCAACCAGCTAGCCGTGCCACAGCAGCTCAGCCTGAGCGTGGCAGCCCCTGACGGAACTGATGTGACCAGCCAGACGCAGGTGACATGGACCGACCAGGAGGGCAACTATCTGGCACAAAGCTTTGCGATGGGTGGACTGCTGGCAGGCAGCAAGTTGAACTACAGCTTGTCGCTCAACGAGCAGCTAGCCACCCAGTATGCCATCCCAGGGAAGACAGAATGCACCGTGAAAGAGCAGGACAACAACATCAAGATACAGTTGCAGCCACTGCCTAACGTCAGCCTATCGGGCAAGGTGACTGACCTCGTAGCTAAGAGCGGTATCAGCGGAGCCATCATCACGGCATCACAGACCTTTGATGGCAAATATACCAAGACCGTGAGCTTCAAGGCAGACCAGGAGGGCAAGTTCAGTCTCAACATGAGCAACGTGCCTACACAGCTCACCATAGCCGCCACCGACTATGTGAGCCAGAGCATCGACTGCGCCGACCTTTTGAAAGACCAGGCTGCCAGCGTAGAGCTAGGCGATGTGGCACTGAAGCCTATCAGCGGTGCTACCCTATCCCTCAAGTTCAACTATAAGCGATGCAGCGACAGCGGGGAGGAGGCAGAAGGCGCACAATGTTGGTTTAGCGACTACAACAATGTGGTGTTCGGCATCTACAACAAGACCCAGAAGAAGAGCATCAAGCAGTTTAGCGTGCAGTATCCACAGATTGTGCTGCTGGAGGAAGTAAGCGAGGGCGACCAGCTAGAGCTGACCGCCACCAGTAAGAGCGAGGCATTCATGCCAGTCACCACCACAGCCACCATCGACAACAAACTGCAAGCCACTGTCACCTTCAACGTGGCAGAGCTGGGCAAGATAGAAGCCACCTACAGCAAGAACTACAATGTCTCTGTTGTAGGCTCACTTTACGACGCAGCAGGCAAACTGCAGAAGACCAGCGAGTATGCCAACGCATCACTCACCTTCAGCAACCTGAGCGATGGTTACTATACCCTGCTGAGCATGGGCAAGAGCAAGCTATTCAATACCGTATACAAGTTGGACGAGCTGAAACAGAGCGGACTGAAGGAGGGCACCGACTACATCCTGAGCAACATCAAGGTGGAGAGCGGCAACATATCCAAGTTCAGCATCAGCGAGATACCTACCCTCAACGAGAGCAAGCTTTACTTCACAGGCGACAATACCTCGTTCACCGTCAACAAGCAGAGCATTGTGGCAGGCAACTACATCACCCTGACAGGCAAGGTGGACTTTAAGCAAGCCTATGCCAAGAAGGTAAGCAACGTAAGCCTCGTGGTGGATATTCCGGATGCATGCTCGTTCGTTGAGAACTCTGTGATGGTGGGCAATAGCACCAGCAACTATGTATTGGAAGGCAATCGCCTCACCATCCAGATGGCTCGCTATACCGACCGTGTGCGCTTCTGCGTAATACCAACGCAGGGAGGCGAGTATGCCCCAAGCGCCCAGATAGAGTTTGACCTGAACGGCAACACCATGAGCCAGCCTATCGGCTCAGCCTCTTACACAGCAAAGGACCTCTCCATCAGCGTGCCAAAGACCGTGGCAAAGACCAGCGTAAGCATCAGCGGCATGGCGATAGGCAGATCTGAGGTAAAGGTATATGATGGCGATGTATTGATAGGTCAGACCACATCACTGGCCAACGGTATGTGGAGCACCAAGTGTGAGCTGAACGAAGCCTATAACCTCTCCCAACACAACATCCATGCCAAGGTAATCACAAAGCAAGGCATAGAGCTGCAGTCGGAGACCAAGCAGTGCCTCTACGACGAGAATGCCATCCAGGTGAAGACCGTTGACATGTCGTTCTATAATGGCTGGATGCACAAGAATATAAGTCTGACCTTCGACTTCGAGAGCAACAAGACGAGTGAAAACTCCTACTCCTTCTATACAGCAACCGACTTCACCTTCGTGGCCGACCTGACTAACAATGATACAACGAAGGTAAGTGGAGTAAAGCTTTATGTATATACCACCCAAAACGAGGTAATAACACTACGAGCTAAGTATGACAAGAAGCTGGACAAATGGGTGGCAGTACAGCACTTCATGGGCGACAATCTGCCAGTAAACGTCAGTGCAGAAGTGGATGCCACACCAAGCTCTACCCTCGACAGCAAGAAATGGAAAGAAATGGTGGACAACTTCAACCAGCTACTTGCCCAATACAAGAAAAACGAAGGCATCATCGAAAGCCTCTTCAATGGGGACAAGGCCTTGACAGACGAGGAACTGAAAAATAAGCTCAATGAACTAGGACTTGATGCCATCAAGGAATATGACATGAGCGAAGAGGATGCCAAGACTGCCGCCATGACAGGCGACGAGCTGGATGCTTACCTCAATGCAGAATATGCAGCTCTGAGCAACGCAAAAGATTCGCTGAGCAAGACCTTAAAAGTATGGCAAGACATGCTACAATTTGACCCTACCAAGGAACAGGAGTTTACGTTGCCTGACGGAAATCACTTCTCTATCAACCACAGCAATGGCTACACCAAGGAGCAATTGCTGGCAGATGGATTCAAAAGCTACCAATTTGACGATGCGAACGAGGTATTCATCAAGACGCTTGAAAAGGAAGAGACCTACGTAGACTTGGCACGCAACATCTGTATCACAGTTAAGCTTGCAGAAACATCAGAGACTGCTTTGGCTAAGGCTTCTGAGGACAGAGAAAAGTTCAAGGAATATGCAGAAAATGGCAAAAAGGTCATCGACTATGTAATTGGAGTCATCAATGCCAAATACAACGACCTGATTAGCAAAGCTGGAAAAAGCGAAAAGAACCTCATGAAGGCGATTGAAGAGATAGAGTTCAGACTGCAAAAAGCTGACATCTATATCAAAAACGCCAAGAAACTAGGACGCAACGACCAAGTTCTAAAATGGGAGAATGAAAAAGCGGTTCTACAACGCAACCTTGTATGTGCTAAGCATGCCAAGAAATTAGCAAAAAGTGTATTCAAAACTCTATTCAAAGCATTGCCTTTAGTTGATTACCTCAGTACTGCCGTCGACCTTGGCAACAAGCTGAACTCACTCATCAATGACTTCTTTGCCATTCCTGACCCATGTCCTGAGGATGAGGAAAATGCCAAAATTTGCAAGTCACAATGTTATACATTGACTGGTAGCGTGATAGCCATTGCGACAGCCGATGTACTAGGTTCATTTGCTTCTGACGCAGAGATTGTGGCTGGTATCGTGGGCTCAGTGGCATCAGCTGGCACATCACTTGCAGCATCAATTTGGGGCATCTTGCAGAAAGCTGTGCTTAAGCTAGGAAGAATGGTTCTGGATATGGCTATAGACAAACAGATGGATCAACTAGAAGAAGACATCGCTAATCTGAAGTGCCATGTCAACTTCTTGCCACCACATCACTATCCTCAGCCTCCATTTGACCCTATCAACCCTATCCATGACCCTTCGGGCTATGTATACGAGGCTGTGGCTTCTAACCGTGTACAGGGCGTGACTGCCACCTGTTACTACAAGGAAACGGTGGAAGACATGTATGGAGACCTGCATGAGAACATCGTGAAGTGGGACGCTGAGGAATATGCACAGCAGAACCCTCTCTTTACAGATGAGAACGGCATGTACCAGTGGGATGTACCTCAGGGTATGTGGCAGGTGAAATTTGAGAAGGAAGGCTACGAGACAGCCTACAGCGAATGGTTACCAGTACCTCCTCCACAGTTGGAGGTCAACGTCGGCATCAAGCAGAACGTACAGCCACTGGTCAAGGGAGCCAAGGCTTATGAGCAGGCGATAGAATTGGAATTTGACAAGTACATGATGACCGAGACCCTCAACGAGGAAAACATCATCGTGATGGAGGGCGACAAGGCCGTGAAGGCACACGTCAAATACCAAGACCTGGAGACTAGCGGCAGCGACGACAAGACGACCTACGCTAGAAAGATTAGAGTGGATGCAGAAAAGCCTTTCGAAGCGAAGGAAGTTCAAATCTTCGTCAGCAACAAGGTAAAGAGCTATGCAGGCATACGCATGCAGGAAGACTACACACAGACCTTCGGTATCGAGCTAGAGGTGAAGGAGATAACATGCGACAGCATCGTACAAATCACCTATGGTGAGCCTACCGCCCTGACCATTCAAGTACTGCCTGTAGCAGCCGCAGCCGGCAAGACTATACAAGTAAGCACATCATCCAGCATGATGCTGAACATAGAATCCAGCAAGGCTGTTGTCATCGGCGAGGACGGAAAGGCTGAGGTAATGGTTACTGGCGAATTGCCTGGAACGGCAGCCCTCACCTATACCATAGAGGGCTACGACATCGAGGGCAACAGCACCGTCAAGATAGCCCAAGCTGGTGAACAGACGGTAGCCACACCTACAGCCAATGTAGCATCTGGCTCCGAGGTACAGAAGGGCGCAGCCATCACCTTGGCATGCGAAACCAAGGATGCCACCATCTATTATACGCTAGATGGCTCATGCCCTTGTCTCAACACCGAGAACAGAAAGGTATATGATGGTACTCCTGTCATCATCAACGAAACATCCGTATTGAAGGTGATGGCAACTGCTGAAGGCATGGCAGAGAGCGACATCGCAGAATATACCTACATCGTGTCTACAGCCAGTGGCATCAAGCAGGTTTACACCAAGCAGGCTCGCAAGGCTAGACTATACAACATGAATGGTCAGCGTATAGATGTAGACAATGCCAACGGCGTAGTAGTGACAGATCATTATAAATATGTAGCCAAATAGAACCGTCAATCGGGGTATAATTCCCTGCGGATACTATTAGGTACATGAGACACGATTAGATGATAGAACAAGATTGAATCATAAAACACCAAAAGGGGTGAACCGCACATCATAGCGATTCATCCCTTTTTCCTAACTTTGAAAAAATGGGCGGTGCATAGTCTAAATCAGGGAGTTGTCTATCCACGGACTATCTCTCCTGAGCCTCTTTATCTCATACTTTATATTTGCAAATCTACTACATTAATCCATACCACAAAATGTTTGACCTATTAATCAAACTACAATAAAATAAAAAACTGGGAACAACATAAGTTTCTCGGATATTATGTCTACCTTTGCGATACAGCAAGACAGCAAGTCTGCTCATACATTTTTTATTAACACAAAAAGCTTATGCCTATGAACACTTTAAAAGGTTTACTTATCACAGTAGTGGCAGCACTTCCTGCAACAGCAATGGCACAGTTTGCTCCGCGCCATACGCCAGGGATAATGAAAAAACTGCCAGTGGCTATGGAGCATCCAGTCAACGACACTCCTGAGGGCACACTGCATGACAACATGGCTTATGCCAACACCTACCACTACTATGGCTACGACGGAGAGATTGAGAATGCCGAGAGCCATGCCATCATCACACGTTATGTAATATCATCCGACAGCACCATCTGGTGGCATAACCCCATCACAATGCAAGACGGCGGATGGGTGCGTATTGACCATATGGGTGAAGGAAAATATGTGATGCACACTCCACAGTGTATCATAGAAGATGAGGACAATATCGACGAGGAGGGAAACATCTACAAAGCCTTTGCCACTCGTCTGGTGCTAAAGAACTTTGGTGACGGATACTATTACTATCCAGATGTCAACGAGGACGGCCAGGCCAACCTCGACCTGCACTTCACCCTTAACGAGGACGGAGAACTGAGACAGGTGAACGACAGCATCGTGAAAGACATGGACGATATGCCTTATGAAGTGCTAGCTCTAAGCAACGCTAATGGAGACTGGTATGGATTCAGCGACGGAGCCATGCGTGTGTGGCGTGTCAACGACCAGCCAACAAAGTTGCCTGAAGGCATTGAACCACAGAGATACGTGCTAACCGATTCTACCCTTAACCAACAAACGGGACGTTTCTCGTTCACCCGACAGCTTATCGACTTGGCTATACAGGGACAAGACGCCTATCTCGCCGCACCTGACGGCACGGGATGGATTCACGGCAGTATAACCGAAGACGGAAGCATCTGCCTGCGTCCACAATATATTGGTCCAGCAAAGATATACGGAAGTCATGTGTGGTTTGAACCTGCCACATTCCAAATCGACTATGACAACGAGGCTACAGATGACGACGACGAGGATGAACAGGATCCATACGAATTGGATTATGAGCTTGCTCCTGAACTCGTGCTGCACAAGACTGCTGATGGGGCATACGCAGCCAACTATCCATCCGCACTGCTCATCAACGCAACCAAAGGACAAGTGCTGTATGCAGCCGACTATCCTGTGCCGTCGCTCACAACATTCACTGAGAAGCCTGCCGTACCTGCAACACCAAAAATCACCGAATTCTATCCTTACTATGAGGAAGACGGTTCGGCACTTTTCACTGTGCGCATACCGGTTTACGACAAAAATAAGGAAATGCTCGACCCTACCCTACTATCATACGTGGTATATGTCAACGACGACAAAGAGCCTTACACATTCTTGCCGGAAGACTACCAAGCCCTCACCGAACCTATGATCGAATTGTCATACTGGTTTAACGATGGCTACGACTTCTCAATCACCGACATAGGACACACCATCTATCTCTATGTGGACGCGAAGCGTGTAGGTGTGCAGTCGATATATCGTGGTGCAGGTGAAGAGCGACGCTCAGACATAGGATGGGACGACGGAAGCGTCACAACCGGATTGAAGACAGCCACCACCACTAAGCGCATCGACAGCATATACGATATTCAGGGAAGAAAGTTGCAACGTCTCGCTCAGGGTGTAAACATTGTGCGCATGACCGACGGCACAACAAGGAAAATCATAAAGCTATAAAATAAAAAAAACGACAAATAAGAAAAATGGTCTGCAACTCGTGTTGAGCGAATTGCAGACCATTCTTTTATTGTCGAGTTTTGATTTGTGAATTTTGAGTTTTGTTATCGGCTTTGCCGCTTGCCAGAGCAAGAATTGTGCGCTTCGCGCATTTTGAATTTACCAATTGTGAATTACGAATTCGAAATTCAACATTCAAAAATCCAAATTCAACATTGAACAATTCAACATCGGCGTAGCCGACCATTCAACATTCAACACTCAACATTCTACATCGCAGATGTAGCCGCTACCAGCCATCCGTATACGCAGCTGCATACACCGAAGAGGAGCACGCCTACTGTGCAGAGAGCGAGAGCTGTGCGTGTGGCGCAGTCGCTCTGGAATGTGGGGAACGGAGTATCTGTCTTGTTGATGTACATGCACTTCACAATCTTCAAGTAATAGTAGAGCGACGGTACGGTGTTGACCAATGCTAAGAACACTACTGCATAGGCGATGTTAGTGCCCTGCTGGGCTGCTGCCATGAACACGAAGAACTTGCAGAACATACCAGCGAACGGGGGAATACCTGCCAAAGAGAAGAGAGCGAGAGTGAGGAGGAACGAGAGCTTAGGGTTGGTGGTGTAGAAACCATCGAACACCGACATCTCTGTGTTGCCCTTGCCACGTGTCTCAACAACGTTGATTACGGTGAACACAGCCATGTTGGCTGCCACGTAGATGAGGACGTAGTACATCAAGGCTGTGAGACCCATTGTCTCGTTGCCTACGGCTGCAAGCATGATGTAGCCCGCCTGCGAGATGGAGCTGAACGCCATGAATCGCTTGAGCTCTGTCTGACGAAGAGCAAAGAGGTTGGCCACGGTGATGGTGAGCACGATAACGATGTACATCAAGGTCTCGTAGTATTCTACCATCGGACCGAACACCTTCAGCAAGATAGTCATCAAGGCGAAGGCTGCGGCACCCTTAGACACAACGCTCAGATAGCCTGTCACGGCTGTAGGAGCGCCCTGATAGGTGTCGGCTGTCCAGAAGTGGAAAGGCACAAGCGAAATCTTGAAGCCGAGTCCGCTGAAGAAGAACACAAGACCCATGATTGTGAGAGGGGTAGCGCTGATCTTGGCAGCCATGTCGGCGAAGTAGAGTGTGCCACAAGCGCCATAGAGGAACGAGATGCCGTAGAGCATCACGCCGCTTGAGAATGTGGCGGTGAGGACGAACTTGGCAGCTCCCTCAGCCGACTCCTTCTTGTACTTGTCGAATGCCACGAGGCAAGCCATAGGCACAGAAGCCATCTCAAGACCAAGGAAGAACATGAGGAAATGGCCTGATGAAATCATCATGTACATACCGAGCAAGGTAGAGATGACGAGCTCGTAGAACTCACCCTCCTTGCGCAGCACATCCTCACGCTCAATCCACGACTGAGCCATAACCACAACGATGAACGCGCCGGCTGTAAGGATGACCTTCATCACCTGGGCTGCTGCTGTGGCTGTATAGAGTCCTGCAAATGCCTCTGCAGGCTGTGCTGTGAAGCACAATGCCACCTGAGCCACCAACAAAACACATGTCAGCATGCTCAATGTAGCGTGTTTCTTCTCGCCCTTCATGAAGAGGTCGGCGAGGAATACTATCACGAGGATTGCCATAAGGCCAGCCTCGGGTATCATATTAAAAAACTGACTATAATCCATTTTTTACTGCTGAACTTGTTATTAAAGTGTTGGAATTACGCTAAGGATAGGTGCTACCGCATTGTTGATGACGTGGCTTGCCCAGATTGGGAACGAACCAAGACCTGCAACGCAGAAGATGAGGCAGCATACGGCGAAACGCTCGTCCCATGTAGCGTCGGTGAGCTCCTCGAAGTGTGGGTTCTTCACCTTGTTGAAGAGGATGAAGCCTACAGTACGGAGGATGTACACGGCGGTCACAACGATTGATGTGATGGCGATGATAGTGCAGCAACGGTGGAATGTATCGGCATTCTCGAATGATCCGTTGAAGATTGTCATCTCAGCGATGAAGCCTGAGAAGCCCGGAAGACCGAGGTTGGCAAGACCGGCAATCACATAACCTACTGAGAGGAACGGCATAATCTTCATCAAACCGCCAAGCTCACGGATGTCACGTGTGTGTGTACGACCGTAGATCATACCGATGAGGGCGAAGAAGAGGGCTGTCATCAAACCGTGAGAGAGCATCTGGAGGATAGCACCTGTGCAAGACACGCGGGTCATCATCAAGAGGGCGAAGAGCACCAGACCACAGTGTGAAACTGAAGAGTAGGCGTTGATGAACTTCAAGTCGGTCTGTACACAAGCCGAGAATGCACCGTAAACTACTGAGATAGTGGTGAGGATAAGGAATATCCAAGCCAAATCGTGAGCAGCCTGTGGCAAGAGGAACATGGCGATACGGAAGCAACCGTAGCCACCAAGCTTCATAAGCACACCAGCGTGGAGCATTGACACAGAAGTAGGGGCACAACCGTGACCGATAGGTGACCATGTGTGGAACGGGAACAGAGCACCAAGTACACCGAAACCGATGAACACAAATGGGAACAACACGTTCTGAACTGCCGACGGGATGTGGTTGTTGTGGGCAATCTCAAGGATGTTCATTGTAGAGGCACCGTTGAAGAAGTAGATGCCCACCAAGCCGAGGATGATGAGGGCGGAACCACCCATAAGCATCAACGTAAGCTTCATGGCTGCATACTCCTTGCGACCCGAGCCCCAGAAACCAATCAAGAGGTACATAGGGATGAGGGCAACCTCGTAGAACATGAACATGGTGAAGAGGTCGATCGAGATGAAGAAACCGTAAACACCTGTTGAGAGCAATGTGAACCACATGAAGAACTCCTTGGTAAGCGGCTTGAGCTTCCAGGAAGCGAAGGTGCCTGTGAACACGATGATGCTCGAAAGCAGAAGCATAACAACGGAAATGCCGTCGACACCCACCTCGTAGTTGATGTGGAGTGCAGGAAACCATTCCGTAGTGGCGCGGAGAATCATCTCCTCGGTGTTGCCTGCTGCACGCTCACCGATGAAGTGGAGTGTGAGCCATACGCTCAATGCCAAAAGGCAGGATGAACCGGCAACCATCACACCACGCACCTGATTGACGTTGCGTGCGATCCAAAGACCAAGCAACATCAGGACAGGGATTACTACGAATAAACTTAATATATTCATATTTTAATTATAAGCAAAGTAATAATAATGTTAAAGCTACCGTACCTGTGAGGAACCATACGGCATACTGGCGAACGTCGCCGCTCTGCCAAGGACGGATGGTCTCGCCTGCCTCGTTGGCTCCCCATGCGGTGAAGTCGATAAGACCGTTGATGATCTTCTCGTCGATCCACTGTGCCGGGCGGCTAACGTAGCGGAACAGAATCTTGTGTGTAACATACTGGTAAACCTCGTCCATGTAGAAGCGCTTGTAGGCCCAACGGTGCAGACGCGGGAAGGCGGCGTACATCTTGTCGGCGATAGGCTGCTTCTCACCCTTATATATATAGGTGGCGAGGGCAATAGAGAGGATTGCAATCACGGTTGATGTGGCTGCTACCTGCGGGTCGAAGTGAACGGTGTAGGCTGTACCTGCCGCACTTACCAATGAGCCGAAGCTTGCCCAATCCCAATCGAGGAATCCACCGAGTGTGGTGAATACACCTACACCTACGGTGATGATGCTCAGGAACACGAGCGGGAAGGTCATGGCTGCTGGTGCCTCGTGAGGAGTGTGGTGGGCGTGAAGCTCCTTGTTCTCTGTACCCCAGAAGATGCCGTAGTAGAGACGGAACATATAGAATGCTGTCATGGCGGCAACGCCTGTCATCCACCAACCGCAAACAGGAGAATACTCGAAGCAAGCGGTAATAATCTCGTCCTTAGAGCTGAAGCCCGAGAAGAACGGAATACCTGCGATGGCGAGACATGAGATGAGGAATGTGATGTGGGTGATAGGCATGTACTTGCGTAAGCCACCCATTGTCGACATCTCGTTTGAGTGAACAGCGTGGATGATGCAACCTGCTCCGAGGAACAAGCAAGCCTTGAACATGGCGTGTGTGAACAAGTGGAACATTGAAGCCATGTAGCCAAGCTGGGCGTGGTTGTCGAGAGCAGCACCGTGATGTCCTGGCAGACATACGCCGAGGGCTACCATCATGAAGGCAATCTGAGAGATTGTAGAGAAGGCAAGCACACGCTTGATGTCGCTCTGTGCACATGCTACAGCGGCAGCATAGAAGGCGGTGAATGCACCTACAATAACCACTACCTCAAGGGCCTGAGGAGCATACTCAATCCATACGGGGAAGAGACGTGCAATCTGGAACACACCGGCAACCACCATGGTGGCAGCGTGGATAAGAGCTGATACTGGAGTTGGACCCTCCATAGCATCTGGCAACCAGATGTGCAACGGGAACATGGCCGACTTACCAGCACCACCGATGAACATAAGCACAAGGGCTGTAGGCAGAATCATGCCGCCTGCTGCAAGAGCGCGTGCGTTGTCGGCAACGGTGAAGGCAGCTGCGCCTGCGCCGTAGGTAATCTCGGTGCCTGTGAACGAGAAGTTGTAGCTTCCTGTGTAGTAACCGAAGATGAGGATACCGATAAGGAAGAACATATCGGCAAAACGGGTCACGATGAACGCCTTCTTAGAGGCGTGTACGGCTGCACCAAGGGTGTAATAGAAGCCAATGAGGAGGTAAGAGCTTACGCCCACAAGCTCCCAGAACATATACATCTGGAAGATGTTGGTGGCGAGCACCAGTCCGAGCATTGACATGGTGAAGAGAGAGAGGAAGGCGTAGTAGCGCTGGAATCCCTTCTCACCGTGCATATAGCCGAATGAGTAGATGTGAACCATGAGGCTGACCGTAGAGATGACGATGAGCATCATCACAGAGATTGGGTCGAGCAGGATGCCGAGGTCGAAGTGCAGATGGCCCAGTGGCAACCATGTCACGTTGTAGGGGACGAAGGTAGCGAAGGTGCCGTCGGCAAGACGATCGGCTGAGAAATACTTGAACGCTGTAAAGTAGCTCAACACTGTCACCAATCCGAGCGAACTGGTGCCGATGAGTCCGGCTACTTTGTGCGACCAGGCATACTTCTTATTCACGAATTCTGGCAGACCGATAACCAGGAAGCTGATCAGCGGCAACAGAAGAATCCATATTGAATATGTAAAATCCATAATCTAATTAATATTTCATGTTTTCAATACTGTTCACCTGATCGCTGTGGAAATTGCGGTAAACGTTGATAATAATCGCGATAGCTACGGCACTCTCGGCAGCGCTCACGCCGATAGAGAAGAGGGTCATGAAGAAGCCCTCGAACTCGCCCGGGAAGAGCAGACGGTTGAATGCCGCAAAGTTCAAGTCGACGGCGTTGAGCACGAGCTCTATTGAGACGAGCATTGCTATCAGGTTGCGGCGGGTGATGAAACCGAACACGCCGATGAAGAACAGAAGTGCGCTAAGCACGAAATAACATTCTACTGGTATCATAATTACTTGTCCTCCTTTTCTTTACGTGCTACAACGATTGCGCCTACGATACATGCCAGAAGGAATACTGAGATGAACTCGAAGGGCAATACATACTGATACTTCTCTGAGCCGAGGAGAGCCTCACCGATGGTCTGCATCGGAACTTCCTCGCCCTCAACAGCGAGAGTCAAGAAGCCGTTCTTGAGCTGGATGCCAGCCACTGTAAGCAAACCTACGATGCAGAGCAATGCGCCCGAGAGAGCGCGGCTGCCCTTAACATGCTCCACCAAGCCCTGAAGGGTGCGCTTGCTCACGAGCTGCACGGCGAAGATGTACATCATCACCATACCACCGGCGTAAACGCTGATCTGGGCTGCACCAAGATAGGTGTAGTCGAGCAGGAAGTAGAGACCTGCCACTCCAAGGAGCACGAAAAGCAGGAATGTGATAGAACGCATGATGCGCTTTGTCATCACGCACATGACAGCCGAGCCAAGGATGACCACCGCCAAGATGCAAAACATTACTAAACTTGCCATTGTTTTCTTACTCCTTATTTGGTTTTAGTGTTAAATGTTCCGATTTCGAAGTCGGCACCGCCGTCGATGAGGTTGGGCAGTGAGCCTCCCTTGTAGTCCTCCTTGTCGAGGTGAAGCACAAGTGCCTCGCGGTCGAACACTGAGTTCTCGAAATCGTTGACAAACTTGATGGCACCGAAGTTACAAGCATTGACGCAAAGCTCGCAGAACATGCAGTCGCCAAGGTCGTACTGGTAGTCGACAAGCTGCTTCTTCTTCTTGCCTGTCTCCGGGTTCTCCACCATCTGCGACACAATCTTGATGGTGCCGTTCGGGCAAGCCTTCTCGCAAAGCGTACAAGCAGTACACTTCACCGCTCCGTTCTCGTCGCGGTTCATCACAAGGCGTCCGCGGTGGCGGGCTGCAATGTGAAGCGTGGTCTTGCGGTTCTCGGGATACTGCTCAGTGCTCTTAGGTGTGAAGTACTCCTTCCAGGTGGTCTTCATACCTACGGCGAGGGTCTTCACAGCTGCCCCGATTTCTCCGAAATATGATTTTTTGTTTTCTTCCATTGTTTTTAATAATGTGTTTTTAGAAGTGCCAACCGAATGCCACAACTACTGTCATGAGAATCAAGTTGATGAGACACAAAGGCATGAGGTATTTCCACTCGAGCTTAAGGATCTGGTCGATACGCAGACGTGGGAATGTCCAACGCACCCACATGAGCAACCATACCACGGCGAATGTCTTGCCAAGGAACCATACGATGCCCGGAATGAAGTTGAGTATTCCGTCAACGGCCTCTACACCGATGTTGAACGGTGCCCAACCACCAAGGAACACTGTAGTGGCGATGCCTGAAACTACGAAGAGGTTGAGATACTCGGCGAGGTAGTAGAAGCCGAATCCCATACCCGAATACTCGGTGTGATAACCAGCGGTAAGCTCTGACTCAGCCTCGGCCAAGTCGAACGGGCCACGGTTAGCCTCGGCATTACCAGCTACGAGGAACACGAGGAAGGCGATGATGGCCGGGATGTGACCCTTGAAGATAAGCCAGCCGAAAGCACCAGTCTGAGCCTCAACGATGCCCGACACCTGCATTGTGCCTGTGAGCACAACAGCTGTGATAAGGCAGAGGGCGAGAGACATCTCGTAAGAGATGAGCTGCACGGCACCACGCATAGCCGAAACCACAGAGTACTTGTTGTTGGAACCCCAACCTGCCATAAAGATACCCACTATGCCGATGCTCGAGATAGCCGACATGAGGAATACGCCAACGTTGAAGTCGAGCACCTCGGCACCATTGTTCCAAGGCAGGAACGAGAATGTGCCTACAGAGGCGATAATCACGAGGAACGGAGCGACGTAGTAGAGCACCTTGTCGGCACCGTCTACAGAGAAGATCTCCTTGATGAGCATCTTCAGTACGTCGGCAAACACCTGGAACACGCCCCAAGGACCTACACGCATCGGGCCAAGACGGCACTGGAAGTAGGCGCAGACCTTACGCTCCATGAAGATCAAGATGATGGCGAGGATGGCGTAACCTGCGAGAATGCAGACACCAACCAGGATGCACTCGATCAGTATTGTCCAGAAATCTCCAAGACCACAGGTCACTGAGAGGAGATTGTGGAACCAGTTTGTTACTATACTAAAGTCAAACATTTTGTTTAAATTTTGATTTGTGAGTTTTGAGTTTTGAGTTGTGAATTGTGAGTTTTGAGTTTTGAGTTTTGAATTATTGTGGCAAGCCACAATTTTGAATTGTAAGTTGTGAATTATGAATTCAACATTCTAATTCAACATTCAAAAATCCTAACTCTTCATCGGCGAAGCCGACAATTCAAAATTCAACATTCAAAATTCAACATTCCTTTTATCGGTCGATGTCTGGAATTACGAAGTCGATAGCTGCACCTGTAGTGATCAAGTCGGCAATCTTCTGTCCACGAAGCATCGGATCGAGAGCACCAGTAAGGGTTAAGCCCATCGGACGCATCTTCATACGGTAAGGACTCTTGTCGCCCTTAGAGTCGAGATAAACACCAAACTCGCCGCTGGCTCCCTCTACAGAGAAGTACCACTGTCCCTCGGGCACCTTGATGATAGGCTTCTGCTTGATGTAGAAGTCGCCCTCCGGGATATTGTCGATGAGCTGCTCGATAATGTTAAGGCTCTGATAAAGCTCCTTGATGTGGCAGTAGTAGCGATCCATTGAGTCGCAACCGGTCATTGTGATTTCCTCCCACTGCACCTTGTCGTAGAGGTCGTATGGATGACGCTTACGGGTATCGTTCTTCCAACCGGCAGCACGTCCGGCAGGACCTGTCACACCGTAGTTGATACAATCCTCAAGACCCATAGGACCAACGCCTACAAGACGGTTGTGTGTAATCACGTTGTCGCCGAATACGTCGAGATACTCCTGAATCATCGGGCGCAGATACTTGCAGAGCTTCTTTGTGTTCTCCACAAACTTCGGGTCGATGTCGGCCTGGAGTCCGCCGATGCGGTAGTAGTTCTGGATAAGGCGTCCGCCTGTTGTCTCCTCCATAACGTTGAGCACATGCTCACGGTCGCGCATACAGTAGAGGAATGCTGTCAAGGCACCCAAGTCCTGTGCGGTACAACCGAGGTAGAGCAAGTGGCTGTCGATACGCTGGAGCTCGTCCATGATGGTACGGATGTAGTGGATGCGGTCGCTGAGTTCAATGCCCATACCCTCCTCTATCACGCCTACAAGAGCATGACGGTGCATCATAGCCGAGAGATAGTTCAAGCGGTCGGTCAAGGCGAGAGTCTGCGGATAGGTCATTCCCTCCCACATCTTCTCAATACCGCGGTGGATATAGCCGAGGTGAGGATAGATGCGCTTCACCTTCTCGCCGTCGAGCACAGTCTGCAAGCGGAGCACACCGTGGGTAGACGGGTGGTTAGGACCAATGTTCACCACGAAGTCCTCATCGTCGAACAGACGCTTCTTGGTAGCTACCAAGTGGCCGTCGGCATCGAGTGAGTATTCTACGGTGAAGTCGCTCTCAGGCTCGTCGGTCAATGGGAATTGGTTTGCCTCAGGACTCATGTCGAAGTCCTTGCGCAAAGGATAGCCATTGAAGTCGGTGCGGAGGAAGAGGCGGCGCATGTCGGGGTGGCCAAGGAACTTGATGCCTACGAAGTCGAATACCTCGCGCTCAAGCAATTCAGCCGACTTCCACAGATTAACTACTGTAGGGATAACGTCGCTGCCGTCAACCTTCTTGGCGATGGTCTTAACAGAGCAACGCTCGTTGTTGTCGGTATTCTCAAGAATGTAGATACATCCGTAGCCTTCCTCGCCGAAGTCCTCGCCGATGATGGTAACAAGGTAGTCGAAATGTTTCTGGTTCTTCAGTTTCGACATCTCACTCGCAAAATTGTCGAATGAGAGTTCTATGTTTTCAAGTTTCATATCTTATACCTTATTATATTAATCAGTTAGACCTTTCTTTGCATCGAAGCCCTCAGGAACGTTGTTCACAACGATTGTCTCGCGCTTCTTCTCGCCAGCAAGAGCCTCGTTGCTCAAGCCGTGGAGTCCGCCCTTCGACATTGAGAGTGCCTTCTCCTCGCTGTTCATCTTGTGGTTGGCACCACCGAAGAACTTTTCTACCTTCACCTTGCGCTGAAGCTGCATCATACCATAGAGGATAGCCTCTGGACGTGGAGGACAGCCCGGAACGTAAACGTCTACCGGAACAATCTCCGATATACCGCGCACCACATTGTAGGAATTCTTGAACGGACCGCCAGAGATGGCGCAACCGCCTACAGCAACAACATACTTAGGCTCGGCCATCTCGTCGTAGAGACGCTTGAAGACTGGAGCCATCTTGTTGGTGATGGTACCAGCGCACATGATGAGGTCTGCCTGGCGTGGAGAGTTACGTGTAACCTCGAAACCAAAGCGTGAGAAGTCGTAACGGGCGCAGCCCACTGCCATGAACTCAATACCGCAGCACGAAGTACCGAATGTTAATGACCACAAAGAGTTGGAACGACCCCAGTTGATAGCCTGGTCGAGCGAGCCAACAATAACATTGACGCCTCCCTCTTGGAGTTCGTCTACGATCTTCTCAAGGCCCTTATTGTCCTTGAACTCATCGTAAGGGATACTCTTGATGACAGGTTTTCTTACTTCCATTCCAACGCTCCTTTCCGCCATGCGTAAGCAAGGCCAAATACCAATACCAGCATGAAGAAACCTACGCTCGCGAGAGCCATAGCTCCAAACTGCTTGACTACTACTGCCCAAGGGTAGAGGAAGAGTGTCTCAATGTCGAACATCAGGAAAAGGATGGCAAAGAGATAGTAGCCCACGTGCACTGGAATCCAAGATGTTCCGCGCGTAGGAATACCACACTCAAAAGGCTGACCCTTAACCGGGTTGTACGAACGGGGACCTACGAGTTTTGCAACCACGTATGCACCTACCACCAATACAACAGCCGTCAAGATGACTGTGATTAATAAGATAAAATCCATAAAATTTATTAAAACAATTTATTTCTTTCTACGTAGAATACTTTATTAAGTATCCGAATTGCAATTTTCAGTTTGCAAAGTTAGCAATAAATATTGGAATGTTGTGGAATTTTAAGGATTTTATTTAGGCAAAGACATTGATACATGTGAAAATAAATATTTTTTTACATATCTGCACCCCTTTCGTCTACAACAGTTTCATTATAGCAAAACCATACTTTCAAAATCCTAAGCACTCGCCTATATATATATAAATAGGTATATAAAGCCTGCAAAATGGGCATTTTGACTGGAAAATAAAAATATATTCACTAAAAAATCATTTTTTTGACTGTATTACTTGGTTATTATAATATAAATTTATACATTTGCAAAGTGTTACTAATACACAAATTACAAAAACCATTAAACAATTTTGCTTATGAAAAAATTTACACTTACCGCTTTTGCAATTGCATGTGCTTTACAATCAGTCAACGCACAGTCGGCTCTTCCTCAGCTCAAGAACTTCCATCCGTCGTTTGAGCGCATAGAAGCCCAGAAAGCAAAGGCTCAGCAGCAGCTTTTGGCTCCTGAGAGCGAGACAGCAGACATTTGGCGTCCTGCTACCGAGGAGTTTTTCTATCGCAATGAGGACGGCACAGATTGGAGCGACAAGGTTGCAGACTCTTACACCTACACCTACAACGAGCAGGGACTCGTAGCAAGCAAGGTGCATAAGAACGAACAGGCAGAGGACAAGAAGAAGACCTACGAGGGATACTTCTACACATATGATGAGGAGGGCAGAATAATCGAGACTCTCTTGATGTACAGTGCCGACGGCGAGAAATGGAAGAAGAACACACGCTACAAGTATGCTTGGGACGACGTGGTGAAGAACTTCCAGATAAGTGGCGAGCAGGCTACTTACGACAAGCTGACAAGCGACTACACCGACAAGGTGGTTGACCAGTGCTTCCGCCGCGATATTCAGCGCGACGAAAAGGGACGCGTACTGCTTATGACAGAATACCGCTACAAGCAGAACGGCAAGAAGCTTGACGAGTATGTTTACCAGCGCATCACTCCTACATACGACGAGAAGACTGGACACGCTTCTTCAATCAAGAAGGAAGACCAGAAATACGACTCGGCTACCGACTCCTACGTATTGGGCGAGACCTACCGTTTCGACAATCTTGAGTGGCAGGACTGCGACGACCAGTATCTCTACATGAGCGATGGCTACCGCATGGGCACACGCCGAGCTACTAAGTTCGACTTCAACTACTACGGTATTCTCTACGGATATTATACTGTAAAGTATGGCGAAAAGGCTCCTGAGTATACTTGCCGCTACGACTATGTTGGAACAGCAGGCTACGACGACTACACCTGCAAGATTCTTGACGACAACAACAGCTATGAGGTTTTAGACCACAGCTGGTATGACTTAAACGGTGATGGCGCTGAGACAGCAGACGAGTATTCTGACTCTCGCTATCGTTACTGGTTCAACGAGCGTGGCGTCCAGGTAGGCGAAGAGCAGTGGGGCTGCGGCTATGGCCAGCCTATTGAGCTCTACTATGCACACAAGAAGGACATTATCTACGACGAGGCATACGACTACAAGAAGGAGATTATCGACTACACATTCGACTTCTTCAACAAGGTAGACGACAAGGGCAACGTGAACTATAAGCCAAGCCAGCGCACTGTTTACTCTGACTTCAACAAGGTTGTCACAACAGGCATCAACGGCGTAAGCAACGGCAAGGTAGACTACAAGTTCGACGGCAACCAACTCACAATCTCTGGCAAGGGCAAGAAGAGCTTCGCTGTTTACGACCTCCAGGGACGTCTTGTAATGAACGGCAGAGCAAATGGCGACGCTAACGTCAACCTCAGCAGCCTCCACGGAACTTACGTTCTGCAGATGACTACAGAGACTGGCAAGAAGAGCATCCAGTTTGTAAGATAAAGAACCTCTATAGCTTCAAGAAAATAAAGAAGCAATAGATTTTATTGATTAGCAAAAAAATTAAAGCCATTACATTTGTTGCAGGTATTCAAGCAGCAAAAGTAATGGCTTTAACTTATTCTCTTATTTCCGTTTTCAGAATATTCTTATTATTTCTTCAGCATCTTTCTCACGTAGGTATCGCCCGCATCAGTTGCATTCACGATATAAAGACCCGGAGTAAGACCATGGTTGGGCACTTCCATGCCATTAGCATTGAAGATGCGCACCTGACCCTTGAATCCATTCAGATTGATTCTGTCACCGTCGAAGCTGAACTCAGGCGCGAGAGTCTTCTGCAAGTCAACCACAGAAGTAGTCTGATTGCCCACCTTCACCTCGGCAGCATTACTGATAAGTCCCGTGCTGCCATCAATCACCAAAGCAATGAGTTGCAGGTTGTCGGCAGTCTGCACTGTGTTAGGCACATCAAGCACAGCATCGTAGGTTGTTGTCTCGCCCTCCTCAGCTGAAGCAGGAATGCTACCCTTCACGCCATCGTAGCTATAGTTCATACGTGCCACATGGTCCATGTCAATACTTGCATAACCGCCCATATTCTCAAATCCGCCCATTGGAGTAGAAGAACCTGAGTAGTTGTTAGCCTGAGTATATCCCGTGACACCATTTTCGGTCAACACAAACGACACACGATAGTCCATACCATTGCGGGCCTCAAGGAATGTGGTGAGAGCCTTGGCGCTGATTTGCTTCTTGCTGTCGTCCACAAAGTTGGCTTCCACATTCACAGCCACATCAGGAGTGTCGTCCTTAACAGTCTTAAGAACAGTCTCAAGAGCCTCATACGAAGGCTGCATAGGATATTTCAAGTCGCGGTTGACATAGCATTTAGGATAACCGCTGAACGTGAGATCGTCGTAGGAAGTAGTAGAAAGATTGTCGCTCTTGTGTACTGCAATGCCAATGAACTGGTCTGAATAGTTTTCATACATCTTCTCAAGACCAACAATTCCCATAGGACAATAGCCACACCATGTGCCAGTGCCTTCCTCTACAACGACGCGCTGAAGTGGCACTTCGTCTACAACCTTCAGAGTTACCACAGCCTCATCGTTGCCAGGATAAGCATCCTTCTCGCCGTCAACTTCAATAAGGCGATATTTAAGGGTGTGCACACCTACTTTGTCGAATCCGTCATAGGCAAACGAAAACTCCTTCTCAACGTTTGCGCCCATCGTGGTAGAGAAGTCGCCTACTGTTTCCTCGCCACCATCAATAGAATAGCCCACCTTGAAGTTGCGTCCCACATACGGACTCATATTCTTTATACCGAAATTGAACAGGCATTCCTTACCCTTCTGAAGAGTGGCACTGTTGTTGCCATAAATCCAGAAGTCCTTAGGCAGGTTGTCGCCAGTAATCTTTGCCTGCAAGGCAATGGCAGGAGCATGATAAGCACCCTCGGTGGCATAGTTTTTCCAACCATCGCCAAGGTCTGCCCAACAGCCATTCTCCGAATACATTGAAGAAACTCCAAGCGAATTGTTCTCGCCATCATAACTATAGGCTATATAGAAAGGCTCGCCATCGACGACATAGGCATTGCTGAGCTTTACCTCGTTCCATCCCTTGTAAATCTCACCGGCATTCTTCTGTGTTATAGCCTCGCCGTTAAGGTCCTTTGTTATGTACACTGTGACACTCGACTTTGCAGCCAGTCCCACCTTAATAGTATTAATGCTGCAACCCTTATAGAGCTGTGCCACATCCGCAGGAATATATATAGCAGCCTTGCCAGACGTTTGTGAGCCAAACTCGCCAGCCACCTTACTGTTGCAATAGCCCCAGAAACAGTTCTTTGCAGCCAAAGCCGGCTGGCCACACAACAGTGTAGCCAGCACGAGTGCAGATATAATATTTCTTCTTCTCATAGATAACAATCAAATATAATTATCGGTTAACACATATTTTTTGAGTATAAACCTGTCTACCGTCGGTAGTGCGAACGATATACAGACCATTGCTGAGATTGTCGGCAGAAACCTTGCGGCCTGTGAGGTCGCACACGTCGACAAGGCTGAAGCCCTGATTTACAAACAACTTGCCACCGTTTACGGCGAACGACTGTTCTCCACCCACAACTATAGAACCAATGCCTGTAGAACCATTGCAGTTGGCCTGTGCAGAATTGTAGACCTGACGTTTTAACGCGCTTTCATTGTAATTGCTTACAAACGACACGACACGCATATTTTCAGCTTTCCACTCTGGGTCGAGAGCCACAGAGTAGCTCTTGTTGAAGTCGTAATTTGAAATGTCGAGCTTGTCGCCCCAGGCACTTTCCGACAACACCTTGCGTAATACGCCATTCTGTACAAAGTTTGTAGCTCCCTTCTGCGTGTTGCTTACGATATAGTCCTCAACAAGCCAGGTTGTAAGGCGCAAGTCGGTCTGCAATGGCATCTCGTTAGTGCCTGCATGACCCGAAACCTCAACATCAAGAGTTTTGCCATCGCTGCTCACCGTAGGATTCACCTCAAGCGAAACGAACGAAGGCTGCTCCTTGGCAATCTCAAAGAATGAAGCCAACTGATCTTCGTAAGGAATGTAGTAGGCAGGACCAGAGTCTTCCATGTTCGACACGACAAGTCGATCCAAGCAAGAAGCAGGCACAAACGGGCGTGATGTGCCGTAGAGCTCGCTGTAGTCGTCATCCTCAGGAATAACAAACTTATCGCTAATCTTCTGGAAGTTGCGATGGTGTTTCACCCAAACCACATAATCCAAGTCGTTGTCGTCAATCACCTTATTATGCATCTCGTCGGCAGCAGGACTGTCCTCAGAACCTTCAGCTGTAAACTCCTCAAAGAGCACATTACGGCTTACAGGCTCTGTGCCTTCCTTGATAGAGAAACCTATACGGTCGATGTCATTGTCGGTAGGATAAGGGTCCGACTCACCGTTCACCTTATTTATAGAGAATGTGGTTGTGAAGTTGCCTTCAACAGGGATGGAGACATTGCTGAACAAGAGTTTGGTAGGTTCGTTGTTCGGTATATTCAGATTGTCGTAGGTGAAATCTGCGGTCTGTTGGTTAGAAGCAGTCTTTGACAATGTGGAAAGAGAAATAGCCGAAATAGGCTTGCTTCCATTATTCTGAACATAGGCATAAAAATCTTTAGGCGAATTCTGTGTAACGAAGTCGCTACCGTCCACAGGATCTATACGTATGAGCGTAATGTCGTTTTCGGGAATATTATCACCCGAAACCACGGCACGTATACAAAGGTTGTGGTCGATGCCAGAGATATTGTTGAACCACTGGTCGTCGAGTCCATACCAGTTTTTGCCTTTCAGTCCATACGGGCTATTATCGAAAAGCAGGCAGTCGTAGTCCTCGTCTTCACCAATAAGAATCTGGTAGCCCAAGTATAGGTTCATACCCTTCTTTATGGTTACAGGCTTACGCAAGCTCACCTTGTTCCACCCTTCCTGATGCTCCTTTGTTGTGGCATTGGTGATCAAGGTGTTTTTTAGGTCCTTAATATCTGTACACACAAATACTGAGGCAGACTTACCACGCAAGGGTTTAATGGCAAATTCAATAGCCTCAATCTTGTCGCCCTCATACTTGTCCAAGAGGTCGGACGTAAGGTATATGGCCGCCTGATAAATATGCGAGCCTGTCTGTCCTTGGGCTACAAGACCACGACTGTAATCGGTAGTACAGTATCCCAAACGCACGTTATCGCTTTGAGCAAACAAGTCTCCCCCCATAAGGGAGAGACTTGCAAGTGATAACAGAAATGCAGTATTTCTGAAATTTTTCATTTTCTAATAATGTATGAATTTATACAATCGCTGCCAATTACTTGGCAACACTAAGCTTCACGTTCGACATCTTGCCATCGGCAGTCTGCACGCGCACTACATAGATGCCATTGCTGAGGTTGAGCTTCTGAGCCTTACCTGCAACATTCTTGACGAGCTTGCCGTCGAGAGTGTAAACAGCCGCACTCTTCACGCCATCAGCGAATGAGATAACACCACTGTTGCTATCGTAGTTGAATGAACCGCCAAGTGTCTTGGTAGTGTTGATACCAGTAGCCGACTGCATAGCGAGATACAATATCGGAGCTGAAGAATAGTTGTTGCCCATTCCTTCCTCAAACGGATAGTCCTCACCAAAGACGAGTGAGCGGTACTCATTTGAGCTCCAGTTGTTTCCAAATACATGGAACAGAGCACAGAACCAAAGGCTGCTCTCAACGGCACCCTCACGGTCGACAACTACAGCAAGGTTCTTAGAGCTGTCATACTTGAACGGAGTGTCAAGATCGAACGCGAGCAGGTTGCCCTGACCCGGCTCAAGATACATTGTACCGTCGTAAACAAGAGTGAGCTGGTCGGAATCAATAGCGTCCTCAACACCATTGTTGAAATTCTTCTGATCGGTGTAGCCCATGTAAATCTTGATATTGCTCTCGTCGGTACGGTCGGTCAAGTTGCTGTTGCTGTCGTACATGTAACCAATACGTGTAATCATATCGCCATCGTTACCCTTGATTTCCGACGGGTAGTAGATAGACTCTGTATGGTCGTATGCAGAAGAGTAAGCAATAGGTCCGTGGGTATCAGTACCCTCGTCCTTGCCGCTTGTAGCAACATTGCTCCATGCAGTAGAACCCTCAGGCATTACATTGAGAGAAATCTCAGGTGTAGCGTTGTTGTTTGCATCCTCGTCGCCATCAAGAACAACCTCAGCGTAGAAGTTGTACTTACCGTCCTTAACAGGAGTGAACTTAGCAGTAACGTCGGCATATTCGCCAGCCTTGATAGCAGGAACGTCGGTAGTCTCGCCTACAAGAGTCTTCTCGTCTCCGTCAACACAGTAGATTCTGATAGCGTACTTGCTCTGGTCGTTGTAGCCCATGTTGCGCACCTTAACAGTACACTTGTTCTCCTGACCAGCTACAGCCTCGATGATGTTGCCCATTGAGAAGGCCTTGAGGTCGTTAGGAGCAACATAGTCGATGGTCAAGCCATAGAACTTAAACGCATTGTAGCCAGAGGTGGAAGTCACGGTCAAACCATAGTAGTAGGTGCCGTCCTCAGGAGCGGTGAACATATCCTCATATACGTTTGTTGTGAATGAAGGATACTCAGCATCTTCCTCCTCGTGGATAACAGTAGCGTCTGAAAGGTCTTCGCTATTCTTGCCCATTGTCAACTTCAAGCTGAACGGAGCCTCATAGTTGTTGTAGAACTTGCTCACGATGCGGTAGCTCTTGCCTGCCTGAAGCTTGAGAGGCGGCGACAACAATGTAGACTTGTCATAAGATGAGCCTGAAGGATAGCCAACCAAGCACTTGTACTCGTCGTCGCATCCATCCCAGCCACCATAATAGAAGCTGTAAGTATTGTCGAAGAAGTTCAAGTTCCAACGCGAAGCATCATCGTTGTTCTCGAACTTAAGATCGATAGGAGTAGTCAATGCTGTTCCTGCCATCACACCGTCGGTAGTGTAGACAGCACCCTCGCCAGCCTCGTTCTTGCCCTGGATGAGATAGTAGTACTTCTTCTGCTCACCAAGTGTGTAGTCCTCGAATTCTGTGCCTTCAACGTTTTCGGCAACAACCACGTTGTCTGGCATACGTGTGAGCTTGTAGGTTACTTCATCCGGGTTGATATAACCATTGGTATTACCCTTGTCCGGTTTGCCCCATGTTATTCTCAAGCCCTCGCCCTTCTTCTCAAGAGAAGCGTAAGGCACAGCTCCCGGCACGTCGACACCCATGTAGCAACGGATACTGTCGGGCACACCAATCTCGCCTTCCACACGCGAAGGAACTACATAATAGGTATTGATGCCAGCGAGTGGCTTCTCGTCGACATACTGCATAGCCTCGCCCAACTTGCCATCGGCTGGCACAGTAGCCAGGAGGTCGGCATTCTCTGCTGAGAGGAGTTCGCTTGTAGGAGTAAGGTCGGTAGTTGCCACTCCTGCCTTCTTGCGGTAGATTCTAACTTCCTTGATAGCGTCGAGGTCAGCACCACCCCATGTCTTGGTTGGGTTAACCCACTTCAAGGTGTCAGCCATAGCACCATTCACATCGGCCGTTACGTCGATGTTTGCCACACGGGCTGCAGCACCACGGTTGTCGGCTGCAAGATAAGGAATATAGAAACCTGTGAACCAGTTGCCAGGATAATAGCCATTGCACCACGTGTACTGGGCTGTCTCTGGATTGATGGTATAGAGCGATGTGGCACCCCACTGTGTGGCTGGCATCCAATAGAGAGTATTGGTAGCATTGTCTACACCAAGAGCACCAAACTGAGCCAGAACCATAGTACCGCCCCACTCATCGGTAAGTTCCTTTGCACTCACCTCGTTGAAATCCTTGTCGAGCTTCACAAGCTCTGTACCCTCGTTAGTTTCTCCGTCTTTTCCTGCCTTAGGACGTGTGGCATACATGTTGCCATCGTAGTCGAAGCAGAACTCATAATAAATGCAATCGAAATTAGTTACAAGATCCCATGTACCTTTTTCTCTGTCTACTGCATAAAGCTTTGAGAAGCCATAGCTTCCGTCATCAGCCCAACCATAACCCAAAGCATAAAGAGTGTTGGTGTTTCGGTCGTAAGCCATATCGTAGAGTGCTGTGCGGAAATCTCCGTAAACACCATCGCCATACCAAGAATCCTGTTCTGCTTTGCTAAATGTGCGCACAACAGTGGTATCGCCAGTCTGCATGTCTACCTTTGCTAAGAAACGACCCTGGTTGCTATAAGTGAACGAATAGCCAAAGATAGCATAGTAGTCCTTGCCATCATAAGCACCCATAATCATACCGAAGTTCTGTTCATACTCCTCCTTCTCATTCAAAATATAATGTTTCAGACGAGTAAACTTGCCGTTTTCCTTGCTATTAAACTTGATGAACGAACGCTTTTTGCTCTCGTCCATACGCTCACCAGCATACACAACAATACCTTTCGACTTGTCGTCAATAGCCGAAGGTGCCTTCAGCTGTTTCTGACTAAGTGCAAACTGTGGCTTTGGAGCCTGTTGTCCCCATACTTTAGGGAACTGGTTTACTTGTGCTTGCATCGGCAGCGATGTGAGTCCTGCCAACACGAGACCTAACAGGTAATTTTGCTTCATAAATGTAGGTTTTAATAAGTTAGCGTGTGTAACTTCATGTTTCGTTTGCAAAATTATAAAAAAAATATATTATTGCAACTTTTTTTGACTTTTTATTTCTATTATTTTTATAATTCATATTATTACTTACTAATTGTTATACGTACACAGTATTAATAATAAGCATAACTAACGAAAAAACTCGTGATTGAATTCACCAAAGAATCCATCACGAGTTTTTTAATTTAATACATCTAAGTAAGTGAGCAAAATTAGTTTATATAAAATATTTATTGTCTTTTCCCGTTTT
>OCLF01000068.1_pt1 | contig 31104 bp, 35 predicted proteins | sample 1502881 | NCBI WGS metagenome assembly OCLF01 (sample SAMN03418267, study PRJEB22391) | human gut metagenome | biome: human-gut; feature: organic feature; material: feces | host: Homo sapiens | place: Tanzania | collected 2013-01
CTCCCTCTAAGAGTAAAGAGGCGAAGGTCTTGGCTGCTTCTTTAAGCATCTCTACATCTGTTACTGACTCGATGGCGTTGTTCTCGGCTTCGAACTCAGGCTTGTTGATGATCTTTGGATAACCAACGATGATGCGACTTGGGTAGAGGTTATCATAGAGGGCCTTGCTCTCACGAAGGAACTCGGGGGAGAAGAGGAGGTTGAACTTCTTAACTCCTTTCTGGGCGTACTTAAGGTAGAGGTTGCGGGTGTAGCCAACTGGGATTGTTGACTTGATGACCATTATGGCATCGGGGTTTACCTCAAGTACAAGGTCGATGACTTCCTCCACGTGGGTGGTGTCGAAGTAATTCTTTACAGGGTCATAATTGGTAGGAGCTGCGATAACCACGAAGTCGGCATCCGCATAAGCAGACTTGCCATCAAGTGTGGCAACAAGGTTCAATGGCTTTTCAGCCAAATACTTTTCGATATAATCATCCTGGATTGGAGAAATCTTGTTGTTGAGTTTCTCCACCTTTTCAGGAATTACATCTACTGCTGTTACATGATGATGTTGAGATAGCAATGTAGCTATGCTCAGTCCCACGTAGCCTGTGCCAGCTACTGCGACTTTAATGTCTTTAAAATCACGCATATTTTTTTGATTTAGTTTTCTTTATATGATTATGTGTTTTCACATTAAATTATCTTGCTCACACTTACCCCATCTATAGCTCTCTGATAGATATCCTTTACCATACACATTGACGGTACGACAGATAGATTGCATCGAGTGGCTATTCTTTTTAAGGCTCTCTTCACATTTTCCCGCACCCTTTTCACATCGCGATCCGCAATTTGCATATCGTCTGATTTGATGAAAGGGAATAAGTATTCTGAATCGGAGGGGTAGCGGTCTGCTATTTCCTGCATGGCAGCATCCCATTGTACGGTTATACGGGGCAGTCCTGGAATTTGTGAGGTGTAGGTTAATGAGAATCCTTTGATGTCGGTTTTCTTGATGTTCGACAAATCTGTAAAACTGATGCCTCTGCCATAGATACAAAAGAAGAACATATCACGGGCAAAGGTCATCGACTTGGAATCGGACAGGTCGGCATAACGCATTCGACGTAATTCATCAATTGACAGCAATTCACGTACCTTTTTAGCTGGCAAAGCGACTCTTACGCCTTTCAGTAATTTGAGTTTTGGAACAATTCCGTCTTTTACTGCGATATTATATACCGAACTGATTTGGTAAAGATAGAGGCGTGCCGTTGACTGTTTGCGTCCTTTTGACTTCAGCCATTCCTCGAAATTCACCATAAGGCCTGGAGTCAATTCGTTTAATGACAATTTCTCTTTACCCAAGAAGTTGATAAAGCAACGGAGTGCCATCTCTCGGTTGTGAGCAGCGTCAAAACGACCTTCCTCTTTGTCTTTTTCTATTTTTCGACGAGAATACGTAAAGAAATCATTTTTCATCTTATGAAAAATAATAATGAGTGGATTATTCTGCTATCTCAAAATCCTCATTATGCACATTGTTGATAGCTACTGCATAGCCACCGAAGTCCATAACGAGCTGACGATTTTTCAATATACGCACTACATAGCCTACTTGTCCTGCCATGATTCCTGTTAATACGCGAAGCTTTACATGGTCTTTGGCAAACTTCACAAACGGATCACGCAAGAAAGTAACACGTTCTGGTTCTGATTCCATCACTTGCATAAAGGGTCGCATTACGCTGTCTTTAATGGAAGCCGGGGTTCCATCCATACAATTGTTTACAAGGTGGTATCGTGGAAAGTTTTTTTGGAGAAAGACTTGAAGCTTTTCTGTCTCTCCCTGCAAAAACACAAGACCGCTTACGCTTGGCTTTGCTTCTTTCATTACGCCTTTGCCATTTGGCTTACGCTTATAAATGATGGTGCGATGGATAAAACAATTAGGTTTGAAATCGCCTTCGAACTTGACGGTTTCAAGTATTTTTTCAAATTTTTCTGCCGCAAAATGTTGGATAAAGAGGTATCCCCACGGCGTTCCTTCTTTTTCGCTCTCGGACATTCCTTCTACTTTTCGAGCCGATTTTTCATCAGACCGAATAACGTGGATGCCCTTTGGTAAACGCTTGTTGTTACACATATCATTTACGTCGGCTGTAGAAGAAGGAAGTGAGCTTACCTGCGTCATTTTCTTATCTACTTTATGTCACTGTTGGCTGTCATCACTTGGGATGACTGTGCCAAATTTACAACAGCATTGTTCATAAATTCATACTATTAAACTGCATGTTTGTCCAGTCAAGAAGTTTAAATGTTTAACATAAGTTGCCCTTACTGCCTCACATTCTCACTGCTTAATGGCTTTGTGTCTCTATTAGTTCTTACTTCTCTTCTAGTGTAAGATACGTATTCGTTGACAAAGGTACGGTTTTTCTTGCATATATTATCATTTCCCCTCGGAAAAATTTTGATTTTCTGCGTTTTTGCACACAAATGTTTTACAAAGACAAATATCGCACCGCTCAAAACTTCTTGTTTTTCAACAAAACCAAGTGGTTTGCGTATCTTACACTAGAAGAGATGCATATTTGTCAAACCTCTTGGAGGTCAATTCCCATTACTTTTTACTCTGATTCCTTACTTCTTTCCTTTACGTATTCTTTGGATGATAGTCCGATTTGCCTCACTTATTTTTGATACGTCAATAGAATTCAGATACACTTGTGTGGTTTTGTAAGATTGGTGTCCCATGCCTTCGCTGATAACAGGTATGGGTATGTTCATGTCTCTGGCGATGCTTGCCCATGAATGTCGGGCGACATAAGCGGTGAGGGGCGTTTTCAAGCCTATCATTATGCCGAGTTTCTTCAATGTCCGATTGACTTTCTCTTGCACACGCTTGTATTGCTTGTATTCTGTTCCATCTGTTTGTTTGATGATAGGAAACATATAGGGTGAGCCAACTGTTTGATGTGCATAACGCTCAACGATTTCTTGATGCACTTGCTCCCATTCCACTAACAGTGGTTGGTTCGTCTTCTTGCGGCGATAGGTCAATATGCCATTCTTCAAGTTGCTCTTCTTCAAGTAGGCGATGTCTACAAACGGCATTCCCCGCATATAGAAACTGAACATGAACATGTCTCTTGCGAATGCCAAAGTGGTACCTGCTTCCAACTTCAAATTCTGTAAGGCAAGAATGTCTGCCTCGGATAGTGCACGTTTGGTGGTTGTAGCGTATGACAAACGCACATGACTGAATAGCTTTCTTTCTTCACTCAGCATTCCGTTGTTTGCTGCCTTACAAAACAAGGTGTTTAGGGTGCGCAAGTAGAAGCGGATGGTGTTTGGCTTCTGATTCCTATTGGCAAGCCATGCCTCATACTCTTCTATCATGCCTGGCGTAAGCTCGTCAAAAAACAAATCCTTATTCTGACGGTATTCCTTGAAGCGTCGGTAGGTACTGATGTAGGTGTTTGCCGTACCATGTTTTTGCATCCGTTCTTGTCGCTCCACTTGTTCTTCCAAGAAAGTAAACACGGTCTTGCATGGAGGTAGTTGACTAAATGCCTCGCATAGCTCGTTCAGTGTAAGCTCTTCGCTGGAGGTTTCCAACCTGTCCAGGGTTCTTTTTCGCTGTCTTAGCTCCCTGGCTATTGCTGACTTTATCAACAATAGCTTCTGCACTCGTTCCCCATTTAGTGGTATGGTTATATTAGCTGCCTTCTCGTCCCACTCATTTTGAAAGACATGATAGTCGGTGCTTATCCACTTCACGTTTCTCTTGTGAATCACCTGATAATACAATGTACCTTCTTTCTCTTCTACCGACGATGCACGGAATTTCAATTTGATTGTTGCCATAAACTTATTATTTTTTTAGTGTGTGATTATATTATAAGCCTACACCAGGGGGATGATAAAAGACGAAAAGAGCCGAGTGAAAATATATCACTCGGCTCTTTTCGTCTTTTATTTATTTTATACTATTTATAAGTGGTAAAATTTCTTCTTAGAAGCTTGCCATGAAAGCAAATCGTATGCCGTCCTTCTTTATGCCGGGTCCGTAGTAGTTCATACGGCGCACATAGTCAATAGCAAAGAACTTGAAGATGTTGTGCACACCCACCACGATTTCCCAATATGGCTTTTTCTTGTCCATCACCTTCGTGCCCTCGGGGAACTGGAACAGCATCGGATCGTTCTGGTTGCGCTCAAGCAACGGGTTGTTCTTGTCGCTGAGAGTGCTCCACATACCCTTCACGCCAATCCACTCACGCCACTTAAGATGGCGCACAAGCGGGATGCGGTTGAGCAGTTTGCCGTTGAGGTCCCACGTGATAGAGCCATAGCAGTAGCGGTCGCTAAGGAACTCCATGTTCTTCATCATCGACATTGTGTTCTCAAGCTCGAAGTAGGTGATGTTAACAGGCGGCATACAGAGCAGCGGGAACGGCACCTTGTCCCATTGGGCACCTCCATTAAGATGGGTGTCGATATATCCCCAGCTTCCCATCCAGAAGCGCTTGTAGATGCTGGCTTCTGTGAAGTTGAGCTTATACTGTCCGCCAAGCACATTCTTGAAACCCATTGTATGGCTAAGTGTGAACTCCGGAGCGTCGAGGTTTACCGGCCAGCGTTGCTGCTTGGTGTTGATAAAGGTCTGTCCAGGACAGTAGCGCATGCCGAACTTAAACTCAGATGTGCGTATCTTGGTCACGTATTCGTTGCCCTGGGCGTCGGGATTGGTCACGGCTCCAGGCATCTTCTTGAACACGAGGTCGCCCGTAGGCGAATTGCTCTCAGCCTTGACAGACGTGTTGATGGAGAAGCCCCAGTCGGTCTCGTAGTCGAACGAGAGTTTCTGACGGTTGTAGAAGTACATCTGCTCAACCTTCTGTGTGCGCAACGACATGAACACGTTATCCTTGTTGTGGAGAAGGAACTTGTCGGAAGGCGACATTACATCGTAGCCTGTCTCGAAGATGATGTTGCGCTGAGGGAACTCAAACGGCACGTTCTTCTTCTTGTTGAGCGAATAGGTGACCTCGGTTCCGTAGTAGTGCTTTTGCGACTTCGTTCCATAGGCATAGTAGCCCTTCCAGAAGAGATGGGGGTTGAGATTGGCTGTGGTACGTCCGCTCACACGCAGACGATACTTATCTACGAAGTTGGTGGATATGAGGGTGTTCACCGGACCGAAATCGAACTTCGACTTAGTGCGCATAGATCCCGTCTCAACGTAGTTCTCGAGCAAGGCACGCAGACCGAAGATTATCCACTTGAAGTTCTTCGATTGCTCGATGCGGTGGATAAAGGCATTCATCGACGATTCGCCCTTTGTCAGCTCCACAGCACGGTATTGATTCCAGAAAGCCTCGTCGCGCACCATGGCGTCGGCCTCGTGCTTCACCTTTGCCTTGCCCTTAAAGAGCTTCTTGGGCAGGTCGTCGAAGGCGTAGTCATCGTAGCGCGTGGTCTTGGTCACGAGCACTTCGCCAAGCATCTTGTTTATCTTAAGCTCGGCTGTAAGGTCGTCTACCGAGAGTGCCCACTCGCCATTTGGCAGCTTGGTATACTCCTGGGTGATCTTCATATCCTCAACAAAATTTACGTCGGTGCGCTTAGGCAAGGTGAACGTACACTTCTTCACATGTAGCGAGGAGTCGGCAAGCACGAACAACTCTCCGCGGAAACCGAAGTCCTGCTGGTTGTTGGGGATGAACTCAAGATGGTAACACAGGTCGCGGTCAACATACACCGTGTCCTGGATATAGTAGCGGTAGAATGAGATGGCTGTCTCGCCAATGGGCGACACAAACTGATACTGCATCAGGCGCATGTGGTCGTCGTAGATGTCGACATCGGTGAACACCTCCTTGAGCAGCGTGTTGAGTATCTCGCCTGTCTGCAAAAGGTTGTTCACACCTTCCTGGCGCTGACCCTTGATGATGTCCTTCTCCTCGCGCGGGTTCTTGCGGTAGATGTGCTGTGTTACGGTCTCGTCCACCGACACTGGCAGAATAAGCTTGCCGTTGTAGGGCGATGTCTCTATCTGGTCTTTCACATACGACTTGTTCTTATACTTGCCCGTGGTGAGGTCCTCGGGCTTAATGTCGTTCAGGGCGAACGATATCTTCTGGTACTTGTTGTACTGGTAATAGTCGTTGTTTTCAAGATGCGTGCGTTTCTTGGCGGCAATGACACGCTTCATAAGCTCCACTGCCGGATTGTTCTTACGCGAATAACGCTCACGCTTCTGCTTGATGACTACCTCGCCGAGAGCGCGCGAGTCCTCTTTAAGCACAATCTTAAGGTGCGACGGAGTATTGGGACCCACCTTTATGGTCTGAGGTTTAAATCCCACACTACTGAATGTAAGCTCCCACCCGTTATGGCGTGCAATGGTGAACTTGCCGTCCATGTCGCTCGCCTCTGCCACGTGATGGCCCTTGTATATGGCACTTGCCAAGGGTATGGGATAGCCCTGATCATCATAAATCTCACCTGTAATCTGCGCTCTCACCACTGTTGTCAACAACAGCAGAAGCAATGTAATACCAAAAAATCTTTTCACCTGTAAAAACTAATTTATCCTTTTATAGATTTCGTGCAAATTATCACGGCTGACGCACTTGGCGCCAAATCCACTTGCAAAGTTATATATAATAAATGAAAAAAGGCAAGAAAACTTTTTTCATTTAAATATTTTTCTATAATTTTGTACCCTCGAATGGGGCATCAGGCTCTAAGCACTTGACTTCAAGGCATTGGTAATCATGCTCCCACATTATATATATAATAAGAACAAAAGAATTTTTATACGTAAATTAGCGCGATGGGCAATCTGAAGACAACAGTTGTCACATTCACCAAGGCGCAATGTTCGGCATGGGTGGCTTCGTGTGTTGACTTCGGAATGACACTTATGCTTGCCAGCTTATGCGGTGTGTGGTATGGCTATGCCACATTGATAGGAGCATTTACAGGAGGATTGGTGAATTGCGGCATAAACTATCGTTGGGTGTTCCACGCCTTTGGGCTCAAGAAGAAGTATGTGGCTCTGCGCTATGTGTTTGTATGGGTGGGAAGCATAGCCCTCAACACATTTGGCACATGGCGGCTCACCGAGCTTGCGGGCATCAACTATGTCATCTCAAAGACTATAGTGGCTGTGCTTGTGGCTGTGTTGTGGAATTATCAGCTGCAAAGCAAATTTGTTTTCAAGAGCAAAGCAGCATCGGATTTTCCAAACAGTAATCAGGAAGCAAAAAAAATAACAACATAAAAGAATATGAATTATAGGGATTTTCTACAGAAGGTGATTTATGTCATTATCAACCCTCTGATTAAGGGAATGATAAAGATTGGCATCACTCCCAACTTCATCACAACAACGGGCTTTGTGCTCAATGTTGTTGCCACAGCTATGTTTATCTATGCCGCCAATATGCCTGAGCAAGAGGCTTACGCATGGATTGGTTGGGGCGGCGGAGTGATTCTCTTTGCCGGACTGTTCGATATGATGGACGGCCGACTGGCGCGTATGGGCAACATGTCTTCCACTTTCGGTGCTCTGTGGGACTCTACCCTCGACCGCTATAGCGAACTGTGCACTCTCTTTGGCATTTGCTACTATCTGCTTCAGGTAGAAGGATGGGAGTGGGCTGGCATTGTGACTTTCGTGGCTATGGTAGGCTCGGTGATGGTGAGCTACGTTAGAGCGAGAGCCGAAGGCTTGGACATTGAGTGCAAGGTGGGACTTATGCAACGCCCCGAGCGTGTGGTCGTGACTGCCGTAGGTGCCATATTCTGCGGCGTATGTGCCAACATCTGGGTGCTTGTAGTGCCTATGATAATCATTGCGGTGCTTGCCAACATCACGGCTTTCTGGCGTGTGGCTCATTGCTACAAGGAACTTGACAAATAAACTTCAACATAATAGATAATTGCCGATTGGCAATTATCTATTTTTCAATAAACTAATTATGTTCAGCATCTACATCATCATCTTCTGGCTCGTGCTGCTCGCTGTGCGCCCCACACGCAAGATTGCACTCGCCCTGCTGCCGTGGCTTCTCTTTGCGGTATGCTACGACTCGATGCGCCTCTACCCCAACTACAAGGTGAACCCCATCGACGTGCAACCGCTCTATGAGGCAGAACGCTCGCTCTTCGGCATTGCTACGGCTGAGGGAACCAAGATAATTCCTGGAGAATGGTTCAGCTTGCACAACTGCAGCGTGGCCGACTTCATGGCTGGCATCTTCTATCTGTGCTGGGTGCCGGTACCATTGGCTTTCGCCATATATCTTTATCTTAAGGGCAAACGCGAAATGTATCTGCGCTTCTCCTTCGCATTTCTTTTTGTCAACCTCGTGGGTTTCGCAGGCTACTACATCCATCCTGCCGCCCCACCATGGTATGCTCTCAACTACGGATTCACTCCAGTGCTCAACACTCCAGGCAATGTGGCAGGCCTTGGACGCTTTGATGCCCTTACGGGACTAAACATATTCCATTCCATCTACGGCAAGAACGCCAATGTGTTTGCTGCCGTACCGTCGCTCCACGCTGCCTACATGCTTGTGGCTACAATCTACGCCGTGTGGAGCCGCGAGTCGAAAACGACAATCGCCATATTCGCCTTCATCTGCTTGGGAATATGGTGGACTGCTGTCTACACCACCCACCACTACATCATTGATGTTATGCTCGGCATACTTACAACTATTGTGGGAACAGCCGTGCTTGAGGGATGCATTCTACGAACTTCAGCGGTGAAGAGACTTATGCGGAAATATATCGCTACCATTTGAACACACATACAACATGATAATCAAAGGGTTTGCCAAGACCGCTGTCTTGACAAACCCTTTAAAAATTTTATGAAGCTTCTGAGCAGCCATAGAACCACAAACTGCCATTAAGGCAGTTTACCTTCGGTTTTAATCATGATTTATCAAGCTTCGACATTTCTTGAGTCTCCCAGTCTTCCCACTGTTTCATGGCTTCCTTCCAGTCGGTCTGCTCTCCTGCCTCAACAGCCTCTTGCTGACGTTCGGCCTCATCACGCAATCTGTCACGCTCGCGCTTTGCCTTCATCGAGGCTATAGTCTGGTCGTCGAGTATCTGTATGGCACCACGATGTATGGCATCGTAAAGCTCCTGCTCGCCAAAGGCACGTCCCGGCTCGTTAAAGTCGGAAATGTTGAACTCAAAGTCAACACGCAACTTATGGCGTATCTCTTTTTGTTTGGCACGGTTGGCAGAGTTTTTCAGTCTCAGAAGTTTGGCGATGGAGTTTATCTCGCCGTTGGAATATTTGTTTCTACCCATTGCTGTTATGTGTTTAAATCCTTAATAGCCTACAAAATTAGCTTAATTTGTTAAAATATCAACTTTTTAGCTTAAAATATTTGCTTTGTTCGAAAGAAAACTATATATTTGCGGTATCATTTTAAAGATTTCGATATTTTTTTAACGAAATCGACTTTATGAGGTTGGTAGCATCCTGCACCAACCTCTTTTTTTGTTCCTAATTTCACCAGCCTGTTCACCCACTTGACACAATCTTAGGATTCTAACATAGAATAAAAAAAAGCGCATATTTTTTGGCAGTTTCGTTAAATTATTTTACCTTTGCCATGTTATATTAACAAGACACATTATATTATTAATACAAAAAACAACGTTTGCCTATCGAAGCAGATTTACTTCATTAAAAAAACAACGTAAGAAGATGAAAAAATTGGAAGATATGACCGACGAAGAGTTGGCCTTATCATATGCCGATGGCAACAACCGTGCTTTCGACTTATTGCTACTTCGCAATCAGTCGAAACTGTTCTCATACATATTGTTCGTGGTGCACGACCGCGATACTGCCGAGGATCTGTTCCAGGAAACGTTTGTGAAGGTGATCACACGCCTTCAGGAAGGACGATATACTGCGAGCGGAAAGTTCGGGGCATGGATTATGCGCATTGCCCACAATGTGATAATGGATTGGTATCGCGACCTCAACGCACAAAATATCGTTGACACAGCAAATGGCAACAACCTTTCGAACATTGCCGGCAACGACCTGCACGTGAGCAGCATCGAGAGCCAATATGTCAACCAACAGGTGCTGAAAGATGTGCGCCGTCTGCTCGACACATTGCCTCCAACGCAACGCGAAGTGGTGTATATGCGCTTCTACCAGCAGTTATCCTTCAAGGAGATTGCCGATACTACCAATGTGAGCATAAACACTGCGCTTGGACGTATGCGCTATGCGCTGCTCAACATGAGACGCATGGCGAAATCATATGACATGGTGCTACAGTTGAATTGACCGTAGCACCAAGCCTTATGTCACTACCTTACTCAACCCTCACCTTGTCATAACCCATAGAGCGCAACATTTGTTCAAACTGAACACGTGCGTTGTCGCGTGCCGACTGATAATTCTTCTTGGTAAGGCAACGTCGGCGCATCCGCTGCACCGCACGGTTGTACATGGCCTTACGGTCGTGATGAGTCCACTTGCCAGTCTCTATAAACGAGCGGGTGCGTGTCTCGTCGATGAAGTTGTTGTCGAGCAAACGCACTGGTGGCAGTATTGCACACAACGTATCGTTCTGCATGGCAAGCCAACCCTCATGAGCTTCCTTGAGGTTTATGCCCAGACGCAAAGTGCCATAATAAATGCGCACAAGCTCGTCGTCAGAGAAGAAGCCGTGGCGAACGGTGTCAATAAGTTCCTCATCGTTGATTTCGAGAAACGACCACTCGCCTATCTGCTCTATCGAGCGTATCTGCGACGGCGTTATGTCTATCTTCTCGTCCTTAACCACCTCGGTCATGGTGGAGGTAGACGACACCTTATTTATATAATGACGCGCCACAAGCACCACTACAACCACAAGCACCACAATGAGCAATGCTTTTATCAAGAGCGCACGCAGCGGCATCAGTAGCAAGCTGCGACGCGGAGGTTTATTGTTCTGTCTCATAATTCCTATTTCTTTTTCTCAACCGTTGATTTGTCGATAAGCTTAGTTATGTCGCCACGCTTAAGGTCGTGACGGAACGAGATAGTGATGTTCTCAGCCTTATAGCCCAACTGCTGCAACATAGGCACAAGCACGTTGGCAGCTCCTATGCGAGCCGACTCTAAGATGTCGGTCCTCGCAATGTCGGCTATGATAGCCTCCCTACCCTGCTTCTCATACGACGACAACTCAGCGTCGCTGAAGTTGCTACGCGTCAGAGCCACATATTCCTTTATGTCGTCATGATTTATGCGCGTGGCAGAAAGCACTATGTGTGGGTCTGGCAGAATTATCTCTATGCGGGCCGTATCGCGACGCACGTTATTCTCCGTGAAATCGGCGAAGTCGACATACGCCTTAACCGTAGCGTCCACAGGTATGGCTATCTTGCGGCTGCCCAATGGCAATGGTACATTATAGTCGTGGCCAAGAAGCTTACCCTTCATGGCGAGCTGGTCGTCGTGGGTTATCACCTTGTGGATATGATACTCCGTGGTGTAGAGCTTTGAGCATCGCTGGGCCTGCATTACAAGTGTGGGTATGGTGTCTATCTTGGGTTGCTCGACTTCCGCCTTGGGCTGCTGCCTTTCACCACACGAGACAAAGGCAAACACAAGCAGCACTAACGCAACCATATTCAACAATCGGTTTGTCATAATTAAGAAGTTTTGTTATGCAAAGTTACATATTTTACATTGCACCACAACACTTTCCTACAAAAATATAAATGGTAGGCAACGAGTCTGCATCAAAAAAACAGAGATTTCATTTTGTATTGTCTACTATTTGCATTAACTTTGTCCCCTATGAAAACCAACAGAATCTCTACACGAATAATTGTCGCCTCGGCGTTATGCGCTACTGTCGCTGCCTTTATGGCTTGCACAAGCAAACCCAAGAGCAACGACATAATAGCCAAGAAGCCTGTGAAGACCGCTCCCAAGCCTACACAGAACATGGGCGACTACAACCAGAACCGCTCGGTAGAGTGGCTCGGAGGTACATACAGCATTAGCATAGAGCGAAAGGCTGACTCTTCGCTCCCACTCGCCGTGGACGAGAGTGGCAACAAATACTACGACAACCGCGTGACGCTGACCATATCGCGCAGCGACGGATCGGAGTTCTTCAAACGCACTTTTGCAAAAGCCAACTTCGAGGAATATGTGGGCGACGAGTATAAGAACGGAGGTATGCTCGGCATTGTGTTCGACCATGTCGACGGCGACAACATATACTTTGCCGCATCAGTAGGTTCGCCCGACAAGATGAGCGACAACTACGTGCCACTTGTATTGAAAATCTCACGCGTGGGTGGAGTGACCATCTCTACCGACACCAAGCTCGACACCACGAGCAACGACGATGACGACGAGGTATAAGTAAAGAAAGAAATATGAAATACAAATTTTCCATCATCCCCCGCACTCTTCATTTCAAGCAGCCGGCTGGCACGTCGCGAGGTGTATACACCACACGACAGTCGTGGTTTGTAGAAGCTACAAGCGACGATAAGCCCGGAGTGAAAGGTGTGGGCGAATGTGCTCCATTGCCCGACCTGAGCTGTGACGCTCGCCCAGAATATGCCACAACCCTCGCACAGCTATGCCGGATGATTGAGCTTACGGGCAACGTGAACTACGACATGCTTCGTCCCTACCCCTCCATTCTTTTCGGTATAGAAACGGCTTTGCTCGACCTTGAGCACGGAGGCAAAGGCTGTCTGTTCGACACGCCTTTCACACGCGGTGAGGAAGGCATCTGCATCAACGGACTCGTATGGATGGGCAACTTCGACGAGATGCTCGCCCGGCTTGAGGAGAAGATGAAGGCTGGCTTCCATTGCGTGAAACTTAAGATTGGAGCCATAGACTTTAGTCGTGAACTCGAACTTGTGAGACACATACGCTGCGCATTCAGCAAAGACCAGATTGAACTGCGTGTGGATGCCAACGGTGGCTTCACATTCGAGGATGCCCATAAACGCTTGGAGCAACTCGCCAAATATGACATCCACTCCATCGAGCAACCCATTCGCCAGCACCAATGGGCACGCATGGCTGAGTTATGCGCCTCATCGCCCATACCCATCGCGCTTGACGAGGAACTGATTGGCGTGAACATGACGCAGATGAAGCAGGACTTGCTCGACCGCATACGTCCTCAATACATCATACTAAAACCATCGCTTCACGGCGGAATGCGCGGCACACGCGAATGGATAGAGCTTGCCAATGCCCGAGGCATAGGCTCATGGATAACAAGTGCGCTGGAGAGCAACGTGGGACTGAATGCTGTGGCTCAGCTGGCTGCCGACATCTACGGTCCGGACATAAGAATGCCGCAAGGCTTGGGCACGGGACAACTCTTCACCGACAACATACCGATGAACCTTGAGATAAAGGGCGACAAGATTTGGAAAACAAAATAAAGACTGCGCAATAAAGCAATAAAAAAATCTGGCTAATGCAGGAGAAAACAAAGTCTCCTACATTAGCCAGTTTCTTTTATATGTTAGGATTTTGCCTAACTCTCTTTTTACCATAAAATGAATAAGTCCCAAAAATACTTATGACTTTTCTCTTTAGAACATTGGCGGACGATGACCTCCTCCCATTGGCGGACGCATGCCACCGAATCCGTTACGTCCTCCACGCGGACCTGGACCATAACCAGGTCCGCCGTTACCGCGACGTGCCATCTTGCCTCCAAACAAGTTGAAGCGGTAGATGACGTGAAGCATAGCATAGCTGTTGATTGAGTTATACTGCACATCACTGCGGCTCATTGCCGACACTGTGCGCGAGAAGTTGCTCTGGTTGGAGAGAATGTCGTTGAACTGGAGCGACACCGTGAGCGAACGACTACGCAAGAAGCTCTGCGACACCTGGGCGTTCCATATCAGCTCGTTGGTGTTCATCGAGTTGTCCGAATAGCCACGGCGTGAGTTCTGGTGCAAATCGGTGGAAATACTTGTGCCCCAAGGAGCCGTGATGTTGATGGTTCCACCATAAGCAAACTGCCATGTGTCGAGGTTGGAAACCGGCTGCAGGTTGTTGCGGGTGTGCATATAGTTGAGCGAACCGTCGAGTTCCACCTCAAGCCATGAGTTGCGGTAGCTCATTGCGAGACGCTCGCCAATAGTAGTCGACTTCGTAACATTACGCTGTGAGTCGGCATTGCGGTTGAGCGAGAGATAGCCCACACGGTTCTGATAGTCGAGGTTAGTGAATGTGTTCACATTCCAATAGCCCGTTGTGTCGATGGCCATATTGAATATGAACATACCGCCAGCGTTCCAGTTGCCGTTGATATTCTCCGGTCGTGTGGTTCGTCCACCGGTCTGCTCGTCATAGGTCACCTTGTAGCCTATGCTGTTGCGCGTGTTAGAATAGTTCACACCCGCCATTATCGCCATCTGCCGCTTCTCTATATAGTTGTTGTATTCAGCGCGGAAGTTGTTGGTGAACGACGGTTTCAATCCAGGGTTACCCTTTGTGATGTTGAGCGGATCGCTGTCGTCGGTGATGTCGAGAAGGTCGGTCATCGATGGCTGCGAGGTGGTGCCCCGATAGTTGATGCGCAGTCGGCTCACGTTAGAGAATGTGTAGCGGAAGTCGAGCGTAGGTGTGATGTTCACAACATTGCGCACAGTGTCGGTATAGACACCCTGGTAGTCCTGGATGAACTTCGATGTCTGAGGCTGAAGCTTTACACCGAAGTTGAGTTGGTATTTCTCGCGAAGCATACGCATCATGAGGTCGATGTCGTGGGTGTAGTTGCGATACTCCGAGTAGCGCGACAAAGTTTTGTCCTCGTAATCGGTGTATGGACGGTCGAGACGCATGAGCCAGTCGTCCCAACGACGATACTGTGGCGACAGTCCTGTGAAGAAATCCTCGCCAAGGTTGGAGAAGTCGTAGGTGGCACGGTCGCTCTTTGAGTAAGAGTAGTTGAACTTATAGCTCAGCTGCAAGAATGTGCCTCGCCACAGAGGCTCGCTATATGTCGTCTGCACCGAGTAGTTGTAGTTCTTTGTCGGTGTGAGGTTGTAGCGGTTGGTCTGATAAGTGGAGTCGTTGCCAAAGCGGTCGAGAATCTGATACAGATGCACGTTGTTGGCAGACAGCGACTTGCTTGTGCCGTCGGTGTAGCTGAAGTCGCCGCGCAATGTCACGTTGCGTCCCTTGGAGTTGAGCTTGCGGTTGAGCTGCAACATACCTCCGAACTTCTTTGAGTCGGAATAGCTTATGGAGCTGTTCTTTGACGTGTTCACCATCTTTCCCTCCTTGGCCATCTGCTTAATGGCATCTGCCGAGAGCGGATCGCTCACGTAGTTGTAGGGGTCGTCATTGAATTGTGCCGAGGTGGAAGAAGAGCTGCCGTCGGATTTTGTAATGCTCATGTTCGGACGGAACATTATGTTGGTCATGGTGTCTGGTTTCCATTCGAATCGCATCTGAGCGTTCCACGAGTCGCTGCGGCTAAAGTCCTGCTTGAAAGAGTTGCTGAACGACGACGACGAGCTTACGAAGTTCTCGGATGACGACTTTGTGAGTGCGTCGCCGTCTCTATGGTTCCAACGCACCGAACCATCCCATGAGAATGTGCTGCCATTGTCGTAGTTGAAGTTGGCTCCCAGCATCTTTGCTGCATTAAGGCCGTTGTTTCCACGTCCGAACGAACCGCCTCTGCCACCATGAAATCCCATGTCGTTGGTATTATTGAAGGAGCCAAAGCCCATCACTCTCAGCTTTGAGTTGAACATAGCTCCCATAAGTCGCTCCGAATAACGGTCCTTCGTGCCCGCCGAAAGATCGGCATTGGCAAACACGCCACGGTTCATGCCCTTCTTCAGTCCGAAGTCGAGCACAGTCTGCTCATTTCCGTCATCAATGCCAGTCACCTTGGCAAGGTCGCTCTTCTCGTCGTAAGCCTTAATCTGGTTTACGATGTTGGTGGGAAGATTCTTCATGGCAGTCTTTGTGTCGCCAATCATAAACTCCTTTCCGTCGACCTTGATTTTCTTCACCTCCTTGCCATTCACCGTAATCTTGCCGTCATCGTCAACCTGTGCTCCAGGCAAACGCTTCACAAGTTCCTCGATGGTAGAGCCTTCGGGTGTGCGGAACGCCGTTGCATTATATACAAAGGTGTCCTTCTTCAGCACCACCTTGGCAGCTTGGGCTGTCACAGTAGTGCCTTTAAGAGATATGGCTGATGCCGAAAACTGTATGTTGCCAAGGTCGATGTCCTTGTCGGCATTCACATTTACGTTGCGGAACAAGGTCTTGTAGCCCACACTCGAAATCTTTACAATGTACTTGCCATGCTTGGCCACCTGCAGGCGGAATGCGCCATTGGCGTCGCTCACAGTTCCTGCAACATAGGAACTGTCTGTGCGCAACAGTTGCACAGCTGTCTGCTCCATAGGTTCCTTTGTGTCGCGGTCGACGATAGTGCCAGTCACATTGTTCTGTGCAAAGGCAACCATCGACACTACAAGGAACAGAAGAGTGGAAAAAATCTGCTTCATCTTTTCTTGTTATGATTTATTATATTTTATGACTCACGGTTCTGTTACTCTGACTTTTTTCAGAGCCGTTCGATAAAATAGACGCGAAGCAGCCCAAAAGGTTTAAAAACGAAAGAAAAATTTAGCTATGTGGTCATTTTGTCATTGTCATATTGTCATTTACAAAAACAGAATATGCACGATATATATGCATATATCTTTCAAAAAATGACAATAAGACCAATGACAAAATGACAATCTACGACTTATTTTATTCCACGTCCTTAAAGTATTCTTTTTTACTCCCTGCCGAGAGAAAAATTTTTCCTGCCGAGGGAGTAAAAAAGTCCTAACCTTTAAGGTCGTGAATAGTCTTCACAGGATCAGAAGCCTTGAAGATATAGCTTCCGCTCACAAGCACGTCGGCACCAGCCTCAACAAGTCGCGGAGCTGTCTCATCGTTCACTCCACCATCTATCTCAATCAAGGCCTTGCTGCCCGAACGTTCTATGAGTTGGCGCAAGCGGCGAGTCTTATCAATAGTGTTCTCAATGAACTTCTGTCCACCAAAACCAGGATTCACGCTCATAAGCAGTACCATGTCCACATCGCAAATGATGTCCTCAAGCACGCTGACGGGAGTCGCAGGATTGAGCGTAACGCCCGCCTTCATCCCAGCAGCATGTATTTCCTGTATGGTGCGGTGGAGATGAAGGCAAGCCTCATAATGCACATTCATCATCATCGCGCCCGTGGCAGCCACCTGCTTGATGTAGTTCTCTGGATGCACAATCATCAGATGCACATCAAGCGGCTTGGTGCATGCTCGCGCCACAGCATTGATTACGGGGAAACCGAATGAAATGTTTGGCACAAACACACCGTCCATAATATCGAGGTGCAACCAGTCAGCCTCGCTACGATTTATCATGTCGATGTCGGCTTTCAAGTCCAGAAAGTTTGCCGACAGCAACGAGGGTGAGATTAGAGTTTTCATTTATTTGTTGTTTTGTTTAATAATTATATAAATTCTTTAGTTCAGGCAATATCTATCTACGTTGCCCGTAGCCTTAACCACACGATAGGTGTAGGCTATGCGCCGTATTATACTGAGCGTCTGCTCCGACGGCTTAACGTCTTCTGGGGTAAAATGCTTCATTGGCAATTATTTACAGTGTTTTGTAGTTGTCTTTTCATTATCTATAACGGCTGTTATCCGATTTTATTACATTCTGAACAAAAAATAACTTCTACTTTGACACACCCTCATAACGCAATAGCGGCACAACTCTCAACGAGCTGTACCGCTATTGTTATGTTTAACTTAAAATAATTTTCGTAATCAATGAACATTCTCACGAATATTCATGCTACCTGTTAAACAATCGTTCAATTTACCTTAAACCTAATAACTAAAAACCTAAATCTATTACTACTAACCTAAACAATCTATTAACCTTTTGACGATGCAAAGGTAGTAAACTTTCTGTGTGCGCGCAAACAAATTACTCTCTTTAATATATTTTTACATGAAAAATTGACATAGAGCAATCCTACAAGTAATATGGAGCCACTAAAAGTCTACAAAGACATATAAACAAAAAAAAGACAAGACCTTTATTCAAAGTCCTGTCTTCTATATCACTTTCTCATTTCTGAGCCTCTTGTCGGATTCGAACCAACGACCCCGAGATTACAAATCACGTGCTCTGGCCAACTGAGCTAAAGAGGCGGGTGGGCAAGCTACTTACATCGCGCCGCTACAACCAACTACCTTTGCTACGTTCCCGTCCTGGAGGATTCGAAGGGAGCTGGCCGTATAAGACTTGCCCATGTTTTTTAAAGCGAGTGCAAAGGTAATGCTTATTTTCCATACCTACAAATTTCAAATAAAGAAATATTTAGCATTTAACTTTTATTTCGATTTTAAGAACACAAGCCAGTCTATTCCTCCCAGAATTACTCGTCAAACTCGCTCATTGCCTTGGCAAATACCGAACGTATCTGACCAAGAATAGCCAAAGAACGTTCGAGTTGAGAAGTAAGACATTCCTCGTCGCAGTAGTATATCTCACAGCATGAAGTCACGTCCTGGAGATTCTTGTCGATATATACTTTGGCTAATGTCAGGTCGCGTGTAAGCTTGTTGCACACGGTGAGCGTCTTTATTTCCTCGCCTTGCTTTATCTCGCAGAATTGAGGAAGCATTACCACAAGATACTTCGACTCTTCCTGCTGAGTACCGAGCACATACACAACCTTCATCTGATAGTGAAGATACACGTCGCCGTCGTCATCAATCTGTGGCTTGTAGCCCATTGCCTCAAGCGCATTTACAACCAATTCTCTTTTTGCCATAACACTGTCCTCCTCTTAATTAATCATTATAGTCGTAAAAAACCTATCACTACTGTCAAGTGAATCAATCGTTGTCGTCGTCGCCAACCTCCTCACAAGTACTGCCCGAACCATCGGCAAGCGAAGCCTCAAGCTCCATGATTGTCTTGCGTGCAAATCGCAGTCCTGCCTCAAGATGGAATATCATGTGACGAATGAGAGCCTCTAAATCCTCACCGCCCAACAGCTCGCGCTCGTAGAACAGCCACATGCAGCCGCCAAGGGTGTAGGCCTTTACATATTTCAGCGTCGCGTTTATCTTCTCTGCCAAAGCCTGGTACTGCTCTTTCTTTGCCTCCTCATAATCGTAGAATCCTGGTAAACAAATGCAGAAGTAGTCCTCGTCGTTCTGATTATACATATAAATAAGGTGCAGGTTCTCATAGTCGAACACATAACCTGTATCATCCGAACCATCCAACTTGAATCCGAGATTGGCAAATGCCTCAAAAATCTTTTCCTTCATACCCAATAAATTTTAAACGTTAATTCTTTGTTCCTATCTAAACCCTATACCTACATGTTTGCAGCCTTCATCTTTTGGCGTGAACTCGCTGCGCACACGCTCATACTCACGAAGCTCACGACTTGAGACCGACGGACTGCGCTTGGCGATGATGTCCTCGAGCTGCGACTGTGTGATGTCCTGCAATTCGCCGTCAGGACTGTCGACACTCTCGTTGAACTTCTTGCGGGCAGCCGACTTCACGATATATGTTATGTCGCTGCAATTGTAGCCTTCGGTAAGATTGGCAAGACGCTCTGTGTCGATACTCTCGTCCTTGGGCAACTTCGACAGTTCCAAAGCAAACAGACTCTTGCGTGCCTCCTTATCGGGCATGTCTACATACACAAGCTCATCGATGCGGCCAGTGCGAAGCACAGCTTTGTCGATGCGTTCGGGATGATTGGTAGCTGCAAGTACATATACGCCCTTTTCCGAAGCATTGTTGAGCATACAGAGAAACTCATTCACCTCGCTGTCGTAATGCTGATTGCTGGCATCACCAGTACGGTGGGGCACCATAGCGTCAAACTCATCGAAGAAGAGAAGCGTGGGAGCATGTTTCTCGGCATCACGAAACAGCTCTCCTATCTTCTGCTGTGTGCCATGCACCCATGTGCAAGCAAGGTCGTCGGGAACCACCTTCATGAAATGTATTCCCACCTCTTCCGCCATCTTCTCGGCAAAGAAGGTCTTGCCACACCCTGCCGGACCGAAAAACAAGATAGCAGGAGGACGGATGCCATAGGCATCTGCCAGCTCACGATATTGCAGCACATTGATGAATCCTTCTCTCACCATCTGTTTCAGACTGTCCATTCCTGCAATGTCGCCAAAGCCTTGACCCTTGCTCTTCGCATTTATATTAGCCTTGGATTGCTCCTTGGCAGATGGAGTTTTTGTGTCTTTGTTGTCGTCAGCAACAGGTGTCACGGGGTTTTGACCGCAGATACGGCGCAACCAGTCCTTTTCAGCCTTTGAAGTTTTCATCTTTGCGTCCTCCTTTTTATTTTTGTTTCACTTGTTTATGTATATAGAGGGCATAAAGTAACCTATTCCATCATCACGGACTAAAAATATTCTCACATATAATGGAAATTGCCATAGTTGAACTCTGACAATGGAGTGTGCTCTTCGTCCCACGCTTTCATCATCTCAGGGATTTTATGCAACAGCACTTTCTCGTCGAGCAACCGGCGCAGCTTGCCAAACATCACTTTGTTGGAAGCCAATATCTCCTCATGTGTGGCTGCAATGCCATATTCCTCAGCCTCCGACTCCTCGGATATCATCATGCCCGAGAAGAGTCCGTGCAATCCCTCTGCCTGCGCAAAGAGGTTAGCGTGACACCATATTCCAATAATGTTGCCATCATGTCGGCGCAGCATATAGTTGTTGCGATGAGCCACAATCACTTTGTCGAACTCGTTCTTCGTGTCGTCTCTGCGGAAGAACAGTCCCTTGTCCGACCCATGTCCGAGCAGCATCACTCGCTCTTGGGTTGAAGTATGCTTTAGCAGATGATCCATCTCCTTGTTAGAGCAATCATCGCTTACCACTCGTGCGTCAAGTCCCGCATATAGCATCTTGAGCACCTCAGTGGTCCTGTCTATAGGATGAATTACCAACATATTTTCTACATTTATTTACTTTGAATGAAGAATTCTTCCATACTCCGGCACTACCGGACGACTAAGGTCCAATCCCCACCTTTGTCCAAGCGCACTACACAGATAATGCTCCTTGACAAGAAGGTCGATGGCTGCAAGCTGGCTGTTGTGCAATGTTCTAAGACGCAACGCAGGAACATGACCAGGAACCATACTGAGTATTTCCTCCGACATTTCCACATCATCAGGAGTCTGCAAACATATCAAGCCTGTCTGTCCCGGACGTTGAGTGAACCAGTTGAATCGTCCATGCGCAAAATTACGGTAGTCGGCAAGCTGAGTGTTGCCTACTGCTCCCTCCGAGAATTTTGACTCTATGTCAAGAGCCACTGGATAGCTTTTGGCAGAATAAAGGATGAAAAAGCTGTCCACCCCTTCCAGTTTATGAAGGAAAGCCTCATGCTCGGTCAGTTCGTCAAGCGATATGCGTTTCAAGCGATTGACAAAACCATTGATTTCCTCCTGCTCCTTCGCCGATATGTCTGTACTCACGCTACTAAGTTCGGTATGTCCAAACGCCCTATATAATAAGGTGTAGAAAGCGAGCACCGTTGTTGAGGACAGAAAACCATCGCGTCCCGTAGGGATGTCAAAACCGAAAAGGCTGTTGGCATCATTCTCTTGCATGAGAGTTTGCAACCGTCCTTTGGATGTAAGCACAACAGCCCCCACCTCCTGCTCTTCAGCACGGCATCCATTGTCATAAGCACGAAGGATGTCGTTGTTATAGCCAGAAGCACTGATGAGCAATGTACGTGCAGCCACATGTGCAAATCCGCTGCCTGCATACAGCAATGGAGTCAAGGCATGACTCATTATCCCCTTGTCAGCCGACAGTTGCTCAGCATAAACAGCTGCGCTGAATGAACCACCCGATGCCACAAACAGACGGTTGCATCTTTCATTGTCAAGCAGAAAGTTGCTCAACCGCGACACATCCTGCCTCTCCACCCAATCGAATATCTTAGGGAATTGTTTTATTTTGTTTTCAAATAGTCCCATTGCTCAGAATACAACTAATGTTATTTTAATGTAGCAACAACGTTTATTGATGTCTCGTCGAAGCGTATTTCTTTCAACCTCACTTTGTCAAGCACATTTTTCAACTCGTCGAGCATTGCAAGGTTTATTGCCAACTTATGTCCGGCAGTCTCCTCCACAAAGCCTGCCTTTTCTGGCACAAGGTGTTTCAGGAACGAAATGGCTGGTGAAACAAGCAATTCTATACCCATTTTCCCTCCATAAGAGACATACAACACCGTATCTTCTATCTTCTCGAATGCCAAGTCTATGCCCACTGTCTTTGAGAAACCCAAAACACTGACTTTGGTAGACACTGTGATGGTTGAGAAATTGGCATAAGAAAACCCCACCTCCTTGCCAAACTTACTCAAGATATAATCTTGTAGTTCTGTGTAATTGATTCTTATTTCCATGTTTGTTTATATTTGGTAATCATCATTATTCTTCTTACTAATCAAACACCTTTATATAATTAGTGTATTCCGGGAACCACTTATCAAGCAGTTCATCCGTCTTCCGCTCTATCTCCGGCGTGATATTCTTGCAGACTTTCTGATAGGCAACAGAAAGAGAGAAAGCCTCGTCTATCCATCCGATGATAGGCAGTCGTTTTGCCGAAATCAGATCAACATGGAACACCAGATAGGATATGGTTGATAGAATCAGCAGCTTATCGCTCTTCGGGGTGTCCTTGCTGATCATGATGAAGTAGAGCAACAAAACAGGTCTGGCGCTGATGCGTCCCACCTTCATGGCATACTCCTGTACTTTCTCCTTCAATACTGCTGTATCTATAATACTTGTCTTGTTCATATCTTTTATGTTTAAAGTGTGATACCTTTTATGTTATAGAGTGGGAAAAAGTAACCTTGCTATCACTGGAAACGAAAAAACTTGCAAACTTAAGTAATTGTTAGGTGCAAGTTTTCATTAACTATAATTCCTCAATTTTAGAATCATATCTATAACGGCAACTGTGAATCTTTATATATTTCTTTGAACAAACGATTCACCATTACTTCATCAAATGAAAACTCTACGAATCTTTAACCAAATTCTGATTACAATTGCTCAAAATATTATTGCCAAATTTCTCTTCAAACTCTGTAACAACATTTTTAAAATGTGATGTCAAACGATTGAATGCTTCCATATATAGTTCTTCTGGCACGCCAAAGTAAGCCTCAGCAATAGAGCCTGTAATGCAAGCAAGTGTATCACTGTCACCACCTATACTTATCGCATTACGTATGCTGTCCTCAAAGTCGTTTCCATCAAGGAATGCAACGATAGCTTGTGGTACCGTGTCCTGACAAGTTCCTCCCCAGACATAAGTCTCGCGTATTTCGTCACAAGTGAAGTTTAGGTTATAACCAAAACGTGTAGAGATTTCGCTCCTTATTTCTTCCTTACCAAGTCCTTTTCTGGATAAAAGCATACAAAGAGCCGTAGCTTGTGCGCCCTTAATACCTTCTGGATGATTATGGGTACACTCTGCTGAGTATTTTGCATACGCAAGGATATCTTCGATAGTATCGAAAGCCCATCCTACAGGTCCTATACGCATTGCACTACCATTACCGCAACTTGTATATGGCTCAAAATTCCCATCCTCAGCTTGCCAAAGCCATTTCTGAAAACCGCTACCATATCCCCCAAATGGATGTGGATAATTTGCCCCATATCGATAATAATACATACCGCTGTCACTCTTGCTTGCACCCTCAAGAATCCACTTTGCCGTAGCTATTGTCAAAATACTATCATCTGTATAGCTTGACCTATCTGAAAACAAAGAGAATTTCTTTGTCTTTATATTGTGAAACTCATATATGCTTCCTACAATATCTCCTATAATACTTCCTATCATAATTTATTTTGTTAGTTGATTTAATTATCTTTGTCATTGTGATACGTTCTTAATGGTATAGAGGGGAGATAAAGTAACCAAACAATAATAAAAACGATTTCTATCAATGATCTTCTCTACATATAGTTTAACGTCTTCAAATCATATTTTCCTTCGTAAAAGCGGTCAAGGACATCTTGAAACACACCATCTGGCGATACCGCATCAAATAAGGTCATACAAGAACAAACTTTCATTGCATCAATTTCTCCAAATATATCCTCTATTTCCAAATCAGTATGCGTCAACAAAGCCTTTGTTACAGCTCTTAATCTCTCACCTAATATCGGATGATTGAGATATGCCTCCGCTTCATCATACCCACTGATGCCATAATACTTGGCATTGCGACTATGACCAAGGATTGCAAGTTGAGGAAATATGAACCATATCAAATGTAACCTCTTATCTATCTACATCAAAAAAAGTTTGCTTCATTTCTAATTCATCTATAACTTCTTGTTTATCAGTATATGTCGGCATGACAATATATTGAAGCCCCGTATTTAAGCATCCCCACATATTATCGATTTTTATGAGGATTTTGTCATTTTGCCATTCATAATCATCAAAGTAATCTACTGGAGTTTCTCCACTGTCTAAATTGAAAAATCTGTACACTTCTATTCCATTTCTATCATCATCGTTATGGCGATGAAATATAGATACAACAGCAAGCCTTTTATTCACATCAAACTCTTCAAGGCCGTCATCATCTCTGTTGAAAATACATGGAACAACAATCCTTCCCTCTAACCTATTAAGTATCCCCCATGCGTTATCTTTAAAGATATAAAGAAAATTCTCATCATCTTCAACTTCAATATGGTAGTTTTCAAAAGAATCTGTCAACACACATCCTTGTCTGTCTATTACATACCAATCTTTACAATTAATTTGAATTAGAGCCTTACCATTCTTAAATCGTTCGGCACACGTTAGTTTTTTTGACCTATTCCATGAACATTCATTGTATGCCCAGCCTTATTTATGAAGAGATACTCCACATCACCTTCATAAACACGAGCTAATGCCCACCCATCAATAAAAGGTTCTACAGCATCTAAACCGTCAGCTATGAGTTCACCATCAGCATTAAGATACCCCCATTTGCCACCAATACGCACAATTGCCATTCCATCCTCTAAATTCTTGTATTCATCATACTTATTATTCATATAATCAGCATAATATGCATCCTTAATATTCTGCTTTTTCATTGTCGTATGTTTTAGGAATTAAGAACTGCTTATATCTATCGATTCTTTGTTGTTTATGACAATATAGAGGCATAACCTCTTCCATAATTTCCAAGTGTTAATGTTTAGACAACCATTCCACAAGATTATTCACGATGCCATTGGCTAAATCCTTTGGACCATGAGTTTGTTCATTCGGTCTATTGATGATTACAGCCAAGGCATAGCGAGGTTTCTTGCGTGGGAAAACTCCGACAAAGGACATTTCTGCCAATTCATGTTCACCGTTTTCAAGTTCTTTACCTTGGTAGTTGCCATATACTCCTGCTATATCCACTTTCTTTGGGGCATAAGATGCTTGTATGCCTTTCCCTTTGTTCAGACCAATCAATACCTCTTGCAGATATTTACGTCCTAAAGGCGTAATATTATTGTAAGTTTCCTCTGTAACTGAGTCCCCTTGCAAAGTCGGGAATGTCAGAACGTTCTTCTGATAGACACTATTCAGGATTGCAGCCAATTCCATAGCACTGGTATACTTTTCTGCACTTGTTATATTCTTCCAAATACCAAAAGCAGCATCGCCACGGTTTACCAGGAGAATCTTGAACATCGCTACATTCGATTTATGCGTCAAAGCCTGGCGGCAAGTCATCACACCATATCCTCCAGATTCCCAGTTATGGTCACGGATACTGATGCTGTCACCTATATTATATACGCCACCGCACAAATCAATCTTGTCTTTGAGCGAACCATCAATATCTGCCAACATCGGCGTAACACCAACAAGCGTCAATATGCGATGGCTACATGCTTGCTTCAACAGCTTGCCATCAGCATAACCATCTCCATCTTTCTCCAATGCCACCCAAGTCTTCAATCTTCCTGTTTGTGCATCAATAACGGCAATTTGTCCGTATGTGCCGTTCAACGCCTTCAACCCTCCAGATAAGACCTCCTGGCATTTCTGAGTCATCACACTATCTATCGTTGTGCATTCATCAAGCTTGGCCACATATTCGGGATTATCCATCCACATAGCTACAGTTTGATTATCTTCTCCCACCACTCCTATGGTACCACGCTCAATGCCTCTCTCAACATAGAAATAGAACACCTCGATACCATCTTCTGATACATAACGACGAGAGAAACCCGCAACGTCCAAATCTATCTCCGTCACATTTTCATGCTTCTCCAAGTCATAGATACCCAACTTGCCATCCTTTGAAACAATGGCAAACCTGGTTACGCTGCAAGTATCTATCCGATTGCACTGCTCCAAAGGTACTTGGGTAACATGCTTCTTGCCCAAAGCCTCATCAGCACCAATGGTATCGACTGCAGCCTTCACTTGAACAAGGAATAATTGTCCGAACAAGGCTAAAACTATTGAGAGTAAGCCCAACTTAATGTATTGATTTTTATAATTACACTTCATACCTTCTCCTTTTTTAATTCTTCCGTCATTCAATACGCTATTTATGTGTGGGCATTCCAGCGCAGCATGAAATCTTTCACATTATCTTCGTTGACGGAGTATTCCGCTCTGTGGTTGTCTTTAAACCAACTTCCGACAATGACTCCATCGCTATTCCTGCGACATGCTTCAACCATATCGATTGTAACGCCAGCACCAATAATTACAGGGAAATCGCCCAGAATTTGCTTGAATTTCTCCACCTTATCCATCGGGGTAGCCAAGCCAGTGCCTTCACCCGTGCATACTACAGCATCGCAACGTCCCATGCCAATCCTTAAGTCTTCGGCCAAAGTGCGTCCTGAGTTTACAGGTTGGTATTTAAAACGCACTCCACCCAATACAGTACAATCAGAATTTCTACGCAAGAACTTGAGCATCGATTCATATTCTTCGTCAAGATCAGGCTCTAAATGTCCACACACCGAGTCTATCTGTATAAAACTCACCCCATACTTTTCTGCCAATTCAAATGATCGGTAAATATCGCCTAAGATATTCAGCCCATATATTTTATCTTTATGCTTTTGCTGCATCCATCTTAATATATTCTCACAATCATCATCGTCGCCAAAATAGTTCTCTATCAAAGGATACACTCCATACTTCAGATATATTTCTATCTCCCTTTGTGCAAGTTGCAATGACGATTCTTCGTCTGTATGATTGGTATGAATCATACCAATGACAGGCTTTCCTTTTGTGAACAATTTATCCTTTTTCATACTCTATTCTCATTTTATGAATTTTGAAAAAAGCTCATACTTTATTCTGTTCCCTGATTACTTGTTTTCTGTATTTGAACTCTTCTACCGACATCGGTTCTTTGCCTGTTTCTTCGGTGATTCTATCGTAAAAGGCATTGAGAACACGCAATATCTTTGAAGTATCATGCCCCGTTTTCTTCAGATAACCACGTAGTGCCGGAGGCTCTATCCCCCTGTCAGCACCATAGAAAACCCAATATGTGCAGAGGGCAATATCCGTGCGATGCAGTCCCATAGCACAAGCAATGTAGAAGCCTCCCCTATCAATGCGCTTACAAAACTCGGGAAACAGCTTCACCATACACTCTATCACATCAGCCCTGTTGTCTGTGGGATAATAGAAATACTCCATGCCGTATTCTTCGCACAGATTCTTCATGCGTAGGTTCATCCCATCATTACGGAGGTCAATGATGGTATGTACTCCAGCCTCCCTGATGATAGGCCAAGCATATCTCTGGCTACGTGACGACATGGTTTTTCCTCTAACACCACCATAAGTGGGATGGATGTCGGGAATATTGAGAGATAGAATTTTATTGATGTCCATAACAATACCTTTCTTCAACTTCGTTTTTCGTTAATCAATCACCTCTATATAGCTGGTGTATTCCGGGAACCACTTATCAAGCAGTTCATCCGTCTGGCGCTGATGCGTCCCACCTTCATGGCATACTCCTGCACTTTCTCTTTCAATACTGCTGTATCTATAATACTTGTCTTGTTCATATCTTTAATTCTTTAATGTTTAAATTATGATACCTTTTTATATTATAGAGTGGGAAAAAGTAACCTTGCTATCACTGGAAACGAAAAAACTTGTGGCATCCGGCGTGACAGCCTTTTGTACTCGCTAGGCGTCATGTCGGATGTGAAATCCGCCATAAAAAAGATTCGACCTATTAAAACTAATTCTACTTTGTTATCTTAATTCCTTGATGAAATCTTATAGATAGTTATATGACTATGGTTAAGGGCTCTATTTATTCCATATTTTCCCAACAACTTTTGCCGTCTTTCTTTATTTGAAGAACCAAGTAATATACGATAATTCCAACAAATCCATAGATTGCAAACTGTATATTACCCATTTGCAAGGTAATGATACAACTAACTATACCTATGACACAATATAAGAAAAAGCCTATCTTTTTCCAAGCAAGCATCATGGCAACAGCAACAATATCTATAACACTTAAACATCCTGCCACTATAGACATCGGAACAGCTGCATCAGGAAAACGACTTCCCCAAAACTCCTTAGGAAAGAAAGATATTATACTAGTTATGATACCGACAAATATTGATATAAAAATATAGGTTGTTACACACCCATGCCTTTTTCTCAGAGGCTCTTCATTTAACTTGACTTTGTCTTGTAAATCACCAACATTTTTCGGAGTAACGCTTTTAAAACTCTTTTGTGACCAACCACAATAAGGACAACGATCTTGATAATCATCAAGTTCGTGTTTACACTGATTGTTAATACATTGCTTCATTGTATTTATTTTTATTACAAATCGTTCATTCTTTATTCTGTTCCCAGATTACTTGTTTTCAGTATTTGAATTCTTCTACAGACATTGCTTCTTTGACTGATTCTTCGGTGATTTTGTCGTAAAAGGCATTGAGAACACACAACTTGCATATCTGCCCATTTCATGATTTTGGAGAATTGCCGTATTTTAAATTCAAATAGTCCCATGATTTACTTTTTTATATGGAGAAAACTATGTGTAAACATCTATGCTCAGCGATTTTGATAAGAGTAGTTCTTGATGAACTCAAATATTTCCACTCCTTCATTAATGTGCTTTTGTGAACCTTCTATACAGACAGTATTTCCTCTTGTAACACAGCGAGAGAATGGAGAAATTATGTTCGTATAGTGAATTATTGTTCTAAGGTATGAAACATTTTCGTTGTTAAGATAGAATATGGGGACGCTAACCCAATCTTCCCCTTTTTCCTCTTCTTCCAGTGAACCACCCTCAAGAAGATGCTTCATTGTTGCTTCAGCCTTTTGCAATGCAGTATGTGCATCATTTATCAGTCTCTTAAAATCAGTAGTCTCGTCGATTAGTTTTTCGTATGAAAGAAAAGTAACCCCGTCAATACTAAAACCACGTATATCTTTTGATGCTTTTGTGATTTCGTTAATAGCATGGCATTTATCACTGTAGGAATACAAGTACCGATTGCCAATATACTCTTTCACGGCTAATGATGCTATCATGAGACGAAACATATTCTTGCATCTTCCATTTGGGAAATATACATATGTAAGGTTATCATTTATGTCTATTTTCCTTCTTTCGTAGCATCTAAAGTCATTGCATTCCCATATATGAATTCCCATTTCTTTGTATGTTTCCATGATATGCACATTAGGGGTGCATGATTTTGCGCCAAATATATTTAGATATGTTTGATGATGATCACCACTAATGTAAAGATGTCCCGACGAACTCATTGTATTTTTAACAGCATAGAAATCAGAATAAGCATTGAAGGCAACAAATTCATCCAATATATATATGCTCCATTCATCCATACAGCGGAAACGTTCCATCGGATTCAGACGCAAAGCTTTAACAAGACTACGTCCGAAGGCATTATTCTCAAAATCTTTTGGCAAGAAATTTCTGCTGTCAAATGCCGATGCTATATTTCTCACATTAGCTCTCTTGTAATTAGGCGGCAGATGTCCATAAATGGCAAAATACACAGTCATGGCAAATTGGTATTGATCAGAGTAGAAGGATGTCTCGCCAATATAATTTTCTGGAGCCCAAAAGCATCTATGAAAATCATCCTGAGCCAATACAGCATCGCCTTTTGCAGGTTCTGCAGAATACAGACTACTCTGCAAATGGAATTTCATGATGCCATTAGATGTAATATCCACAATGATATTGTCAGGGCAAATATCATTGTGGCAGATGTTCTGCTCATGCATCTCACCCAACTCCTCTTGCATCACAAGCAAAGATTTTTTCATACTACAAAGGGGTATTGGACGACCATATTGCACAACAAGCCTTTTTAATGTCATTTTTTCGTCAGGACAAGCTTGTTTAAGACGCGCTATTGCAAATGGACGAACAGCCCATTCATTATTGTCTTCATCTTTATCCCGTTGAAAATTATCATAAGGTCTTAGCGACTTTGAATCGGAATGGAAGACATCTTCAGAACCTTCAATATCATAAATGCTATGTGGTTTGAAGTTTAACGTCTCAAAAACTATTTGTTTTTCTTTCAATAGTCTCATCAATACGTCAAATTCTTCTTTTGTTGGCACATGCCATTCTGCATCCTTGTCAATCTCCATTACTGATTTCTCGTATAGATAATCCTCCTGTCTATGCATTTCGCCATCAGGAACATCATTAAGAGACATTATTAATGAGCTGCCATCAGGATAATCTTCAAGGATAATATAGTCGTTAGTGTTATGCATTTGAACAATTTTATAATAACAAGACTCTGTTAATAATTACGTTATGTAAGCACTCAATTGCTTCCAACCCCTTATAAAAAGAGACTGGAGAGCCATTAAATATTTTTGTTTTAACTTTTGTTTATTTGAATTTACCG
>OCLF01000069.1_pt1 | contig 30997 bp, 20 predicted proteins | sample 1502881 | NCBI WGS metagenome assembly OCLF01 (sample SAMN03418267, study PRJEB22391) | human gut metagenome | biome: human-gut; feature: organic feature; material: feces | host: Homo sapiens | place: Tanzania | collected 2013-01
GGCTGATATTATAGTTTAAGACATAATTAGTATCTACCCTGCCATTATTTAAAGGAATCATTTGTAACAAGAAACGACATTCTTGCTGGAAAGCCCAATCTTTATCCTTATAAATGCCAATTTCTTTAAAATCTATGGCTTTTTGATTGACAAAGTCATGAAACACTTTATTCTTTATAACACTAACATCATCGATGTAGTGAATATCTCGTAATAATCCGCAACTTAAGATTGGCATAGCCATCATACGATTGACAGACCGAAAACGATCATCAAAGAAATGAGGTGCTATATTTTTACCTTCAATGACAAACATATTAGAATTTAACTCAATACGAACGCCATGAGTAGAATCACCATACATATACCACTGAGGCAGATTCTCTTTACCATTTTTCGTCCAACACGAAACATAACAATAGTGTGCAGGGGTTATCCCGTCCTTTTTGAAAGTATACTCATCGGGATCATCAACTCTGTCTAAACGAGAAAAACGAATCGTCTTATGCTTTAGGATTAAAGCCAAAGTCTCTATACTTGTATAATGATAAAGTTTCATAATTCTTCTATTAAAGAGTATCAAGAGACACGAATGTGTAATGTCGGCTTTACCGATGTGGAATAATGCGCTGTGCGCAATGTTGAATGTTGAATTGGTAATTGTATCACGAACAAATTGGTTGTGATTTAAAGTTGCCCTTGCAGGGCGAATTGTTAGTAAATACCTTATACCCAGGGCGTTGCCCTGGGCTATGGAAGAGTTGCCACGTCGGGGCGCAGTGCATGTCTCGTAATATAAATTCGTTATCGCTTTTTTCTCTTTCCAAACAATTCGGAATGCGATCCAAGACGAACGAGTCTTATGATGTTTTCTTCCTTGTCGTACCAGATAAGGAGATAATCATCCTCAACGTGACATTCCATATAGTCTTTCCACTCACCCTTTAATTGATGAGGCTTAAACTCAGATGGAATATCTTCCCCTTTTGCAAGTTTTTCCACAATCGAGAATAGCAACTTAACCTTGTTTAGATCTTTACTAAAACGCTTGTAGTCTTTCTTGAATTGAGAGGTCTTACGAATTTCCTTCATACTCAGTTCATTGAAGACATGAAACTTTCTAAGCTGTCCATGCAAACAGTACCAGCATCGGTGCCTTCTTTAGCTTCTTTCATAGCAGCTAAGGTTACAGCATTTGGCTGTTCTGAATCAACGTCATCATCGGATGCTGCGTTGTTAACATTTAATATCTTAACTCCATGAATTGCCTTTAACACAGCTTTCAAGTGTGTTAGAATGGAAGGATTCTCTATTTCTAATGTCAATGTTGTCATATTCTAAGCAAATTTTATTATATGCAAAGATAGTGCAAATCGAATGCAGAATATCAAGCTTGCTTGAATATTATGCTGAGATGCAGCCTATCTTATGCAAAGATATAGTATATCTTCCATATTTACAAGGATTTTGACACGAATTTTCAAATGCTTGAGATTCACTCCCCATACAGATCCTTCATAAACGCTATCATCCTCAAGTCTTTTGCCGATGGGCCTTTCTTGGATACATTTTATATTTACGAAGATTCACGTAACATTTACGACAATTTACGTTCAGCGACAGCAAATATATAAAGAAATCTGTAAGTACCTCCCCACGCCTTCACGCAGGGAGGTAAGCGGTACGTTACTTGCTCTTCTTGCTTTTCTTTGCCTTCTTTGAGGGCTTGGCAGTTCCTATCTTGCCTTTTTCCTGCATGTGCTTGAGAAGACCTTCGAAGTCACCATTCTCGAAAAAGACTTTATCGTCTTCGGGAACTCCAGTTACTTCTAATGGTACAAAACCAAGGGTTTCATCATGTACCTTCACATTGCCTTCGACAATAGCTCGGGCTAATGACATACCCAATTCCTCTCCTAATGGCAGGCAAGTGCCTCGCTCAGCAGGAGACTCATGGTCTTCAATAGGATCGCATGGAGCAAAACCGATTCGCTCGTCTGGACTCATGATGTAACACTCTACATGGTTGCCGTCCCATATTGGGGTATCGAGATTCCAAGAGAAGTTGTAGGTTACTCCTTCCGGAGTACGCACCTTCTTTTCTTTGGTGAAACCCGAATAGAGACGGACTCGGTTTCCCTTGCGTAGATTTGTATCGGGAAATTCATAGAGGCGGGCCTGGCTATAAATAGGAAAGCCTTCCGCATTGTAGAGGTAACGTACGAGTATGAGTCCTTCGAGGTCGCAACGTGCCGCTGCTTCCAATTCGACGTACTCATCTTGCTGGCCTCTGTTGTAAAGACCAGTGATTCTTAAATTAAGCATAACTTGATTGAGTATTAAAAAATTTAGAAGCAGTACGATTGTTGGATTGTTAAGCGACAATCGTAAAACGCTTATTTTCCTTTACTTAATTCGTTAATATTCTTCGCTTAAGAATTTGTAGAATTCTGCTGCATTTTAAAGTTGCCCTTACATGGCGTATTGTATGTAAATACCTTATACCCAGGGTATTGTCAATGATGAATTTTGAATATTGAGTGTTGAATGGTTGCCTTTGGCAATGTTGAGTGGTTGCCTTTGGCAATGTTGAATTGTGCGCTGTGCGCAATGTTGAGTGTTAAATGTTAAGTGTTAATTTGTGTGCCCACTATCACCCCCACCAAGTTAACATTTAACACTTAACATTCAATATTTATCATTCAACATCGGCAAAGCCGACAATTCAACATTCAACATTCAACACTCAAATTAGTCCCTGCGGAAAATGTCGCGCGTGTAGACTTTGTCTTCAACGTCCTTTAAGCAATCATCAAAGCGGTTGGCGATAATGGCTTTGCTCTGTGCCTTGAACTCGTCAAGATTATTAACGACCTTGCTTCCAAAGAAAGTAGTTCCGTCTTCAAGAGTTGGCTCGTAGATAATGACCTCAGCACCCTTTGCCTTTACACGCTTCATGATGCCTTGAATGGCAGACTGACGGAAGTTATCGGAGTTTGACTTCATAGTCAAGCGGTATACACCGATGACACATGTCTGCTCTTTGCTTGCATCCCACTGACCGTTTTCTGTGTAATAACCTGCCTTGCGGAGAACAGCGTCGGCGATGTAGTCCTTGCGAGTTTTGTTTGACTCTACAATGGCTGACATCATGTTCTGGGGGACATCCTGATAGTTAGCAAGGAGCTGCTTGGTGTCCTTAGGCAAACAGTAGCCACCATAACCGAATGATGGGTTGTTGTAATGTGTGCCAATACGTGGGTCGAGACCTACACCTTCGATGATAGCTTTTGAGTCAAGACCTTTGACTTCGGCATAAGTGTCAAGCTCGTTGAAGTAGCTGACTCTTAACGCCAAATATGTATTGGCAAACAATTTAACAGCCTCAGCCTCTTTCATTCCAACAAAAAGAACTGGAATGTTCTTTTCGAGTGAAGAGTGAAGAGTGAAAAGTGAAGAATCCAATTGCTTTGTATCACCATTATGACCGATAGCTCCCTCTAAGAGTAAAGATGCAAAGGTCTTAGCTGCTTCTTTAAGCATTTCTACATCTGTTACAGACTCGATGGCGTTGTTCTCGGCTTCGAACTCGGGTTGGTTGATAATCTTGGGATAACCAACGATGATGCGGCTTGGGTAGAGGTTGTCGTAGAGGGCTTTGCTCTCACGAAGGAACTCTGGAGAGAAAAGGAGGTTGAACTTCTTAACTCCTTTCTGGGCATACTTCAAATAGAGATTGCGGGTGTAACCTACGGGAATTGTACTCTTGATAACCATAATGGCATCTGGGTTTACTTCCAATACGAGGTCGATAACTTCCTCTACATGGGTGGTGTCGAAATAGTTCTTTACTGGGTCGTAGTTGGTAGGAGCTGCAATAACCACGAAGTCGGCATCAGCATAGGCTGTCTTGCCGTCGAGTGTGGCAACAAGGTTTAATGGCTTTTCTGCCAAATACTTCTCGATGTAATCATCCTGGATTGGCGAAATCTTGTTGTTTAGCTTCTCCACCTTTTCTGGGATTACGTCTACTGCTGTTACATGATGATGCTGCGACAGAAGAGTCGCAATACTAAGTCCTACGTAGCCAGTACCAGCTACAGCGACTTTAATGTCTTTAAAATCTCGCATGTTATATTTGATTAAGTTTTTAAATACGAATTATCATGGATTGAATTTTCTTCAGAGGTTTTAGCTATTTTTACTCGTTCCCTAAGTCGAAGAATACCGTCACGCCAGGTGGTGATGGGTATTGACTTGCGAATATGTTGTATGAAAGGCTCGATGATGGTGTAGAAGTCCTTTCGCATTGCCGTTTCATAGGTAACAAGCTTTTCGTGCATCAAGATGTAGAAGATGACGTGGTTGATGACCTGTTTCATGGTCTTACAACTTTGCATCCACTCTATGTACATAACTACTCTTTCCTCGTTGGGAACATAAGAATAGAGAGCTACTTCCTGCACATTGTGCAACAGGATTAGGTTGTTGTTGTTTGGCATAATTTTAATGGTTTTAAATTTGTTAGTAGATTATTCCGTAGCTATTTCGGAAATATAGAACGTTATTTACGTATTGTATTTCTATCGATTTGTAGTCTGCGAAACTTGTTATATATTTGTCGCTGTCTACCGGGAGACAACTAAAACAAAAAATACTAAAATGAAGAAACGATCTATGAAAGCAATGTATAAATGTGAGCTGGCTGACTGTGCCGGTGTCACGACAAAGACATTGAGACGATGGCTGAAACCGTATCAGCAGCAACTGGAGGCTATGGGAGTGAAACCCAAGGACCAGATACTCAATCCGTCAGCCGTTAAGTTCATTTGTGAGACATTCTGCATCGATGTGGGATAATGACGGACACGAAGGTTTTGCGCAGGCGTAACTTTGCAACCGTCAACAGAGACAGTCCCACAAAAGAAAGACAGGAAGTCTCAAGTAATTAACAACCCTAAACATCAGTAAACCTATGACAAAGATTCGCAGTCCAACCATCACATCGGCAAGGAATGGCAACATAGAATTGCTCGATCACTCTTCGATTGGTGCTCGTTAGATTATCGTTCGATTCTCGATTGATTCTCGTTCGTCCTTCGTTCTCCCTTCGTTCTGCCTTCGTTCATTCTTCGTTAGACAATCGAAGATCTATCGAAGATTTATCGAAGAAACAACGAAAACGCAATGAAGCCACAAGGGAAGAGCTTTAGAGCAGCAACGCACACGCAACGAGCATGAAACGAACAACCATCGAAGCAAAAATTAATAATCATCAAATCAACAAATAAAAAAATTTAAGAACATGGCAAGACTTACAGGAATCATTTCAAAGCTTAAAGGCTCAGCAGGTAACCTCACTTTCAGACGTGACAGAGGAAAGACGCTTGTGTCGGAGAAGGTGACAGAAACTACAAACGCGAAGACTGAACTTCAGTTGAAGCACCGCATGAAATGGGCGAACATCATTCGCGAGTATCAGGTGTTGCAACCATACATGAAGCTTGCCTTCGGGGGAACACGCGACGGTCGCAACGACTACAACAAGTTTGTGTCTGCCAACCTGATGCAGAATCCCGTCTACCTTAGCAAGGAGGATGTGAATGCTGGCGTCTGTATCGTCGCTCCCTACGAGATTACACATGGCACGATTAAGTCGGTGTCGGTGAGCGGAAATGGCAAGAATGCCGTTACTGACATCAGTCTCGGTGCTCTGAAGATTTCAGAAAGCACCACATTGGCTGAGTTCTCGAACGCTGTGGTGCAGAACAACAATACGTATGAGTATGGCGACCAGATAACCTATTTCCTCTTGACTCAGGAGGTGAACGATGTTACCAATATGCCTTTGGCTGTTGTGGATGCCTGCTGCATTGTGTTGAGCAAGAGCAGCAACGCAAAGCTTCTGACATTGGTGGACAAACGCGGATTCTCGATGAAGGACGGATATCTTGCCGCACTGGAGACTAACGACTTCGGCGACCATGGCATGGCTTGGATTCACTCGCGCAACCATAGAAACAAGACGATTGTGTCGACACAGTTTCTTATCTGCGAGAATAAGTTGTTAGCGCAGTACCAAAACGAAGAGGCGTACACGGAGGCTGTTGAGAGCTATGGTGGCTCTAACAATGTGTATCTCACTCCGAAGGGGAAGCTGACTCCTACTGCCGAGACAGCCAAGCCGAACACTCCTCAAGAGGGGACGGACGGCGAGACAGGAAACACTGGAAAGCCGGGAAGCGATACTGGCACTACGGTGAATCCTGATGGCGATGCTGGCACTACGGTGAACCCTGAGGGCGGTGCTGGCTCTGAAGAGGGTGATGGCAGCGAGGGATAATCATTAATCTCATGTGATATATGAAACTGATTTTATTAATGTATCTTAAGACGAGGAGTATGAAGATTGACTGGAAACGTGTGGCAGTGTATGTGCTGCGAGTAATTGAATTGATTGTCACAGGCGCCGTTGGCGGCGCCGTGACGCAACTTTAGAATGTTGAATGTTGAGTGTTGAGTGTTGAATGGTTGCCTTTGGCAATGTTGAATGTTGAGTGTTGAATGATTTGTAGATTTATGCGAACTATAACTTTGATTATTGTGCATTGCACCGCTAATAAGGCGGGCAGCACACTGAGAATGGTGGATATTGACCGCTATCACCGCTCGTTAGGGTGGAAGGGGTGCGGTTATCATTATGTGATTCCTACAGACGGAACCATTGAACGGGGACGACCGGAGGAACAGATTGGAGCACATTGCAAGAACCATAACCGACACTCTATCGGTGTGGCGTATATAGGAGGGCTTGCCAGCGATGGCAAGACTCCTTGCGACACAAGGACGGAGGCTCAAAAGAGAGCGTTAAGACTGTTGCTTGGTGAGCTGCATAGGCGTTATCCGAAAGCGTTGATAGTAGGACACTCGGATCTTGATCCACACAAACCGCATTGCCCAGGGTTTAAGAATTTTGAGTTTTGAATTTTGAATGTTGAATTGTGCGCTTTGCGCATTAGGAATTGCTCAATTAGGAATTTTGAGTTGTGCACTATGCGCAATATTGAATGTTGAGTGGTTGCCTTTGGCAATGTTGAGTTTTGAATTTTGAATTTTGAATTATCGGCTTTGCCGATTTTGAATTGTGAGTTTTGAATTATGAATTAAGAATTCTCAACTCACAATTGAGCAATTCAAAATGCGCATAGCGCACAACTCAAAATTCAAAACTCACAACTCAAAATTCAAAAAGGTAGCCATAGTTATTTTGCAATGCCTCGAACTCCGACTCGCAACGGTTGTGTAGCTCCATATCGGTGGTCTTAAGCTGGGCTATGGCGTGCCCTATCTCCTCCATTACGGCACGTCCTGCCTGGAAGATGGGCTGAAGGTAAGAGCCGAAGGCGTCGACGAAAGGAGCATAATAGTAGTTTATCTCCTCGATGATGAAACAGAAGGTGGCAAAGGCATCTTTCAGATCCATTTTCTTGTCTCTTACATCTGCAAGAGTCTGAAGACGGAGTATTTCTATGTTTTCCACCTGAGCGGACACCTCCTGGGCGGACTTGACACGATGGAAATAGCGGTCGATAAAGGCGTGGCGCTCATGGAGGTTGCGATGGTAGTAGAGCGTGCGTTCCTTTTTGTCTGCCTCATTCTTGTTCACCTCCTCGAAACGTTCAGCATGTACGCCAGATATGGCAACAGCCATTCCACCGACATCCATGACGAGTTTGCGGTCGCGGGCAATGCGGATGACATAACCCTCGAGTCCGGCATATTCACCAGTGACGATGCGGAGCAGGGTGCGGTTCTTGGAATAATAAACAAAAGGACGAAGAAGGAAGCGGAGACGTTCTGGTTCGGTTTCTGCCACACGCATAAATGGCTCCATCTGGTTGCAAGGGATAGTGGCTACCTTTCCAGTACTACAATTCTTACAGAGTTTGTATGAATTTACATTTCTATCTAAGTAGTCCTGTATTTTTTTAGGGTCACCTTGTAAGAATATTAGTCCACTTACAGAAGGAGTCTCCACTTCACGCATTCCGCTTCTATTCCTATGACGGTGGACATATTTTATAGTCTTATGCACAAAATGGGTTCTGCCATCCTTCTTCAGCTGTTCTTCTATCGACTTTACTTTTTGGTTGTGTACAAAAAGATAACTCCATGACGTGCAGTTATCTGTCTCAGACTCAGCTTCCTTGTTCACCAGCGGATACTTCTTTATCGCTGAACCAGTCATTTCGTCTGGCTCAGAAACGTGGGTGCCCTCTGGAAATTCATTGTTCTCAGATGTCTGAAAACGCTTTGTTTCGTCGGCTGTAGACTGAGAAACCGTGCAATCCTGCTTCATAACCTCTCCTCTACTTTATGTCACTGTTGGCTGCCATCACCTGGGATGACGATGCCAATTTTACAATAACATTGTTCATAAATTCATACTATCGGTGTATGTTTGTCCAGTTAGAGGATTCTATACTTAACATATCAAACATGCTGATTGCTCCGCATTTTCACCTCTTAATGGCTTTGTGTCTCTATCACAAGATGTACTGTTTTCTTATTATAAAACATGCACTAAGAGAAAAATGCCGTTAACAAAGGGGTTTTGGAGCCTTGAAAAGACAAATTTGTTAAACATTTTAGAACAAATTCAGGTTTTTGCTAAACTTTTCCATTAGAAAATTATAAGGAATGACGGAAAAATCGTAACTTTGCAAGGAAGATACTGTTTTATAATAAGAAAACAATCACTTTTCTCCCCATTTGTTAAACAGTTACAAAGTATGAAAATGATTTGCCCTGAAAACGTTGACTTCTTCTTTCTTTCAACGTTTTCAGGGCAATATCGTTTTTTAAGGAGCTTAGCCGTTTAGAACGGCAGTCCCACGGCGAAATGCACAGAGAGGTCGCGACTGAAGCTTGGATTGACTATAGGGTAATGCTCGCGACCGTTGGTGTAGGCAGGGTTGATGGCCTTCATGCCCATGTCCAAGCGCATGATGAAATAGTCGAAATTAAGGCGCAGACCAAGGCCGTAAGCCACGGCTATCTGCTTGTAGAACTCATCGAACTTGAACTGTCCGCCCGGCTGGTCCTTATAGTTCTTGATAGTCCAAACATTGCCCGCATCCACGAAGAAGGCACCGTTGAACTTCCAAAACAGATAGGTGCGAAGCTCCATGTTGAGGTCGAGCTTTATGTCGCCCGTCTGGTTGATGAAGTCGATGCGACCGTCTGTGCCCTTAAACTTGCCCGGTCCGAGCTCGCGCACACTCCATCCGCGCACAGAGTTGGCTCCACCCGAGAAGTAGCGTTTCTCGAAGGGCAGAATCTTGCTGTTGCCGTAGGGGAAGGCAACGCCAAGTCCGCAATGGAGGGCAAGAGTGTTCTTGGAGTCGATGGTCACAAGGCGTGTGTAGTCGATGTCGCCCTTAAGATATTGCGCATAGGCAATGTTGAAGAGTGTGTACTGGCCGTTGCTGTTGCGTTCAGCCCCAAACAGATGGGAGATGGCGCGCAGGAAGTTGCCGCCAAGCTCGAAGTTGGCACGCATGGCGTCGACACCATTGTTGAAGGCTACGTTGATGCCCGACTTGAGTATGAACAAATCCTCGTAGTTGTATCGCAGTATGGCGTTGCGGTTGGATGCGTCGTCGAGATAGTCCTTCTTGAATGTGGCAGAAATCCACGGCATGTAGACATAGTTGATGTCGATGAGGTCGAAACGGTAGGACCACCTGTTGAGCGACGACTTCCAGTAGTATCGCCACGCCGACGAGAGCACACGGCGGTGAAACTCAGGTCGGTTCTGCATGTTGTAGCTGAAGAGCAGCTCCGAGCGCATATTGTTCCTGTAGCGGTATTTGTGTGGCAAGAAGGGGGCTATAATGCGCGGGAAGGCGATTTTCGTCTCCACATTATATTCCCTGTAGTCTTGGTTCTGATAGCCCTCAAGCCCTTTTATTGCCTCGAAAGCTCCTCGCAGCTGCACGCTGAAAAGCTCGCTGCCGCGGAAGATGTTGTTGTTCTCGTAGGTGAGCGAGGCTGCCGCGCCGAAGTCGCCCGCTGTGTTGGTGCCCTCGGGTTGGAAGGAGATGGTGTTTGGTGGGCGTGTGCTCACGTGGATGTTGCAGTCGAGGAGCGAGGTGTCGGGCAGCTCGTCGAACGAGATGTTGGTGTAGCGCACGGCCTGCAGCCTGGCAAAGTTGTTGTAGGTAGACTCGAGGTCGGAGGCTCTAAACGGCTTGCCTGCCTTTATGTCGGTGTTGTTCTCGAGCACCTTCATTCGGATGGGGATGGCGTTGCCGCCCACTCCATGATAGGAGATGTTGTTTATGAAATACTGCTTGTGGTGGGTTTCGGGGCTGTTGTTGGAGCCGCGGTATTTTATCAGCCTCAGCGTGAGATCCACCTTTCCGTCCTTGCCTGTGGAGTCGGCCTCGTAGTGTATGAAGTCCTTGTTGAACTTGTAGTAGCCGTTGTTGATGAGCTTGTTGGAGAGGCGTTTGCGCTCTGCCTCTAAATTGGCGTTAGAGAAGTCCATGCCGCGCTTCAGCCGACGCTTTGCTGGGTTGCTGGTGTCGAGCACGGGCAGGAGCAGCGAGTCCTCCACCACGTAGTCCACCGAGTCGATGGCGAACTTTCTGCCCGGACTCACCTCGTAGGCCACATAAGCCTTCTTGCCACGCTTTGTGGTGGTGGCATTGGCCTTGGCCTCAAGATAGCCCATCGCCTGCATGGCGCTCACCATGTCGCGGCAAGAGCTTGCCACCTGCGAGGAGTCGTAGATAACGGGAGCCTCGCCCATGCCGCGGAGCAGGCGGTTGACCCATTTGGTGGAGTCGCTGCCCGACATGTTGTAGATGTCGAGCGGAAGATTGAAGAGCGAAAACCACTTGGAGTTTGGCCGCTGGCGCATGTATGGAGCAAGCTGACTGGCGTTGAACGAGCTTGTGTCGCTCTTCACGGTGTTCCCCCTGAGCAGATATTCGCCATCGGCCACATACTTCGTGGGCGAGCACGAAAGCGTGGCTATGATAGCTGCAAGTGGGATAAAAGCTTTATGTAGTGCTATTTTTGACATCGTTGTGATGATAAATGTAGGATAAATGACACAAGTTATTTTGCATTTATTAGAACCTATGGTCTGAAAAACCTTGCAAAGGTACGAATTTATTGATAAATATTGCTAACTTTGCATCACATTAATATTCAGTGGACATTAATAAACGAAAGAAAGCAAGGAAAATAGATGATAAGCAAGAACAAAATAAAATACATCCGTTCGCTTGAGTTGAAGAAAAACCGCGACCAAATGGGCGAGTTTGTGGCAGAAGGGCCAAAGGTTGTGGGCGACATAATAGCCCGCCACCCCTCGTGCCTGCGCCAGATTGTGGCCACGGAGCGATGGATTGAAAGCCACAGGGCGGAATTGCAGGCCACGGGCTGCGAACTGACTGTAGTGGACGAGACAGAGCTGACGAAGGCAAGCTTCCTGTGCCATCCGCAACAAGTGTTGGGAGTGTTCAGAAAACTGGACTGCCGGCTCGATGCAGGAGCATTGGAGGGGCGGCTCACGCTTGTGCTCGACGGAGTGCAAGACCCTGGCAATCTTGGCACTATTGTGCGCATAGCCGACTGGTTTGGCATAGAGAACGTAGTGTGCAGTCGCGACACAGCCGACATCTACAACCCCAAGGTGGTGCAGGCCACAATGGGAAGCATTGCCAGAGTGAACGTGGCGTACACTCAGCTCGACGACTTCTTCGACACCCTGCCCCCTACCCTGCCCGTCTACGGCACATTGCTCGAGGGCGAGAACATGTACAGCCACAAGCTCACCGATAACGGCATCATCATCATGGGCAACGAGGGCAAGGGCATTTCGCCTGCCATACGCAAGCGCATCACCGACGCCCTGCGCATACCCAACTATCCGCCCGAGCGCGACACTGCCGAGAGCCTGAATGTGGCTATTGCCACAGCCATAGTGTGTGCTGAATTTCGACGCAAATTGCTATAATATAATTTACACAAACAGTTATGATTAACGATATTTTCAAGCCACGCAGCTGCTCAAGCTGCATCAACGCTGCCCTTAATGTCTACAGCAACAATTTCAAAAAAATATTCAAGGCAACATGGCTCTACATATTGCTGCTGTCGGTGGTCGAAGGTCTGTCGGCGTTCATCTCATCGCCTCTTGCAGGCAATGCCGGGCAGCAGCAAAGCCTGCTGTTGCCACTCTTGGGATTGGGAGCCATCTTTGTGGTGGCGCTGCTGCTCTCGGTGAGGATAACGTCGGGAGTGCTGACCATGCTCAGCTCGGCTCCACTCAAGGCGATGATGAAGAAGGTGCTTAAAGCCAACCTCACGGGGTTAGGTCTATACATTATTATAAATATAGTGGTGTGTGGCATAATGATGGGTGTGGCTATGACTGGAGCAATGCAGAAGTTGCCGACGGCGACACAGATTACGGTGTTTGCGCTGTTAGGCGTTGTGCTGCTCGTGGTGGAGGCTTTGGTGCTCTCACCGTTCATCTATTCCATCACAAGATATGTAATGGAGGAAGGCACAAGCGTGAAGGAAATCTTCGGCAAGCACTACCGCAAAGGTTTCCGCCGAACTGGTTTCCTGTTCTCGCTACTCTTCTCCATTGTGCTCATTAGCCTGGTGGCAGGCATGTTTCTGTGTGTTCCGGGTTGCATCACCATTTTTGCGAGCAACTACAACAATTATGGCGTGGCCACAGGCGACCTCTCGGGTCTGCCCCCGTATTTCGACTGGCTCAACTTCCTCTCGACATTACTCATGGCGTTCATCACACAGTATCTCGCGATATGGATTCTACTGTCGTTTGTCTATGGCTATGGCAGCATAGAGGCAGGCGCACAGAAGGAGGAAAGAAAAACTGTTTAACCCTAATAAAAAATGACATGGACATGACACAGAATTTAGAAAAAGAAACGGTGCAGAAACCACAACGATTGCTCTTCATCGACCGCGACGGCACATTGATAGAGGAACCGGAAGACGAGCAGATAGACTCGTTTGAGAAACTTAAGTTTGTGAAGGGCGTGATGAAGAACCTCTCGTTCATACGTCAGCACACCGACTTCCACTTCATAATGGTAAGCAACCAGGACGGACTTGGCACCGACTCTTTCCCCGAATCCACATTCCACCCCGTGCACAACTTCATATTGCAAACTCTTGAGGGCGAGGGCATCAGCTTCGAGGCACAGCACATCGACCGCCACTTTCCCGAGGACAACTCGCCCATGCGAAAGCCTGGCACAGGAATGCTGACAGAATATATCAACAACCCGCAGAAGTATAATATTGCCGAATCGTACGTAATTGGCGACCGCGAGACCGATGCCGAGCTTGCACGCAACCTTGGATGCAAAGCCCTTATCTTGGGCAAGGACAACATGACATGGGACAAGATAGCCGAAATACTGTTTGCAGGAGAACGGACTGCCACAATAAGCCGCACCACCAAGGAGACCGACATAAAGGTGAGCATCAACCTCGACGGCACAGGAAATTGCAACATCAGCACCGGACTGGGATTCTTCGACCACATGCTTGAACAGATAGCACGACACGGAAGCATCGACCTGCAGGTGAGCTGCAAGGGCGACCTCAACGTGGACGAGCACCACTCCATTGAGGACACAGCCATAGTGCTCGGACAATGCATCGACAAGTGTCTGGGCTCGAAGCGAGGCATCGAACGCTACGGATTCTGCCTGCCCATGGATGACTGCCTCTGCCAAGTGGCTCTCGACTTCGGCGGACGCCCGTGGCTAAACTGGAACGCTGACTTCCACCGCGAGAAGATAGGCGAAATGCCCACAGAGATGTTCCTGCACTTCTTCAAGAGTCTGAGCGACGCGGCTCGCATGAACCTCGACATCGAGGCACGTGGCACCAACGAGCACCATAAGATAGAGGGAATATTCAAGGCTTTCGCCCGCGCTCTGCGCATGGCAGTAAAGCGAGACATCTACCATTACGAACTGCCATCCACCAAGGGAGCATTATGAACCATAGAATACTGATTGCTCTCGGCACGAATGTGGGCATCGACAACATCGCGAAGGCGAAAAAGGCTTTGAAGGAGACGTTCGCCGACGTGAGCTTCTCGCAAACACTGCCTACAGCCGCCTTAGGCAGCAAGTTTCAAGGCACTCAGTTTCACAACGCATTGGCTTCGGCCTTCACCACGCTCGAAGCCGATGAGGTGGTGGGCAGGCTCAAGAACATCGAGAGGGCCACGGGCGACACTCGCGAGCTAAGGCAGGACGGAAAGGTGGTGCTCGACCTCGACCTGCTGAAATACGACGACACACGATTCCACCAAGCCGACTGGGAGAGGGAATACGTGAGGGAGCTTATCGCGGAGATGGCCGAGTGACATTTCATTCATAAATATATAGTAAAAAAATAGTTTTTATGCAACACCATTTCAATTCAATACTCTTAGGACTCTGCCTTTCGGCTGCCACAACAGCATCGGCACAAACAGGCGAGGCGTCGTTCAACGAGAACTTCTGCGACTCCACACTCCGTCTCGACTACATCTTCTCGGGCAACGCCACCACTCAGCGCATTTCGCTCGACAAGCTCAACCTCGCGCCGCGCTGGTATGGCAAGCACAAGCGTTTGGCTCAGCTGCCGGTGGAGGGCAACGGACAAGTGACCGTGCGCAAACATGGCACAAAGGAGGTAATCTACCGCAACTCATTCTCAACGCTGTTCCAGGAATGGCAGTCGTACGACGAGGCTAAGCATGTGGACAAGGCTTTCGAGAACGTGTTCCTCATACCTATGCCCAAGGACACAGTGGACGTGACCATCGACCTGCGCAACAACCGCAAGGAAATAACTGGCACCATGACCCACACCATCGCGCCCAACGACATACTAATACGCCGCATCGGATTCAACAACCGAACCCCATACACAACACTGCAGGCGGCTGCCGACACAAACAACTGCATCAACATAGCCTTCGTGGCAGAAGGCTACCGCAAAGAGGAAATGCCTGTGTTCATCGACGACGCCAAGGTGGCAATAGAGGCCCTGTTCGAGCATGAGCCGTTTAAGGAAATGCGCAACCGCTTCAACATCGTGGCAGTGGAGTCGGCATCGGTAGACAGCGGCACGAGCGAGCCTTCGAAGGACCTGTGGCGCAACACTGTGCTTGGCAGCCACTTCGACACATTCTATTCCGACCGCTATCTCACTACGCTCAACCTCAAGGCATTGCACGATGTGCTGGCAGGCATACCCTACGAGCATATCATTGTGCTTGTGAACACAAGCGAGTATGGAGGAGGCGGCATCCTCAACTCCTACAATCTGTCGATGACCCATCATCCGCAGTATCGCCAGGTGGTGGTGCATGAGTTTGGCCACAGCTTCGCTGGTCTTGCCGACGAATACGCATACGAGCAGGAGCAGATTCCTATGTATCCGCACGACGTGGAACCGTGGGAGAAAAACATCACTACACTCGTCGACTTCCACGACAAGTGGGAATCGCTGATCAAGCAGGGCACTCCTGTGCCAACGCCTCTGCCCGAAACCACTGCCACAAAGGGCGGCAAGGGCGGCAAGAAGGCTAAGGGCAAGAAGGCAAATGCAGCCGAAAAATCGGACATGGAGAAACTTGGCGTGTACGAGGGAGCTGGCTACAGCCTTAAGGGCGTCTATCGTCCGTGTCCCGACTGCCGTATGCGAAGCAACAACCACAAGGAATTCTGTCCGGCTTGCCAGAAGGCATTGAAGGACTTGATTAATTTCTATACGAAGTAAAGAAGAGGATTAGTTTAATCACATTATTATATTAATGTTCAGGACAACAACCATTGCTCTCGCATTCCTCACTCTCGGCATTGCAGCCAAGCCTCAGCTCGACAGCAGAGAACAACTCGCGCGAGCTATCGACTACTTCCAAAGCGGCAAATACCACGAGGCATTGCTCCTGTTCAACGCTCTCAGCAAGAACCACACTCTGAACTACCGCTTTCGGGCCTACATCGGAGTGTGCAACTTCTACGACCGAAACTACGAGCAGACGATTGCAGCATTTGACAGCATAATGCCGCAACTCGACAAGTTTGCCCCTCACGAACAGTCGATTTACTACTACTGCGCTGCCGAGAGCAACTATCAGCTCAAGCACTACAAGAAGTCGCTCCACCTCTTTGAGCACCAACTCCTGTTATGCTTCGACAATGAGAAGGGCGACGCCCTGCTGCGCATAGGGCTCTGCCACCGACAACTTGGCAACATACCCGCGGCGCAGGAGTATCTTACTCAAGCCGTGGCCTACTACCGACGCTTTAACGACCAATATAAGCTCATACAGGTGGAAAGAGAGATGAAACGCTTAAATGGAGAATAGAATGGCACATTATTTGCTCATCTAATATACGAGAATAAACACACTTATAGTAAGAACAAAACACAAAGGAAATAATAACAAATGACAAACCAGTTTTCAACAAAGGTTTCAGACATGCTCTCGTTCAGCAGAGAGGAAGCCGTACGCCTGTCAAACAGGCGAGTTGCTCCAGAACACCTGCTGCTCGGCATGATGCGCGACAAGCAGAGTCCGCTGTCAGGACTGCTCTCGCGAATGGACATCGACTGGAACACAATAAAAGCCAAGCTCGAAGAGCGTCTGCACCACAATGCTGCTGCTCCTGAAGGCGAGACAGCCGAAGCTCCAACGCTTGACGAACAGGCTGGCAACATCCTAAAACTCTCGGTGCTCGAAGCCAGACTGCAACACTCGCAGCAGGTGAACGTGGAGCACGTGATTCTCGCCATACTACACGACAAAACCATCAATGGCGCAAAGCAAGTATTAGAAGCTAACGGCATAAATTACGACAACGCAATGAAACATCTCATGCAACCAAATTCTCAGCCTAAAAACGGCATCGGACTCTCGGAGGAAGAAGAGGAAAACCCCATCAGCAACCGCGAATCCAAAGGTCCAAAAGGCTCGTCGGCAAAGACGGACACTACCAAACGCACGCCGTCGGGAGGCGGAACTCCCGTGCTCGACAAGTTCTCAACCGACCTCACACAGGCCGCTGCCGAGGGTAAACTCGACCCGGTGGTGGGACGAGAGAAGGAAATGCAACGCGTCACCGAGATTCTGTGCCGACGCAAGAAGAACAACCCTATACTCATAGGCGAACCGGGCGTAGGAAAGAGTGCCATAGCCGAGGGACTGGCTCAGCTTATAGCACGACGCCACACCTCGCCGCTGCTATTCAACAAGCGCATTCTGCGCCTTGACATGACATCGATTGTGGCGGGCACTAAATACCGCGGACAGTTTGAAGAGCGCATCCAGGCTCTGCTGCGCGAACTTGAGGAGAATCCCGACATCATTGTCTTCATCGACGAGATACATACCATTATTGGTGCTGGCAGCACTCCTGGCTCAATGGACGCCGCCAACATCATGAAGCCTGCCTTGGCAAGAGGAATGATACAATGCATAGGTGCCACAACGCTCGACGAATACCGCAACTCCATCGAGAAGGACGGAGCTTTGGAACGCCGATTCCAGCGCGTAATGGTGGAGCCGTCTACTGCCGAGGAGACTCTTGAAATTCTGCACAACGTGAAGGAACGCTACGAGGACCATCACCACGTGAGCTACACCGACGAGGCACTGAAGGCCTGCGTCGACCTCACAGCACGCTACATCACCGAGCGCCAGTTCCCAGACAAGGCCATAGACGCCATGGACGAGGTGGGCTCGCGCATCCACTTGCAGCACGCCGAAATTCCACCTGCCATAGTTGACAAGGAGAAGGAAATAAGACAAGCAGAACAGCTGAAGCACGCCGCTGCCGCCGACCAAGACTTCGAGCTTGCGGCAAGCTACCGCGACCGCCAGTGCCAACTTGAGAATGAACTGAAGAAACTCAACGAAGAGTGGGCGTTGCAAGATGACGGCAAACGCGAGACCATAACCGAGGCCGACGTTGCCAACGTTGTGTCGATGATGTCGGGAGTGCCTTTGCAGCGCATCTCGGAACGAGAGAGCGACCGCCTGCGCAATCTCAGCACAAGCCTTAAGACTTCGGTCATAGCACAGGAGAAGGCCATCGACAAGATTGTGCGAAGCATACAGCGCAACCGCCTCGGACTGAAAGACCCCAACCGCCCCATCGGCGTGTTCATGTTCCTCGGCCCTACGGGTGTGGGCAAGACTTACCTTGCACAGCGACTTGCCGAACTGATGTTTGGTACTAAGGATGCTCTCGTGCGCATCGACATGAGCGAATATTCCGAGAAGTTCAACACCTCGCGCCTTGTGGGTGCGCCTCCGGGATATGTGGGCTACGGCGAGGGTGGACAGCTCACTGAGCGCGTGCGCCGACACCCATACTCCATCGTGCTGCTCGACGAGATAGAGAAGGCTCACGGCGATGTGTTCAACCTCTTGCTGCAGGTGCTCGACGAGGGCAGAATGACCGACGGCAACGGACGCATGGTTGACTTCCGCAACACCATAATAATAATGACCTCCAACGCTGGCACACGTCAGCTTAAGGACTTCAGTCATGGCATTGGCTTCAACGCCTCATCCATCAGCGGTGCTGCCGACGAGAAGTCGAAGGAATACGCACGCTCTGTCATACAGAAGGCTCTGTCGCGTCAGTTTGCGCCAGAGTTCCTCAACCGTCTCGACGAAATCATCACCTTCGACCAGCTCGACGCTGCCGCCATCAGAAAGATTGTGGACGTGGAACTTGCCAAGCTGACCAAACGCACGTCGCAGAACGGCTACACCATAACTGTCACCGACAATGCCAAGGACTTCCTTGCCTCAAAGGGCTACGACCCGCAGTTTGGCGCACGTCCGCTTAAGCGTGCCATACAAACTTATGTGGAGGACGAAATCTGCGAGCAAATGCTTTACGGCGACATCAATGCCGGCGACGAAATCATCGTGGACAAAAAGGACGGTGAGGAGAAACTGACGGTGAAGAAAACAGAATAAACTGAAATTACAATAAAAAAAAGAAAATCCGTAGTCATTAATGCGAAAGCTAAATGACTACGGATTTTCTTTATATATTAACGTTAATTTTATGCCTTAAATGATTATTATTCCGATTTCTTCGGCAAATGGAACTCATACGACTTGTCGAACACCTGGCTCACCTTATTTATTTCGAGGAAAGTAGTGCCCGTAGGATTGCCCAGTCCGAAGCTGCCGCTAAGATAAGCAATCTTATCGTCGAGCGTGATGTAGCCCTTCTGGCGGAGCATACGCAGAGCCGCCGTGAACATATAGTCAGCCGAAGCCTGTTCCTTCTGGTGGATAGGAATCACGCCGTAGCTCAGGTTAAGCCAGCGCTGAGTCTTATCCTTATAGCAGATGGCAAGCACAGGGTTAGGACCACGGAAGGCAGCAAGATGGCGCACAGTCTCGCCAGTGAGCGAGTCGGTGATAATACCAGCCACACCTAACTTGCGTGTAGCGTCGATAGCCGCATAAGCAAGGAATTCGCGCTGCGAGCAGTTGTCGTTCATAGGCACCTCCCACTCGCCCATAGCGTTGCGGTCCTTCTCAGCCTGCTCGGCAATGGCAGCCATAGTCTTCACAGCCTCAAGCGGATACTTGCCGCTTGCAGTCTCGCCCGAAAGCATAAGGGCATCGGTGTAGGAATAGATGGCGTTGGCAATGTCAGTAACCTCGGCGCGAGTAGGGCGCGGATTCTTAATCATGGTGTGGAGCATCTGAGTAGCCACGATTACGGGCTTCTTCTTCATCACACACTTGCGTATAATCTGGCGCTGAATGCCCGGAATTCGCTCAATGGGCACCTCGATGCCAAGGTCGCCACGGGCAATCATAATGCCATAGGAAGCGTCGATTATCTCGTCGATATTGTCCACACCCTCCTGATTCTCAATCTTCGAAATAATCTTGATGTCGCTGCCATGCTCGTCAAGAATCTTCTGAATGGCAAGCACATCGTCGGCAGAGCGCACGAAGGAATGGGCAATGAAGTCGATGTCCTCGTCGATGGCAAGCAGTATGTTCTGATAGTCCTTCTCGGTGATGGCAGGCAGGGCAATATGAGCTCCCGGCACGTTCACACTCTTGTGAGCCCCAAGCACACCGTCGTTCTGCACCTGAGCCACGAGCATCGGACCCACATTCTCCACAACAAGCATGTCGAGCTCGCCATCGTCGAAGAGCACATGGTCGCCCACCTTCACATCCTTGGCAAAGTCTACATACGACACGTTGACAATGTCGTGGGTGGAAGGCATTTCGGGACGTCCGAAAATCTTAACCATGTCGCCAGTCTTATATTCTATAGGAGCCTCTACGTCGGTGGTGCGCACCTCCGGACCCTTGGTGTCGATCATAAGCGCGAGGTGGGGTGAAACTGTGCGCACATTGCGCACAATGGTACGTATCCCGTCAGGAGTGGCATGCGCCGTGTTCATACGCACAACGTTGATGCCCGCGAAGAAGAGTTTGCGGATAAAGTCAACATCGCAACGGCGGTCACTGATAGAAGCAACAATCTTTGTCTGTTTCATAATTATAATTATAAATGTGTTTTTACTTTTGATTATGCAAAGTTATAGAAAAATAAGCACATAATTAACACATAAACAATAAATTTTTGTTGAGAAATGAGGATAAATCAACATCACCGCCTGTTCAAGCAAGCTACCCATGACTTTTCATAATAAATTATGATTGCCCAAATGTTTAATAATGACTAATTTTGCACCCGAAAATAAGAAAAAAGACAATAATAAAACAATAAAAAGTTGATGGATAATAAGAAATGTATATTGCTCACCCTATGCTGCACCCCAGTGTTTGCCTCTGCCCACATTATTGGCGAGAGCCACATGAATGGCAAGACTAATCACGCCTACGACACCAACGTAGCCGACACTTCGCGCGTCTATGACATCGATGAGATTGTAGTGTCATCGCAACCCAAGGACCTCCAGCGCCTGCGCCGACAGGCCGTAAGCTCCACATCGCTCTCTGCCAAGACTCTCGCTGCATTTGCCACACGCGACATGCGCGACGTCGCCACACGCGTTCCCTCGTTTGTGATGCCTTGCTACGGATCGCGCTACACATCTTCGGTCTACGTGCGCGGAATAGGCTCGCGCGTCAACAACCCTGCCATAGGCATGTATGTAGACGACATTCCAATGGTGAACAAGAGTGCCTTCAACACCCATTTATACGACCTCAGCCGTATCGACATACTGCGCGGACCGCAAGGTACGCTCTACGGACAGAACGCCGAGGGGGGACTGGTGAGGGTCTACACAAAGAGTCCGCTCACCTATCAAGGCACCGACGCCAAACTGAGCATTGGCAGCCACATGTGGCGTATGGCTCAGATCAGCCATTATAATAAGGTGGAGGGCGTGGGAGCCTACTCGCTGTCTGCCTTCTACAACGGACAAAACGGATTCCTGCGCAACCAATACAACAAACATAGGGCCGACGACGGCAACGAGGCTGGAGCGCGACTGAAGTTCATGCGTCAGCAGACCGACCGCACGCTCATATCGCTGGCAGCCGACTACCAGTGGGTGCGACAAAACGGATTTGCCTATGGCGACTACGACCTCACCACACGTCGCGCCTCTGCCCCATCCACCAACAAGCCCAACTCCTACCGCCGTCATCTCGCGTCTGTGGGTCTTACGGTGAACTACCGTGGCGTGAACGCCGACATCAACTCCACCACAAGCTACCAGTATCTCGACGACAGTATGCTCATGGACCAGGACTACATGCCCATCGACTACATGAGTCTTGGACAACGACAGCTGCTCAACGCCATCACCCAGGAGTTTGCCATCAAAAACCACGACGACAAAAAGTGGCGACGAGTGACGGGAGCCTTCTTCAGCTACCAGTGGCTGCGCACCAACGCGCCCGTGAACTTCGGCGAGGGCATCACCACACCTATGGGCAACGCAATAGCCAACTCTATATACCAGAGCATCATGAAGTCGATGACCGACAAGGGAATGAGCGAGCAGGCGGCAAAGGCCATCATCGACAAGGCGGGAGGAGTGAGCATGAATGTGGGCATGGACGTGCCCGGACTCTTCAGAACTCCTCAGCTCAACGCAGCCATCTTCCACGAGTCGAACCTCAAGTTGGGCGACCGACTCAAGGCCACACTCGGACTGCGCTACGACTTCTCGCGCGTGTCAATCGACTACGACACACGAGCCACCATGACTCTTGCTGCCAGCGTAATGGGAGTGAAAGCCACAAACAAACTCACGTCGCACCTTACAAGCAATGCCCACAACGCCTACAACCAACTTCTGCCGAAGATAGGACTCACCTACGAGCTGGGCGAAAACGACAACTCTGACAACGGCTCGTTGGGCAATATCTATATCTCGGCAAGCAAGGGCTACCGCGCCGGAGGCTACAACATTCAGATGTTCTCCGACATATTGCAGTCGGAACTCATGGCCAATCGCATGAAGGCAATGCGCGACAGCTACGATGTGCCACACACCGACGACGACTACGCCAAGGTGAACAACACCATTACCTACAAGCCCGAGACAAGCTGGAACTACGAAGTGGGCGCCCACCTCAACCTCTTCGACTCATCGCTCCACCTTGACATTGCCACCTACCTCATGCAGATCAAGAATCAGCAACTTTCAGTTATGGCTGGCACCTACGGATTCGGACGTATGATGGTGAACGCCGGACGAAGCAGAAGCCTTGGCGGCGAGATTACGCTACGAGGAAGCGCGTTAAGCAACGCCTTGGCATGGGCTGTGGCCTATGGCTACACCAACGCCACATTCCGCAGCTACAAGGACAACAACTCCAACTACCGCGGCAACCACGTGCCCTACATCCCCAGCCATACCCTCTCGGCTAATGCCGACTACACATTGCTTACAAACGGCACGTGCATCAAAAGCCTCACCTTCGGGGCTGGCCTCACGGCTCAGGGCGACATCTACTGGGACGAGGCCAACAGCTACAAGCAGAAGTTCTATGCCTTGCTCAACGCTCATGCCTTGGCACAGTTCAACAGCTTCAGCCTAAACCTGTGGGCAAAAAACCTCACAAACACCAAATACTGCACCTTCGCCATGGACAGCTCGGCATCGGGCGAGAAACACTACTTTGGACAGAAGGGAATGCCCGTGATGGTGGGAGTGGACGTGAATGTCAATTTCTAACATAATTTCTATTAGGAGACTACGGCAGTGATGCTATAGTCTCCTATTTTTATTAATAACTGTTCCCCACTCTCTCGTGCGGCACCAGCACCAGTTCCATCGGAATTTTCACCCATTTCCTGTTCACCACAATCTTCAGTCGGCTGCCGCCCGTCTGCTTCAACAGGTAAGTGTTGTCCTTTGGATTAAAAGTGAGCGTGGCTGTAAGGTCCTCCGAGCCATAATCGTTGATGATGTCAAGCTCAGCCTTGTTCCAGCCCACAACCTTAGCCGAGGCAACGAGCCACTTGCGCGAGTCGCGCACAGCACCGAAATATCCAGGCACCTCGCCAAACACATCCTGGTTGGGCACACGAATGTTCTGCTCGTAGAGGTTGAGATCGAGGTAGACCTTGTACTCCTCATTATATATATATGTGTGGAACACACTGTCAGCCTCAGCCTTCTGAGTTGACAAAGCCGACCTCTCAGAAGCATTCATAGCCCCTGACTCCTCTCTCAAAGTCCAATTCGAGACCCTTTTCTCCCCGGCAAAGCCAGTAAAAAACACGCCCAAAAACAGGCAAGCAAGCATAAATCTATTCATGAGAATTTTCATTTTTACGAGAATTTACTTATTAAAACCATGCAAATGTAACGAATTTACATCAAGAATACCCACAAAAAATGAAAAAAGATAAGTAAATAATTGTTTATTATCTTTTTATACATTATATTTGCAGCGAATATTTAACTTTTTATGAAAAAAGAGAGACTATTTCCAGACTACATTTTTGAATCGAGTTGGGAAGTGTGCAATAAGGTAGGAGGCATCTACGCCGTACTCTCCACCAGAGCAAAAACTCTGAAGGAGAAGCTTGGCGACAACCTTATCTTTATTGGTCCCGACTGTTGGGGTGAAAAAACAAGTCCATACTTCGAGGAAGACAAGAATCTCCTCAAGGATTGGAAGAAGAAGGCAGCCGCCGAAGGCCTTAACATCAAGGTGGGCCGATGGACTGTGCCGGGAAATCCGGTGGCAGTATTGGTTGACTTCCAACCCTATTATGCACAGAAAGACCAAATCTACGCCAAGCTGTGGGAGAAATATCAGGTAGACAGCCTGCACGCCTATGGCGACTACGACGAGGCATCGATGTTCTCCTATGCAGCAGCACTTGTGGTTGAGAGCTACTACAACCACTATATAAGCAAGAAGAAACGTGCCAACAAGACCGTATACCACGCCAACGAGTGGATGACAGGCTTGGGCGCACTCTACATCAACGACTGTCTGCCGCAGGTTGCAACCATCTTCACAACCCATGCCACAAGCATCGGACGAAGCATTGCAGGCAACAACAAGCCACTCTACGAGTATCTTGAGGCCTACAACGGCGACCAAATGGCTGCCGAGCTCAACATGCAGAGCAAGCAATCGATAGAGAAGCAGACAGCAGCACATGTCGACTGCTTCACCACAGTGAGCGAGATTACGGCACGCGAGTGTGCCGAACTGCTCGACAAGCCAGTAGACGTGGTACTGCCCAACGGATTTGAGGACGACTTCGTGCCACAGGGCAAGGTGTTCGACCACAAGCGCGAGGCAGCACGCAAGCGCCTACTCGACATCACACGTGCCCTTACAGGCGACGAGGTGAGCAACGACGCCATCATCATCTCCACAAGCGGACGCTACGAGTGGCGCAACAAGGGCATCGACGTGTTTATCGAGGCTATCAACCGCCTGCGTCTCTCTGCCCACGAACTCAACAAGGAGGTTGTGGCTTTCATCGAGGTGCCAGCCTGGGTGAACTGTAAGCGCGACGACCTGGCAGAGCGTCTTGAGAAAATGGCACAGGGCGAGAAGTTTGACACTCCGCTCGACACTCCCGTCATCACCCACTGGCTCAACGAGCAGCAGAACGACCGCGCGCTCGGCATGATGAACTGGCTCGGAATGCACAACCAGAAGGGCGAGAAGGTGAAGCTCGTCTTCATCCCCTGCTACCTTACAGGCGACGACGGCATCGTCAACCTCTCCTACTTCGACGTAATACTCGGCAACGACCTCTGCGTCTACCCGTCCTACTACGAGCCATGGGGCTACACCCCACTTGAGGCTGTGGCGTTCAAGGTGCCTTGCATCACCACCGACCTCGCAGGCTTCGGACTCTGGGCACACTCCGAGTGTGACGGCAAGTCGACAATCGACAACGGTGTCGAGGTTATTCACCGCACCGACTACAACTACAACGATGTGGCCAACGACATCAAGCAGACTGTAATTAAGTACGCCAACGCCACAAAGAACAAGCAGACACGCATGCGCAACAACGCTCGCGCCCTCTCGCAGAAGGCTCTGTGGACACACTTCATCGAGTATTACTACGACGCCTACGACTTCGCGCTTAACAAGGCAGAGGCAAGAAAGGCCAAGTAAGAATAAATAATAAGTAAAATAAAACACTAAATCACAAAATACAAGAATCTATGAAAATTAAAGCTGATTACGCAAACGCTCCTCAGTGGAAGGAAGTTACAATCAAGTCTACCCTTCCTGTAGAGCTGAAATGTCTTGACGAGCTCGCACACAACATGTGGTGGGCATGGAACTACGAGGCCCGCGACATGTGGAAGAGCCTCGACAGCGCCCTCTACGAGGAAGTGGGCCACAACCCTGTGATGCTTCTCGACCGCTTGAGCTACGAGCGCAAGGAGGCTATCGTTAATGACAAGGCTATCATGGAGCGCGTGAAGGCTGTATACAAGAAGTTCCGCGAGTACATGGACGTTGCTCCCGACGCAACACGTCCTTCTGTGGCTTACTTCTGTATGGAGTATGGCATCAACCAGGTTGTGAAGATCTACTCAGGTGGTCTCGGTATGCTCGCCGGCGACTACATGAAGGAGGCTTCCGACTCCAACGTTAACATGTGCGGTGTAGGTTTCCTCTATCGCTATGGCTACTTCAAGCAGACTCTCTCTATGGATGGTCAGCAGATTGCCAAGTACGACGCACAGAACTTCAACTCTCTCCCTGTAGAGCGCGTGCTCGACGAGAACGGCCAGCCAATGGTTGTCGACGTGCCTTACATGAACTATCAGGTTCACGCCTATGTATGGGTGATGAACGTAGGCCGCATCAAGCTCTACCTCCTCGACACCGACAACGAGCTTAACTCTGAGTTCGACAAGCCTATCACACACGCCCTCTACGGTGGCGACAACGAGAACCGCTTGAAGCAGGAGATTCTCCTCGGTATCGGTGGTATCCTCACACTCAAGAAGCTCGGCATCAAGAAGGACATCTACCACTGCAACGAGGGTCATGCAGCACTCTGCAACCTCCAGCGTCTTATCGACTACATCAACGAGGGAATGTCGTTCAACGAGGCTCTTGAGCTCGTTCGCGCTTCTTCACTCTATACTGTTCACACTCCGGTGCCTGCAGGCCACGACTACTTCGACGAGTCGCTCTTCGGCAAGTACATGGGCGGCTATCCTCAGATGCTCGGCATCTCTTGGGACGAGTTCATCGGCATGGGCCGCACCAATCCCGACGACCACTCTGAGCGCTTCTGCATGTCTACCTTCGCTTGCAACACATGCCAGGAGGTTAACGGCGTAAGTAAGCTCCACGGATGGGTGAGCCAGCGCATGTTCGCTCCTATCTGGAAGGGCTACTATCCTGAGGAGAGCCACGTAGGCTACGTTACCAACGGTGTTCACCTCCCAACATGGACAGCTACAGAGTGGCGCAAGGTTTACGACAAGTACTTCGACGAGACATTCCTCGGCGACCAGTCTAACGAGAGCATCTGGCACTCTATCTACAAAGTGCCCGACGCAGAGATCTGGGAGACACGTATGGCCCTCAAGAAGAAGCTCGTCGACTACATCCGCGAGAAGTTTGCCGCTACATGGCTCAAGAACCAGGGCGACCCTTCACGTGTAGTGACATTGCTCGAGAGCATCACTCCTAACGCCCTCTACATCGGCTTCTGCCGCCGCTTCGCTACCTACAAGCGTGCTCACCTCCTCTTCACCGACCTTGAGCGTCTCTCTAAGATCGTGAACAACCCAGAGCGTCCGGTTAAGTTCATCTTCTCTGGTAAGGCTCATCCGGCCGACGGTGCTGGCCAGGGCTTGATCAAGCGCATCTTCGAGATCAGCCAGCGTCCTGAGTTCCTCGGCAAGATCATCTTCCTCGAGGACTACGACATGCAGCTCGCACGCCGCCTCGTTTCAGGTGTTGACATCTGGATGAACACTCCGACACGTCCTCTCGAGGCTTCGGGCACATCAGGCGAGAAGGCCGAGATGAACGGTGTTGTCAACCTCTCCGTGCTCGACGGATGGTGGGTTGAGGGCTACCGCGAGGGTGCCGGCTGGGCTCTCAAGCAGGAGCGCACATACCAGAACCAGGGCTACCAGGATCAGCTCGACGCTGCCACAATCTACTCTCTCCTCGAGAACGAGATTCTCCCGCTCTACTACAACCGCAACGAGCAGGGCTTCAGCGAGGGCTGGATCAAGACTATCAAGAACTCTATCGCCACTATCGCTCCTCACTACACCATGAAGCGTCAGTTGGACGACTACTATGACAAGTTCTACACCAAGGAGGCTGCCAACTTCAAGAAGCTCGCTGCCGACAACAACCGCCTCGCCAAGGAGCTTGCTGCTTGGAAGGAGACTGTTGCTCAGCGTTGGGACTCTATCCGCGTGGTAAGCAAGGACGACTCTATGCTCTACAGCGCCGAGACTGGTAAGAAGTACACTCTGCGCTACGTCATCGACGAGCAGGGCTTGAACGATGCTGTAGGCCTCGAGCTCGTGTCTATCAAGACCGACGCTAACGGCGAGGAGCACATCTTCTCTAAGCGCGATTTTGATGTTGTGGCTCACGAGGGCAACAACTACACATTCGAGACTACCTTCGAGCCTAACGTTGCCGGCTCATTCAAGAGCTGCGTGCGCATGTATCCGAAGAACGAGAACCTCGTTTACCGTGAGGACTTCTGCTACGTTAAGTGGCTCGACTAATTCCCCAACACTGTTGACATAACATGACTAATATCGTCATAAAATAGCAACTTTATCCCGGAGCGATTCCACACAGGTTTTGCTTCGGGATTTTTGGCTTTAAAACAGAAAAAAACTTCAATTATTATGAAATTCATTGGTATTATTCCCGCCCGCTCCGCCTCGTCGCGCTTCCCGGGCAAGCCGCTTGCCATGCTTGGCGGCAAATACGTCATACAGCGCGTCTACGAGACTGTGAGCCAAGTGCTTGGCGAGGCTTACGTGGCCACCGACGACGAGCGCATCTACAACGCCGTAATCGCCTTTGGCGGCAAGGCCGTAATGACACGCACCGACCACAAGAGCGGCACCGACCGCATCGAAGAGGCTGTGGAGAAGCTCGCCACCGACGCCGACGTGATTGTCAACGTGCAGGGCGACGAGCCTTTCATCCAGCGCTCGCAGATTGAGACCGTGTGCCGCTGCTTCGACGATGCAGACACTCAGATTGCCACCATCGGCAAGCCGTTCGAGAGTATGGAGGCTGTGGAAAACCCCAACTCTCCGAAAATCGTGCTCGACAACCGCGGCTACGCCATGTATTTCTCGCGCTCGGTGATTCCCTTCGTGCGTGGTGTGGAGCGCGAGCAGTGGCTCAAGAGCTACCCCTTCCTCAAGCACCTGGGCCTGTACGCCTACCGCAAGGAGGTGCTGCGCGAGGTAACCCAGCTGCCACAATCGTCGCTCGAGAAGGCTGAGAGCCTGGAACAGCTGCGCTGGCTGCAGAACGGATATAAGATAAAAGTGGGAATCACCGACTTCGAGACTGTAGGAATCGATACGCCAGAGGACTTGAAGAGAGCGGAGGAATTCCTGAATAGCATGGACTAAGGGTTTTGCAGATTGTGCCTCTCCACATTACTTGAAATTCCATGTTGCAGCGGCGCATCACCACACGGTCGGTCTGCGCCCTGCCCCAACTCTTCACCGAGAGAGCCATGCGCGTGATGTCGCAGGCCTCAAGGTTTATCAATCGTCTATAACCCTATTATTTATTACACCAAGGGGTTGGGTTGAAACCACCCCCTTTTATATAGTCAATCCAATAAGCAAATACACTTATTACAACCTATTTAATTCTTCTATATTTTTATCCACCTTTTCAAATTTTTGCTTTCCGAAACTATAACTAAATCGTAACATTACTTTACGACTTTCTCCATGTCCCCAAGACGAGATGTTCAGAACATCTTTTATGCCATAACTGTCCCAGCGCTCAGTATGAAAGATATCTGTCATTAAAAGAGAAAGGCGCATACGTCCATCATTCCAACTCTTGTTAATGTCAACATCCATGCTTCCGGTTGGTTTACTAACTTCATAGCTTCCACCTTGTCGCTTAGAATAGTACCTTCCTGATAGCTCAAGGGTTATACCGACAGGTAGAAAGATACTGTTGGTTGCAGACAAAAAGCAGGACGGACGCTTGTATTCATGTTTATATGTTTCGTAATCCAGTTTATTCATAAAGTAGTATAATCCTGCATTTGTACTGAACTGCCACCAAGAAGCAATGCGTTTTGAGAATATGGCATCAAGACCTAATTGCTGCTGTTTCCCTATATTTTTGGTCGTCATTATAGTTTTGTTGTCTCCATACACATCTGTAATTGATGTAAAATAGTCGTTGAGTTTGTTGTAATATAGATTCAAAGACAGATTTCCCAATGTGTAGGAAAGCATGATCTTATTGCTTATTTGAGGTTTGAGGAACGGGTTACCTTTCCAATAAGACAATTCATCAAGTAGATATTCAAAAGGATTTAAATCTTCATAACGTGGTTTGTCCTGTCTTCTACTGTAGAGTAAAGCTATTTTGCTCTTTTCATTTATTGAATATGATGCGCTCAGATTTGGGAATAATCGAAAATGACTCTGGTTATTTGTCTCAGAATCTTGGTTCGTTTGCGATAGGAGTCTGTTGTATGTGTGCATATACTCCATACGCATACCTGCACTCAACTCTATTTTATTCCAAGTGTGAGTGTATTGAGCATAAGCCTCAAAGTTTTTCTCCTTGTAATGGAAGCTGTTTGAGCGCTGTGTGTCTACCACACCATTCTTCTTGAAGAGAAATGTATTGCTACTATTGATAAGAGTTGTCTTGACGCCTGCAAGAATTTCGTTCTGAGCATTAGGATTGTATTTGTAGTCTGCAAGAAGCGCATAGATATCAATATCTTTATCTGGTTCTGAATAGAAAAACTCTGAGCGGATTGGCATATTGGCTGTCGAGAAGTATTCATTAGGCTGCTCGCAGCGAGCTTTGCCATCAAAATGTGTCCAATCTGCCGAAAATGAGAGTTGCATCTTTGACGATGGTTTACACAGATAATTCACGCTATTGCTATATTGAAGATTTTTCTGTTCTATATAGTTATTGCGTGCTTTAAGTATATTATCCAACAGATTTGTTCCTTGATAGATTTCTGTTGTTGTCTCTGTCTCTCCAGGTCCTACAAGCACATTTATAGTACTGTTCATAAAAAGCTTGTTCTTTTGATTAGGTTGCCATGAGAAATCAATGCCTGCCGAATAAGTATTGCGCTTGTCGGTATCTGATGTTTCTGAAACACTCTTGTCACCATTTTGAACCTTCTTGTAACCATAATCCATCGAATGGTGTCCTAAACTATGATTATAGTTCAGACCCAAT
>OCLF01000070.1_pt1 | contig 30693 bp, 27 predicted proteins | sample 1502881 | NCBI WGS metagenome assembly OCLF01 (sample SAMN03418267, study PRJEB22391) | human gut metagenome | biome: human-gut; feature: organic feature; material: feces | host: Homo sapiens | place: Tanzania | collected 2013-01
TAACTACGATATCGCATGGGAGCTGACTGTGTCGGCGCCATACCACACTTTGAGCTGGCCAGGGAATTTGGCGAGAAGTCAGTACACAAGGCTATCGAGCTTGCAGTAAAATATGATAAGCTGCTCGACGCACATTGTGATGAGACCGATGATACTCAGAGTCGTTTCCTTGAGCTTTTGAATGCACTTGCCCTGATGGAGGGGATTGGCACCAGGACTACGGCGAGCCATACATGTTCATTCGGCTCAGCGGACAACAGCTATGCCTTCAGGATGATGAAGCTCTTCAAGAAGTCAGGTATCAATTTCATTTCATGCCCTACAGAGAATGTATATCTTGAGGGACGTCAGGATACTTATCCAAAGAGAAGAGGAATCACAAGGGTTAAGGAGCTGTATGACAATGGTATCAATGTCTGCTTTGCACAGGATTCCATGTCAGACCCATGGTATCCGCTTGGCAACGGCAATATGATGATGATTCTCGACCATGGCATTCATCTGGCTCAGATGATGTCTCCGGAGGAGATTACAAATGATTTAGACCTTGTTACCACAAATGGAGCCATCACCATGAGTATTACAGATCGCTATGGTATCGAGGAGGGGAAGCCTGCCAACTTTATCGTGCTCGATGCAAAATCAGAATTTGAGGCAATATGTGAGAGAGCAGGAATCACTGCTTCTGTCAGACACGGTGAGTATTTATTTGAAAAAATCCCGGCAAAGGTTACAGGAGCAATCGACCTGCTGAAATAAGAGGTAATAATTCATGTTTCAGTGCAAGGATTTACTTTCGCTTACGACTTTGTCGCAGGCGAAGGTTATCGCCGGAAAAGGCGGTATGGAAAAAGGCATCAGGTGGTCTTATAAGGCAGAGAATATCAACTTTGAGAAATGGGTGCGGGGAAAGGAGCTTCTTATAGTGAGCAGCCCTGTCACACAGAGAAAGAATTTTGATTTGTACAAGACAATAAAGAAAGCGATAGAGCTTCAAATGTCATGTGCGCTTCTGCTGGTTGGAGAAAGCTATGTGACGCAGATAGATGATAAGGTAATTGATTTAGCGGAAAAGAATGATTTTCCGCTTTTTACCATGCCCTGGGATGTGCCGCTTTTGGACTTTTTTGAGGAGCTGGGGCATGCGATTTCATATCTGGACGACAGAAAGGATATAGAGGACAGTCTGCTTGCCGAAATTATTTTTGGAAACAGTATTAATACGACAAGCATAGAGCAGAAGTGCATTCAGATGGGATATGAAAAAAGTGTGCTTAAGCAGGTGTTTGTACTGCATATAGCAGGCAATATAATAACCAATGATCAGATAAGAAGCTATGCGCAGAACTTAAAGGATTATTTTAAGGCAGCTGATTATCAGGCGATTGTATCATGCTATGGAGACAGAATAATCGGTTTCATGAATGACTGCACGGACAAAAGAGATGTAATTGTGGATATTTTCATGAAATTTGATGCTTTTTTGAAAAATGAGTACAGTGATATACGCTATACACTTAACATAGGTGAAAAATGTGATAATATCTCAAAGCTTCAAAAGAGCTTTCATGAGACATCAAAGACCAATGCCGTGCTTGAGCATATAGGCAGGACGAATGAGATTGTCTTTTATGATCAGATGGGCTTTTACAGGATGCTTATGGCATATGAGAATACCGCACCTATGAAGAGGTTTGCGGACGAGGTACTTGGTGAGATAATCGCATATGAGAAGAAGGCCCACACACAGCTTATGGAGACGATGTGGACATATTTTGAGTGCGACTGCAATCTGCAGAGGACTGCGGATAGGCTTTTTTCTCACAAAAATACTGTGAAGTACAGGCTGCAGAGAGTAGAACAGCTCACAGGCAGAAGCTTTGCAGACCGCTTTGACAGCCAGGAGCTGTATAATGCGCTGATGATTTATTATTATCTGCAGTGATAGAGTGATAGGACTTAGGGCGATTATATTAGAAATCCATCAGATGATGACTTGAGCCATGATGACTTGAGTTTTTGGGTGGATTTGTTACATAGAAACAAAATCGCAAGGCTGGCTTTGTTTACATGAGACGAAAATACAGCCAAATTTACATGAGCTATTGATTTGACAGGCAGATAAATATAATATGTGTTCAACGAAAGGCAACGGGGCCGGAGGATAAGAATCCTTCGGCCCTTTTTGCAGTATATGATGCCTGGAAAGAGAGGAATATAAAGATTATGAGCTATGGACTGATTGCAACATTGATTGTGCTGGCGATTGTCGTCGGTGCAATCACAACAAAAAAATGTGAGGCTTTCCTGATTGCAGGATCTATGGTGGGAGCAATGGTTCTCTGGAAACAGGATTTCCTGTCAAAATGGGTAAGTACACTCGAGGGTGTGATGAGTGATGAGGCATATGTCATTTTGATATGCGGACTCTTCGGAAGTCTTGTCGCTTTGCTTACTGCTTCAAAAGGAAGCTTTGGTTTTACAAAGATTGTGTCAAAGCTTTGTAATTCAGAAAGAAAGACACTTTTTACCACATTTATTTTAGGAATATTGATTTTCGTAGATGATTACCTTAATGTTTTATCAATAGGAACAGCCATGAAGGGTACATACGATAAAAAGAAGGTGCCAAGAGAGGCTCTTGCATATCTGTTAGACAGCACCGGCGCTCCGGTCTGTGTACTGATTCCATTCTCTTCATGGGCAGCGTATTTTGGAGCTATTTTCCTCCAGCAGGATTGTGTGAAGAAGCTTGCAGGTGGAAGCCTGATGAAGACATATATGATGGCAATTCCGTATTGTGTTTATCCGATTGTGGCTCTTTTAATAGTATTCCTTTTCTGTATGGGATGGTTTCCAAAGCTTGGAGGCATGAAGAAAGCATATGAGCGTGTTGCTGCTACAGGAAAAACATACAGCGATATAAGCAGAAAGTACAATATAGGCTCTGAGTACGGTGAGGACGAGGGCAGAAGTGTATGGTATTTCATCATTCCGCTTGCTATACTTGTAGGTGTGGCAGTTGCAACAGGAGATCTGGTTGTGGCAGCGGTTATTGCGATAATTGTTTCTATGGTATTGTATATCGCAGGAAGGATTATGACATTCTCAGAGTTCTGGGATACATTTGTAAAGGGATTTTCGGATATGCTCCCGATTATCATTTTACTTATATCTGCACTTACATTCCAAAAGATTGCAAGTGAGATGAAGATGACAGAGTTCTTTGTAGATATATGCAAGCCATTCATGGCAGGAAGCGTGTTCCCGATGATTACATTTATCATTGTAGGACTTCTGGCTTTCATGATTGCAAATGCATGGGGTGTATGTACACTTGTAGCACCGGTGCTTTTACCGCTTGGCGCAAGTGTCGGAGCAAATATCGTACTTGTTATGGCAGCTATTCTTTCAGGCTGTGCATTCGGAAACCATGCCTGCTTCTACTGTGACACAACAGTGCTCGCATCAAACGGGGCAGGAATTGACAACCTTGAGCACGCAGGCTCACAGCTGCCGTATGTGTTTATCGGAGCAGGTGTTTCTATAATTGGTTTCCTGATTCTGGGACTTGCGATGTAGCAGCTATACTGATATGTTAAGTAACTATAATTGTGAGATGATAATCCGTCAAAAGAAAAGGAGTACAGTATGGACGATAAAAAATATGTTGTAACAATAGCAAGGCAGTTTGGCAGTCTGGGACGTCCGATTGCCATGCGTATGAGCGAAAAGCTCGGTATAGAGTTTTATGACAGGGACATCGTGGAGGAGGCTGCGAAAAAGCTTAATCTTCCGGTGTCAAAAATCAATGAGATAGAGGAGAGCGCAAAGAAAAAGGTACATTCTAACAGCTTCAGAAGGATGATGTATCCGCTTGGTACACAGGCTGACGAGCTGCAGGATAAGCTCTTTGAGGCACAGCAGAATATCATCAGGTTTCTTGTGGAAAGAGAGTCATGTATTATAGTAGGACGATGCTCTGATTTTATCCTGGCGGATGAGCCGAACCTGCTTAGAATATATATTTACGCGCCATATGAGGAGCGTGTGAAGAACTGTGTAAATGACCTGAATATGGATGAGACTGATGCCAGAAGGATGATTAAGGCTGTAGATGAGGCGAGGGATCATTATCATATGCACTATGCCGGCTTTCTGCCAAACGACCAGAGATTCAAGGAAATCATGATTGACAGCAGTATGCTCGGTACAGAAGGCACAGCCGACTATCTGGTCGATGCCGTAAAGAGAAGATTTGGACTTGAATAATACATATACAATTAAATACCGGATTGTGTTATAATAGGTCTGTCGGCGGATTCGTCGGCAGACTTTTTGTAAGGAGAGTAAAATGAGAGTATTAACAGATTTAGAGCCAAAGAATGTTTTTTCGTTTTTCGAGGATATATGCAGTATTCCTCATCCATCATACAAGGAAGAGAAAATCAGTAATTATCTGGTAGAGTTTGCAAAGGCAAGAGGCCTTGAGCATTATCAGGATGAGCTTCACAATGTGATAATCATAAAGGAAGCGTCAGAGGGATATGAGGATGTGGAGCCAATCATACTGCAGGGACACATGGATATGGTTTGCGAGAAGGCGCCTGACTGTGATAAGGACATGGACGAGGAGGGCTTAGACCTTTTGATAAATGGTGATTTTATCTCGGCAAAGGGCACTACACTCGGTGGAGATGACGGTATCGCGGTGGCATATGCGCTTGCTATTTTGGACGATGACAGCCTGTCACATCCACGCCTTGAGTTTGTATGCACTGTATGCGAGGAGGTAGGCATGGAGGGTGCCACAGGCATCGATGTGTCTATGCTTAAGGGAAAGAAGCTTCTTAATATGGACAGCGAGGAGGAGGGCGTGATGCTCGCAAGCTGCGCCGGTGGATGCAGAGCAGATGTGAAGCTGCCTGTAGAGAGAGAGACAGTAAACGGAACAAAGCTCACTGTGAGCTTATCAGGTCTCACCGGCGGACATTCAGGCTCAGAGATTGATAAGGGCAGGGGCAATGCCAATACTCTTATGTCCAGACTGCTTCGCGACGCATCAGCACCTGTAGCTATAGCATCTATAGATGGAGGCAGGAAGGATAATGCCATTCCAAGAGAGTGTACTGCACAGATTATTGCAGCACCGGATCAGGCAGAGGCAGTGAAGGCTTCGATAGAACAGGCAGCAGCTGAGATTGCGGAGGAGTTTAAGGCATCGGATCCTGACCTTAAGCTTACTGTGTCAGAGGAGACTGACTGCAGTGAGTCTGCTATAAGTGCAAAGGACAGCGCAAGGGTTATTGCACTTATCGAGGCACTGCCAAACGGCATCATCAGAATGAGCCGGGAGATTGATAAGCTTGTTGAGACCTCGCTTAATCTGGGAGTTTTAAAATCAGACGATGCTGCTGTTACTTTAAGATACGCGGTCAGAAGCTCTGTCGGTGTGGCTAAAAAGAGCCTTAAGAACCAGCTTGTCTGCATAGCAGGCGCTTTTGCGGCAGAGGTTACATTTGAGGGCGATTACCCTGCATGGGAGTACAAGAAGGACTCAAAGCTTCGCGAGGATATGGTAAGGATTTTTGAGGAGATGTATGGCAAAAAGCCTACAGTTGAGGCTATTCATGCCGGTGTTGAGTGCGGACTTTTAAGCGGCAAGATTGAAGGACTCGACTGCATATCAATGGGACCGGACATGTATGATATCCATACGACAGAGGAGAGGCTTTCAATATCCTCTGTAAAGAGGTCATATGAGTATATACTCAGAGTGATTGCATGCAAATAAATAGTTATTCAAGGCTTTTGATAAAGGAAAGAGGTGTCATGTGATACCTCTTTTTAAATGCCCTGTGAAAATAGCTCAGATTGTGAAATCCGACAGACAGTGACACATCTAAAATTGAGGTGTTGCCGCGCTCAAACTGTTCCACGGATTTTTCAAGCCGCACATTGTTGATATACTGCACGCAGGTCATGTTCATGTGTTTTTTAAAGAAACGCATGAAGTGGTATTCACTGAAATAGCAAAGCCCGGCAAGCTCTGAAACCTGGATGCCCTCGGCATAGTGTATGTCGATGTAATCGAGCACGTTTTTAAGCTTATCGGAGGATGTGTTGGCACCAAAATCAGCATTCTTTTCACTGTATTGCAGCAGTAGAAATACAGCCTGAAGCAGAAATGCCTTTAGTGCCAGCTCATATCCGAATTCCTGACCGGAGTAGAGATTTGTTATGCGCATGAAGCATTTGCGAAGGGATGAATATGCAGGATGCTTCGGTGTGATCAGGTAAGGCATGGCAAACTCATGGTTGATCAGCGGAGTCAGGTATCTTGATGAGCATATATCGGTATTGTTTCCACCTAAAAAATTGATATGGAATACATACGTTTCCGAGTAAAATTCATCGCAGTCCCTTATTGAAATGGAATGCAGCAGCAGTGGCGGGATAAAGATGATATCGCCTTCCTTTGCATCATACTCAAGCAAATCAATCTGATAGGTGCATGAGCCCTTTGTGATAAGTGTGAGCTCTGCCTCATCATGCCAGTGTGTGGTGATGACGGGATAATCTGTTGCAAGTCTTGTTATATATTTCTGAACAGGGAAAAATACATCTCCGTGCTTTGCGTTTTCTTTCTGTCCCAGTGTAAGAGGATTATTGTTTTTCATATTGTTGTTTCTCCATAGCTTTTAAAACCATACCCTTTAAAAATTATAAGAGCAGTATTGTGTTATAAAATGAAAAAATATTGCAAGAATTTATACTAATTACTTTCTATAATAGCAGTATAATACATCAAGGCAAAGCACTCAAGATGTAAATGAGTGCGAAATTTATGATTAGATAAGAGGTACACATTATGGAGAGAAAATGGTGGCACGACAAGGTGGCATATCAGATTTATCCAAAGAGCTTTCTGGATACAAACGGTGACGGAATAGGAGATTTAAGAGGTATCATTTCAAAGCTGGATTATTTAAAATCACTTGGAATTGACATCGTATGGCTGTCTCCGATATATAAATCGCCATTTGTGGATCAGGGCTATGACATATCTGATTACTATGCGATAGCTGAAGAGTTCGGAACTATGGAGGAGTTTGATGAGCTTCTTGCCGAGGCAAAGAAGCGTGATATGCATATCATCATGGATCTGGTAATAAATCACTGCTCGGATAAGCACGAGTGGTTTCAAAAGGCACTTAAGGATCCGGATGGAGAGTATGCTGACTATTTCTATTTCAGAAAGGGCAAAAACGGCAATCCGCCGAGCAACTACCGCTCTTACTTTGGAGGAAGCTGCTGGGAGAAGGTACCGGGCACGGACAAGTATTATCTGCATATGTTTGCGAAGGAGCAGCCTGATTTAAACTGGGAAAATGAAAAGCTAAGACAAAAGCTTTATGAGATGATTAACTGGTGGCTTGATAAGGGCTTGTCAGGCTTTAGAATAGATGCGATAATCAATATAAAGAAAAATCTCAATTTCCCTGATTTTGAGCCGGATGCAGAGGATGGACTGGCTGCCTGCTACAAGATGGTTGAGAGTGCCGAGGGCGTCGGAGAGTTCCTGGAGGAATTAAAGAACAATACATTTAAGAAGTATGATGCATTCACGGTCGGCGAGGTATTCAATATGAAGCCGGAGGAGCTGCCGGAGTTTATCGGTGAGAATGGCCATTTTTCAACGATATTTGATTTTTGTGCGCAGTGCTTAAGTGATGGAGAGCACGGCTGGTATGATGCACCGAAAATAGATTTTGACACATGGAGAAAGACCATTCTTGGCTCACAGCTTGAGACGGAAAAGTACGGCTTTAAGGCCAATATCATAGAAAACCATGATGAGCCGAGAGGCGCTTCAAGATTTTTACCGGAGTATGCACAAAATCCTGCCGGAATCAAGATGCTTGGAACCGTCAGCGTACTGCTTCGAGGCATTCCGTTTATATACCAGGGACAGGAAATCGGTATGCAAAATGCAAAGTGGAACAGCATAGATGAGTATGACGATATCAGCACAAAGGACCAGTACAAGGCTGCACTTGCAGCAGGCTTGTCAAAGGAGCAGGCACTTGCAGCCTGTGGAAGGATGAGCAGGGATAATGCAAGGACACCTATGCAGTGGAGTGATGAGGCAAATGCCGGTTTTACCACAGCAAAGCCATGGCTTAAGGTCAATGAAAACTATAAGGCTATCAATGTGGCTGCGCAGGAAAAGGATCCTGCATCTGTTTTGAACTACTACAGAAGGCTTGTGGCACTGCGAAAGTCAGATGAATTCAGGGAGCTGTTCACCTACGGCAGATGTGTTCCGGCATATGAGGATACAGATGGCATCATGGCTTATTACAGAGAGGATGCCAATAAGCGCGTGCTGGTTGCGGCAAATTTTGGCAGGGAAGAAGCGCAAATCAGGCTGGATGGAAGTGTGAAAAAGGTGCTTTTGTCTAACCGGAATAATGCTTCTGAGAACACAATCGAAGTGGGAGCATCCGAGCTTAAGCTTGAAAGCTGTGAGGTTTTGGTGGTGCTTGTCGGATAGCATAATCGGATATAGAATTAAAGAAACGATGTTTAATTTTACAAAAAACAGCAACTAAAAAAGACAACTAAAAGAGATAACTAAATGAGATAACAAAATAGAGATATGGAGGGCATAATGAGCAAAAACAATAACGAAAAATGGTGGAAAAAAGCGGTAGTTTACCAGATTTATCCAAAGAGCTTTCAGGATTCTAACGGAGACGGCTTTGGCGATTTACAGGGTATCATCAAAAGACTTGATTATCTTGAGACGCTTGGAATCAATGCAATCTGGCTTTCACCGGTATTTAAATCGCCGCAGGCGGACAACGGCTATGATATTTCAGATTACAGGGATATTGACCCGACATTTGGAAGCCTCGATGATATGGAGGAGCTCATAAACGAGGCAAAGAAGCACAATATAAGGATTATGATGGACCTTGTCTTAAATCATTCTTCAAACGAGCACAGATGGTTCAAGGAGGCTAAAAAGAGCAAGGACAATCCATATCACGACTACTATATCTGGAGAGACGGAGAGGAAGGCGTGCCGCCAAGTGATATGAAGGCTGTTTTCGGTGGAAGCGCATGGGAATATGTGCCGGAAATAGGACAGTATTATTTCCATCAGTTTTTACCGGAGCAGCCGGACTTAAACTGGGAGAATCCAAAGGTCAGAAGAGCAATCTACGATATGATCCTCTGGTGGATGGACAAGGGAGTCGGCGGCTTCAGACTTGATGTAATCGATCAGATAGCAAAGGAGCCGGACAAGAGAATCACAATAAACGGACCAAGACTTCAGGAATATTTTAAGGAGCTGAGTAAGGAGACCTTCCAGAAGGGTGACCTGATTACCGTAGGTGAGGCGTGGGGCGCAGACACAGAGCGTGCAAAGCTTTACAGCAATCCGGACGGCAGCGAGTTTTCCATGGTGTTCCAGTTCGAGCACATAGGGCTTGACCAGAAGGAGGGCGGTGAGAAATGGGACCTTGCACCGCTTCCGTTTAAAAAGCTCAAAAAGATAATGGCACATTGGCAGAATGAGCTCTACAACTGTGGCTGGAACAGTCTGTTCTGGGACAATCATGACCTGCCTCGTATCGTGTCAAGATGGGGCAATGACAGGGAGTACAGAGTGGAATCTGCAAAGATGCTTGCCATATTGCTGCACGGCATGCAGGGTACACCGTACATCTATCAGGGCGAGGAGCTTGGCATGACAAATGTACAGTATGATATCGAGGATTATAAGGACTGCGAAATCATAAATATGTATCATGAGCGCCTTGAAAAAGGATATTCAAAGGACGAAATCATGAAGTCCATTTACGCAAAGGGCCGTGACAATGCAAGGACACCAATGCAGTGGGATGACTCGGCAAATGCCGGCTTCACCACAGGAACACCTTGGATAAAGGTAAATGACAATTACGACAAAATCAATGCCAAATCACAGGTAGATGACCCTGATTCAATCTTTAGCTGCTACAAGAAGCTTGTGCAGCTGAGAAAGGATTATCCGGTATTTGTTGATGGTAAGTTCACACTTTTACTTGAGGATGATGAGAATATTTTTGCATACAGCAGAAAGAATGAAGAAAAGACCATGATCGTTGTGTGCAATTTCTTTGACAAGGAGATACCAATGCCACTTGCAAAGGAGTGCGAGGGCATGGAGGTGCTGATTTCAAATTATAAGGATACCTCTGATATGTCTGTGCTCAGACCTTATGAGGCAAGGATGTATATACGATAAGTAAAATATTGATACCGTCTGTTTTTATAAAAGGTGTTTTATAAAAGCAGGCGGTATTATTGTATTTTTTAAAGATAATGTATATAATAAGTTACCATAAAAGCTTAAGCGAGGATGAAAGGAACCAATTCCATGTACGATATAATAATAATAGGCAGTGGTCCGGCAGGGCTGTCTGCAGCAATATATGCAAAGAGAGCCAATCTCAATGTGGCAGTAGCAGAAAAAGAATACGAGGGAACAGGACAGATAGCCGAGAGCGGAAATGTGAACAACTATCTGGGGCTTCCAAACATAAACGGATACGACCTGGGCGAGAAATTCAGGGAGCATGCAGTGTCCCTTGATGTGGAATTTATCGAAAAGGAAGCAGTAGAGATAGAGGGAGTACAAAATGATGAGTGTGCTGCGGAATCAGCAATATACAGAGTAAAATTCGATGATGACACGGTAGCAGAGGCAAGAGCGCTCATTTACACCGCAGGAGCATATCCGAGAAAGGCAGGAGTGCCGGGAGAGGATGAGTATACCGGAAAGGGAGTATCCTATTGCGCAATCTGCGACGGAGCCTTCTATAAAGGAAAGACAGTCGCAGTGCTGGGCGGCGGGGATACCGCTTTGGATGATGCATTATATCTGGCAGATATATGTGACAAGGTCTATCTGGTTCACAGAAGAGACAGCTTCCGCGGCGCACAGAGCACAGTAGAGCTTCTAAAGCAGAAAGAAAATGTAGAGCTTGTCTTAAATGAAACCGTGACTGAGATATATGGAGAAAAGAAGCCGACAGGCATAAAGCTAAAAAGCGGTAGAGAGCTCGCCATAGACGGAGTATTCGTGGCATATGGCTCAGTACCGCAGTCAGAGCTTATAAAGAATCTGGTGCAGCTCGATGAGCGTGGATATGTAGTGGCAGGTGAGGACGGCATCACATATGCTGCAACAAAAAAAGCTGATGATGATAGAAGAATCCAGCCCGGACTATATGTGGCAGGAGATGTCCGCACCAAGACACTGCGTCAGGTAGTAACCGCAGTATCTGACGGCGCAAACGCCGCAACGGCAGCCTCAGAGTATTTATTAAGGGATATTAATTGATATAACCAAATCTTATAACCATGCACAAATAATTTGTATAACTGATAGCATTGACTTTCAACCCACACGTTTGTATAATAATCTCATCAATTCCTAGTAACACAATAGACTATGTAAGAATTAACGGGAAGAAGAAACAATGAGATTTAATACAAGCTTACTTCATGCCGGCGTGACAAAAGAGACAAATGGCTCTACACTGCCACCGGTATATCAGACAAGCGCCTTCGAGCAGGAGAGCGCGGCAGATCTGGAAAAAATATTTGAAAACAAAGCTCCGGGCTACTGTTACACAAGAGTTGCCAATCCTACGATTACAGCCTTTGAGAACAGAATAACAAAGCTCGAGGGAGGAATAGCATCGGTAGCATGTGCATCAGGCATGGCGGCACTGATGAATACCTTCTTAAATATACTAAGCAGTGGAGATGAGCTCATCTCAAGCGCCAGCCTCTACGGTGGTACAATAGATTTGTTCCATGATCTTGAAGCCTTCGGCATCACAACCAGATATGTCGAGAACAACAACTGGCAGCAGATAGAGGACAGCATCAATGAGCATACCAGACTGATTTTTGCAGAGACTATCGGAAATCCCTGTCTGGATGTTACAGATATTGAGAAGCTTGCAGAGATAGCGCACGCACATGATATACCGCTTGTAGTTGACAATACCACATCGACCGCTTACCTGATACAGGTTTTAAAGCATGGAGCTGATATAGTGGTCAATTCCTCTTCCAAATATATCAATGGAAGCAGCAATGCAATCAGCGGTATTCTGACAGACTCAGGTAAGTTCAAATGGGATAAGAACAGATATCCGGGCTTTGCAGATTATGTGAAGTATGGACCTATGGCATTCGTTGCAAAGTTAAGAAACAGTCTTTTCAGAAATATGGGTGCCTGTTTAGCTCCGGTGAATGCATACTTAAATATTATAGGACTTGAGACACTCGGCCTTAGAATGGAAAGAGAATGCTCTAATGCACTTGAGCTTGCGTCGTGGATAGAAAACAATTATCCCGACATAAAGGTTAATTATCCGGGTCTAGAGAGCAGCAAATGGCATGAAATAGCAAAAAAGCAGCTTGCAAACGGCTATGGAGCAATCCTCACAATCAGGGTGGGCAGCAAGGAAAAGGCATTTAAATTTATAGACAGCCTGACAATTCCATACACCCTCAGCAATATCGGAGATACAAAGACACTTGTCATTCATCCGGGCTCCACAATCAGTCTTCACAGCACAGATAAGCAGAAGGAGGATGCAGGAGTATTCGAGGATCTTATAAGAGTCAGCGTGGGCATCGAGGATATAGATGACCTCAAGGAGGATTTTGCACAGGCTTTTGCAAAGATAGCTGATTAAGCCTTCATATATAAAACAAAACATTAACATATTTACACAGTAAGGAGATTAAAAATGGCGGAGAAAGTTGATTACGCAGCCCTCAAAAAGGGCGGATTTATGAGACAGAAGCAAAAGGGCTGTTTCTCACTTCGACTTGCGGTTGTAGGAGGAAATCTTACAGCAGACAACATCAAAACAGTAGCAGAGGTTGCTGAGAAATACGGACACGGATATGTTCATATGACATCGCGTCAGGGTATTGAGATTCCGTTTATCAAGGTTGATGATATCAACGAGGTAAAAGAGGAGCTTGCAAAGGGCGGTGTAGGAACAGGTGTCTGCGGACCGAGAGTACGTACTATCACAGCGTGTCAGGGCTCAGAAATCTGTCCTAGCGGATGTATCGATACATACACTCTGGCACAGGAGCTTGATGCAAGATATTTTGGAAGAGAGCTTCCGCACAAGTTCAAGTTTGGTGTCACAGGCTGTCAGAACAACTGCTTAAAGGCAGAGGAAAACGATGTCGGAATCAAGGGTGGCATGACAGTGGAGTGCAGCCATGACGATTGTATCCAGTGTGGTGTCTGCGTGAAGGCGTGCCGCGAGGGTGCACTTTCGATGGAGGATGGCAGGATTGTCATCGACAGAGACAAATGTAACAACTGTGCGCGCTGCGTAAAGAGCTGTCCGACAGATGCATGGAAGGGAACTCCGGGATATATCGTATCGTTTGGAGGACTTTTCGGAAACCATATATACAAGGGAGAGCAGCTTCTTCCGATTATCCGCGATAAGGAGACTCTTTTCAGAGTGACAGATGCAGCGATTAGCTTCTTTGAGAAGCATGCAAACGGTGGTGAGCGTTTCAGACTTACTCTTCAGAGAGTGGGCGAGGAAGAATTCAAAAAAGAGATTCAGGCAGCATACGAGGGAAAATAATTTCCATGTACAGCAGGAAATATCCGGCATGCATAAAACAATAACGATTACAGCATGATAAATACAGAGTATAGGAAGGGAGATGCAAAATGGCAGATATAGCATTCGATGATCAGGTAGATATAACTGACAAGGTTTGCCCTCTTACATTTGTAAAGGCAAAGGTAGCAATAGAGGAATTAGATGACGGTGAGGTGCTTGCAATCCGTATGAATGACGGAGAGCCTGTACAGAATGTTCCAAGAAGCATGAAGGAAGAGGGACACAAGATACTTAAGCTTGAGGACAACGAGGACGGAACATACACTCTTTACGTCAGAAAGGTTGAGGACTAATCATGGCAGCAAGAATTTCAAAGGCTGATTTCGATGAAAAAGTATTAAAAAGCAAGCTTCCGGTAATTGTTGATTTTTACTCGGATTCATGTGTGGCCTGCAAGAAGCTGGCACCGGTTCTCGGAGATATCGAGGATGATTACGAGGATAAGCTTCATGTATACAAGGTCAACACAAACTTTGACGGAGAGCTCGCTGATGAGTATGAGGTGACTGCAAACCCGACACTGCTTTTCATAAAGGACGCAGAGGTCTTAGACAGAAAGGTCGGCGCACAAAAGCCTGCTGATTTGAAGGCATGGGTTGAAGCATTATTATAGTCTTTAGATTATTATATAAAGCAGTCTGATACAGGATAATAACACATACAGATACTACAATCTGTGACACAGGAGGAAACAAAATGACTATCACAGTAGCAGGAGAGAAGAAAGAATATAAGGATGGACTTACATTACCTGAGCTTATCGAGCTTGAGAATGTAGATATGCCTGAGTATGTAACAGTTTCAATAAATGAGGAATTTGTTGCCACAGAGGATAAGCCAAAGACAGTGCTTAAGGATGGCGACAATGTAGAGTTCCTTTACTTCATGGGAGGTGGATGCTAATGGCAATGACTGATGAGCAGATCGAGCGCTATTCACGCCACATTATCCTTAATGAGGTGGGCGTTAAAGGTCAGAAGAAATTATTAAAGGGCAAGGTGCTTATTATCGGTGCCGGCGGACTCGGAGCTCCGGCAGCTATGTATCTTGCAGCAGCAGGAGTTGGCACAATCGGTATTGTGGATGCGGATGAAGTAGATTTATCCAACCTGCAGAGACAGATTATCCACGGAACAGCCGATGTAGGAAAAGCCAAGGTAAAGTCAGCAAAAGAGACAATGAACGCCATGAACCCGGACGTTCAGGTCAATACATACCGTATGTTTGTAGATGCGTCAAACATCAGAGAGCTTATCAGGGACTATGATTTCATCATCGATGGAACTGACAATTTCCCTGCAAAGTTCTTAATAAACGATGCATGTGTGCTTGAGAAAAAGCCGTTTTCACATGCAGGAATCATCCGTTTCAAGGGGCAGCTCATGACATATGTGCCGGGAGAGGGTCCATGCTACAGATGTGTATTCAAGAATCCACCACCAAAGGATGCAGTGCCTACATGTAAGCAGGCAGGAGTCATCGGAGCTATGGGCGGAGTGATCGGTTCACTCCAGGCTATGGAGGCTATCAAATATTTAATCGGTGTGGGAGAGCTCCTCACAGGATATCTGCTCACATATGATGCACTCACCATGGAGTTCCACAAGATTAAGCTTCCAAAGGATACACACAACTGTGCAGTCTGTGGAGACCATCCGACCATTCTCGAGCCAATCGACTACGAGCAGGAGGTCTGCGAGGAGACATCGGGCAGATTTGATGCACCTCGTACACAGGAATAAAAAGACAGCAAGGAAAGGAACGATATGAGTATCATAAGAATGAAATATCCGTTTCTGGATGAAATAGCAAAATATGCTAAAGAGCATCTGCCGGAGGAGGCATGCGGTCTGATAGCAGGCAGTGAGGACGAAAACGGTCGTCTCATCACAAAGGTATATTACCTGACCAATACAGACCATGCCGGGGACCATTTTACAATGGATCCAAAGGAACAACTGGCAGCCATAAAGGACATGAGAGCAAACGGCCTCAAGCCGCTTGGCAACTGGCACTCACACCCGTCGAGCCCATCAAGGCCTTCGGATGAGGATATCAAGCTTGCATACGATCCGAATGCTAGCTATATGATAATGTCGCTTATGGCAGAAAATCCTGTAATCAACTCGTTTCATATCGAGGGTGGACAGGTCACGAAAGAGGATTTACGAATATATTCTGATGAATATTACTTCTAAATCATATGTTAATGTTTTGAGTAGCAGCGTAAGCTGCGAAGAAAAGTCAGCTTCATCGAAGATGGCTTTTCTTTTTTAGAGAAAGATGTTATTATAGCATGTATATTTAATAAGACGAAAGAGCAAGTGAAAATGAAATTAAAGACAAAGGAACTTACAACATGTGCACTTTTTGCGGCACTTATAGCAGTTGGAGCATTTATCAAGATTGATATTCCGCTTCCTATGTACACCATGCATTTTACATTACAGTGGTTCTTTGTGCTGATGGCGGGATTTCTGCTCGGGGCAAAGCTGGCATCGCTTAGCGTGATAGTGTATTTGTGCATCGGACTGGTGGGAGTGCCGGTATTTGCGGCAGGCGGTGGTCCTACATATATTTTAAGACCGGGCTTTGGATTCCTCTTAGGCTTTGTGCTTGCAGCATTTTTAATCGGAGCCATCACGGAAAAGCTTAAAAAGAACAATGTGTTTACACTTATTCTTCCGGCAACGGTCGGACTGGTGGCATATTATACAGTTGGTGCAATATACTTTTACTGCATGAAGAATTTCTATGCGGCAACACCTGTAAGCTGGGGCATCGTAATAGTGGATTACTGCCTGATAACTGTTGCACCGGACTTTATATTATGCGTATCGGCAGCAGTGTTTTCTGCCAAGCTTCGCCCTGTTTTTGCAGGAATATTAAACGGCTATAGTGTGAAGAATAAGGCAGGAAATAAAGCATAAAGCGTATAATAAAGCATGGATATAGTATTACAGGGAGATAAAAATGGCGTATTTTCCGATGTTTGTGGATATGACGGAAAGAGAGTGTCTGATTGTTGGCGGTGGAAATGTGGCATACCGCAAGGTGATGGTAATGCTGGATTTTGGCGCGAAGGTCACGGTTGTGGCAGAGGATATATGTGATGAGCTGAGAAAGCTTACAATTGATGATACAGCAAATAAAGAAAACAGAATTACTTTTATAAAAAGAAGGTTTGAACGAAAAGACTGTGACGGCATGGAAATGGTTATCGCTGCCACTGATGACAATGCTTTAAATCATGAGATTGCAGAGTATTGCAAAGCTAAGGGCATCATGGTAAATGCGGTCGATCAGAAGGCTGATTGCAGCTTTATTTTTCCGTCATACATAAAGGAAAAGAATCTTGTAGCGGCATTTTCAAGCTCAGGAAACAGCCCTGTGCTGACACAGTATCTGAAAGGCAAAGAGCAGGAGATTCTTACTCCGTTTCTTGGTGAGCTGAACGAATACATGGGACAGATCCGCGAAAAAGTAATAGCGAAATATGATACGGAAGCCGAGAGAAAGCGTGTGTTTAAGGAAATACTATGTGCAGCTATTGATAATGGAAGGATTCCGGAAATATAGTTTAAAGTATGGTATTACAGATTTGAAGTTGCTGTTCATTTATAGATTATAAATGGAAAATGGCATGATCCGTAGGAGAGTAAAATGAGGTATTTAATAGGAACGAGAGGCTCAAAGCTTGCACTCGTTCAGACTGATTATGTGATAGATAAGTTAAAAAGAGCATATCCGGATGATGATTTTAAGGCTGTTATAATAAAGACAACAGGCGATTTAGAGCAGAAAAAGGCACTCGATAAGATAGGTTCAAAGGGTATCTTCGTAAAGGAGATAGAGGATGAGCTTTTATCGGGAAAGATTCATATGGCAGTCCATTCCATGAAGGATATGCCTGATGAGCCGGCAGCAGGGCTTACATTTGCAAAGGCGTGGAAGCGCGAGGATCCAAGGGATGTACTGGTGCTTAAAAATGCGGCTTCACTTGATGAGCTTCATGAAGGCGCTGTGATAGGAACCGGAAGCAAGCGCAGAAAGTATCAGCTTTTAAAGCTGCGTCCTGACCTTAAGGTGGTCGGAATACGTGGAAATATCGATACGAGGCTTCGTAAGCTTTATGATGGAGAGATTATATATGAAGATGTTGCCGATAATACTGTAAATAACAATGAGATAGCTAACGAAAAACAGAATAAGTATAACGAATATAGGCTGGATGGAATCGTACTTGCGGCGGCAGGAATAAAGCGTATCGGAAGAGAGTCTGAGATCACACAGTACTTTTCGGAGGATGATATGATTCCGGCTCCGGCACAGGGTACACTGGCGCTTGAGCTACGTGCTGACAATGCTAAGCTGATGGCAAAGCTTGATGCTTTGTCAGATGAGAAAACCAATCTGTGCGCAGGCCTTGAGAGAGAATTTTTAAAGCAAATCGGCGGAAACTGTCATCTGCCTGTGGCGGCATACTGCGATATTGTAAGTGAAAAAGATAGTAGACTAAAGCTTCTTGCGATGTTTGGCTCAGAGGATGGAAAACAGCTTGCAAGGACAGAGCAGCTCTTTGATATGACATCAGACAGAAACGATATTGTGGAGCGTGCCGTGCACGATATTCGGTATAAATTGGAAAGTAATTAGGAAAATCATGAGAGAAAACACAGGAAAAGTAGTATTAGTTGGAGCAGGACCGGGAGATACGGGCCTGCTCACTTTAAAAGGAGAAAAATATATAAAACAGGCGGATTGTCTGGTGTATGACAGACTATCGTCACCACAGCTTCTTTCAATGGCAAAGGCAGGCTGTGAGCTTATTTATGTGGGAAAGGAAAATCACAAGCATGTCATGAAGCAGGATGCCATAAATGAGCTTTTATACGAGAAATCAAAATGTCATGAGCTTGTAGTACGTTTAAAGGGCGGAGATCCCTATGTCTTTGGAAGAGGTGGAGAGGAAGCACTTTATCTGGTAGAAAGAAATGTGGAGGTCGAAGTCGTACCCGGGGTAAGTTCGTCGGTTGCAGCGCTTGCCGCTGCCGGAATACCTATCACGCACAGAGGCATAGCAAAAGGCTTTCAGGTCATCACTGCGCACAGCAGAAAAGATGAGGAGGCAGATATAGACTATTCCCTCCTTACAGATGAGACAATCACCTGCGTATTTTTGATGGGACTTGCGCATGTAAAAAGCATTGCAGCAGGACTCATAAAGGCAGGGCGCAGAGCGGATACTCCGGCAGCAGTCATATCAAACGGCACGCTTGCCGCGCAGCGCAAATGTATAGGAACGCTTGCGGATATCGGAGAAAAAATCGAGAAGGCAAAGCTTACATCCCCGGCAATAATCGTTGTGGGAGATGTGGTTTCATTGAATGACAGGCTGGATTTCTTTGAAAAGAGACCGCTGTTTGGAAGAAAAATTACAGTGCCGTATATCGAGGCTATGCCTGAAAAAATGGAAGCAGAAGATGATGGAAGAAAATTTGAAAACTCTAAAGCATTAAAAAATAGTAATAACAATATCAAAACAAACGAATTGATATCAAAATTACAGCAGCTTGGAGCAGATGTCACGCCGGTTAAGACAGGTATAATAAAACCGATAATAATTCCTGATTTTATTAATAAGATAAAATCGGCTGACTGGATACTTTTTACAAGCAAAAACGGTGTGAAATCATTTTTCTATAATCTGGATCTGGCAGGGGCAGACATCAGGCTGATAGCAAATGCAAGGTTTGCAGTAGTGGGAAAAGCTACAGAAAAAGAGCTTGCAAAGCATCACATAAAGGCAGATCTTATTCCGGCAGAACAGACCGGAAAAGGACTTGCAGAGGAAGTGAAGTTTTATATGCAAGATGACTATAAGTTAAGTAATAAAAAATCCAAAGTCTGCATTTTCTCGGCAAAGGAGGCTTCACCTGACCTTGAGGCAGGGCTTAAAGGTATTTGCGAATTAGAAAAAATTGATGCATATGTAAACGAGCAGGCAGATGAGAGTATTTCTGAAAGTATTGGAAACAGTATAAGCGAAGCTGTTTTTACAAGCGCATCAAATGTGGACAGATTTTTTGATATGCTGCCGGAGAATACATGCGTAGAAACAGCATACTCGATAGGTGAAAAAACGACAGCCGCATTAGAGCAGTACAATGTCAGAGAGATAGTACAAGCTGATGACAGCAGCTATGAAGCACTGGTAGATAAAATATCTAACTAAAGAGTTTATAAAGCTTAAGAATTTATGGTGACAAAAGTTATATAAAGTTATATAATAAATAAAAAGTTATATAAGGTTATATAAACTTATATACGAAACAAAAAGTTATATAAAGTTATATAAAGTTATATAAGAGGAGAAGGAAATGCAAAATCCATTTACATTATCATTCGGGAAAAAACCACTGCAATATATATCAAGAATTTCACAGACCAATCAGATAGTAGAGACATTTAGGTCTGAAAATCCCGCAAACCAGCTTTTTATGATAACCGGTGTAAGAGGATCGGGCAAAACGGTTATGATGACCAATATTGTATCAGAGATAAAGAAGGATGAGGAATGGCTTACAGTGGAGCTGAACCCTACGAGAGATATGCTTCAGAGCCTTGCAGCCAAGATTTACAGTATGCCTCAGATGAATAAAATATTTGTCAATGCGAAACTGGATTTTTCAGCGTTTGGTCTGGGAGTTTCCATAGAAAATGCAGCACCGGTTACGGATATAGAAAATGTGCTGGAATTGATGCTTGAAAATATAAAGAAACATAATAAGCGGTTACTCATTTCAGTTGATGAGGTTACAAACTGTGAATTTGTAAAAATATTTGTCAGTTCCTTTCAGATATTTTTAAGGCAGGATTATCCTATTTTTCTGCTTATGACAGGGCTGTTTGAAAATATATATGATCTGCAGAATGACAAGGCGCTTACATTTTTATACAGGGCACCTAAGATAATGCTTGAGCCACTTAGCTTCACAGCAGTCAGGAGACACTATATGGATATTTTTGAACTGGATCAAAGCGCAGCAGACAAAATGGCGGCTCTCACAAAGGGATATCCTTTTGCATTTCAGGTGTTGGGATATCTTTACTGGGAAAACAGGGATGATCACACGATAGAAGATATTTTACCGGAATATGATCAGTGTCTTGATGAATATGTGTACAGTAAAATCTGGTCGGAGCTGTCAGAGCTTGATAAAAAAATATTGTCGGAAATATCGGTAAGTGGTGAAGAAAAGGTAAAAGAAATCAGAGAAAAACTGGATATGAATTCAGGATTATTCTCGGTATATAGAGACCGGCTCAAAAGAAAAGGCGTTATAGATACCTCCGAGTACGGTAAAATTACTCTGACGCTTCCACGATTTGAAGAATTTGTCAAAACGCGCCAAATGTAATATACTATATCCAACTGAAACATTAACATCATAAAGGAGAAGTACAATGAAAGAATACAGTATAGGTACAAAGTGTGTACAGGCAGGCTATGAAGCCGGAAACGGAGAACCGAGACAGATTCCAATTATCCAGTCAACTACATTCAAATACGACACAAGCGAGGATATGGGAAAGCTTTTTGACCTTGAGGCAGAGGGCTATTTCTACAGCAGACTGCAGAATCCAACCTGTGACACAGTAGCAAGAAAAATCGCAGCTATGGAGGGTGGCACTGCTGCCATGCTCACATCATCAGGTCAGGCAGCCAATTTTTATGCCATGTTCAACATATGTGAGTGCGGAGACCATATCGTGGCATCATCATCCATCTACGGAGGCACCTTCAATCTCATCGCAGTAACTATGGCAAAGATGGGCATCACAGCTACCTTCGTATCGCCTGATGCTACAGAGGAGGAGCTCAATGCAGCCTTCAGACCAAACACAAAGCTCATGTTTGGTGAGACTATCGCCAATCCAGCACTTACAGTGCTTGATATAGAGCTTTTTGCCAAGGTGGCACACGAGCACGGAGTACCGCTTATAGTGGACAATACATTCCCGACACCTGTAAACTGCAGACCTATTGAGTGGGGCGCAGATATCGTCACACACTCAACCACAAAGTACATGGACGGACACGGAGCTACACTCGGCGGAGCAATCGTAGACAGCGGCAAATTTGACTGGATGGCACATGCAGATAAATATCCGGGACTCTGCACACCTGATGACAGCTATCATGGTATCACATATGCAGAGAAATTCGGCAAGGAGGGTGCGTTCATTACTAAATGTACAGCACAGCTCATGCGTGATTTCGGCTCTATGCAGTCACCACAGAATGCATTTATGCTGAATCTTGGTCTTGAGTCGCTTCATGTGCGTATGCCAAAGCATGTGGAAAACGGACAGGCAGTGGCAGAGTTTCTGGAAAACCATCCAAAGGTTGCCTATGTAAACTACTCAGGGCTTCCTTCAAACAAATACTATGAGAGAGCACAGAAGTATCTTCCAAACGGAGGCTGCGGAGTCGTATCCTTTGGCTTAAAGGGCGGCAGAGAGGCAGCGTCTGCGTTTATGAAGGCTTTAAAGCTTGGCGCAATCGAGACACATGTGGCAGATGCGAGAACCTGCTGCTTAAATCCTGCAACAAGCACACATCGTCAGATGAATGATGAGCAGCTTAAGGAGGCAGGAGTACCGGCAGAGCTTATCAGAATAAGCTTAGGACTTGAGGACAAGGTGGATTTGATTGCAGATATCTCAAACGCACTTGACGCCATAAAATAATACATATATTCATAAAATACACAAAAAAAACAAAATTAGTAAAAACAAAACTTTACGAAATGGCTTACTAATGATATAGTAGTGATAGATATGAAAGAGTTTTGATAATTATTTTTTGTGGGAATTATTATGAGTAATAGATTTGATGATGAAAATAATATAGAGATGGATATAAAGACCGCATTCGCATCCTGGGGGAAGTCTGTATTTAAGTGCTTTCCGCAGGAAGGGCGTTTGAGGTCTTTTTTATCAGAGGATTCATCAGATGACTCAAAAGAGAAAACTGTGGATATTATAAACAATCCGTTTATAGACAGCATGGTTGACAGAAATAATCTGATGAAGGCTGTTGAACAGATTGCAGCGGGAGAAAAATTTGCTACTGTAGTATTGCATGCCAAGGAAGGAACAGATACCTACAGGATATCGTTCAAGTCGGTTTGCTTTGATGATGATGGCAGAACAGTTGAGGCAATAGGGCTTGCCGAGCAGCTTGATGACCGTCTAAACGAGAGTGAGATGGTGAATGCTTTAGGCAGCAACTTCAACAGTATCTACTATATAGATGTAGACAACAACAAGATGTACCCGTACAGGATGAATCCTTCTGTCCATGCTATGTTTGGAAAAGCGCTTGAAGCAAAACCGGGCTATCAGGAGATGATGGAAAAGTATGTAAATGCTATTGTCTTAGAGGAGGATAAGCTTCACATGCTTTTAGAGACATCAATTAATAATCTGCGCAGGCAGTTTTTGATAAAGGATACCTATCAGCATGATTACCGCATCGTGAGGGATGGACATGTACAGTATTGCAGAGCCAAGTTTGTCAATGTGTCGGGTGTTGGAGAACTGCATAAGATGATAGCTGGCTTTTCGGATATAAGCCCGGAGAAGCAAAGAGAGCTTGAGCGTATAGCGTACGTGGATACAGTGACCGGAGGTAACAACTACGAGAGCTTTAAAAAGAAGCTGCGTGACAGAAATGTATCAGGGTATCTGATTTCCATGGATATTCACTCCTTCAAGATAGTAAACTCCATCTGTGGTGTGGCAAAGGGCGATGAGGCACTCAGATGGATTTCTGAAAACATACGCGGTGTCGTAGGACATAATGACATATCAGGTCATATAAATGCAGACAGATTTGTTATTTTCTGTGCGGACGACAAGATAAATAAGGTTATCAAAAAGATAGAGACCATCAATTTACAGCTTATTAAGGTCTCAGAATCCTTAAAGCTTCCAAAGATTCAGCCATACTTTGGTGTGACAAAATGGGAGCCGGGCAAAAAGGTTGAGGAAGCCTACAGCGAGGCCAACTTTGCCAAGAATCGTATCAAGGAGCGAAAGGACGTGCTCTATCAGATATACAGTCAGGCCGATACAGAAAGAATTGTCGAAGAAAAGCAGATGGAGGATAACTTCTATAGGGATTTAAAAGACAATCGTTTTGAGATATGGTATCAGCCAAAGTATGCTCCAAAGACCAACAAGCTGGTCGGTGCAGAGGGGCTTGTCAGGTGGAGAAGAGGAAATAATGAGATTATTCCGCCATCCAAATTTATACCGCTTTTTGAAAGAAACGGCATGATTAAGGCGCTTGATGAGTATGTGTTCCGCGAGGTGTGTACACACCAGAAACGATGGCTTGATGAGGGCAAAAAGATAGTTCCTATCTCTATAAACCTGTCCAGAGCGAGCCTGTACTTTGAGTCTGTGGTCAAAAGATATCATGATATAGCAAGAAGAATCGGTGTATACACTCATCTGGTGCCTATAGAGATTACAGAGAGTGCAGCCGTAGATAATGATGAAATCAAGAGTATTGCGGATAGGTTCCATGGTAATGGATTTCCGCTTTTGGTTGATGATTTTGGCTCAGGCTATTCATCACTTGCCACACTCAATATGAAGTGCTTTGATACACTCAAAATCGACAAGAGCCTGATTGACTATATAGGAGATTCAAATGGTGAGAGGCTGCTTGTGCATACGATAGCGCTGGCAAAGGAGCTGGGAATCTGTGTGACTGCCGAGGGTGTTGAGAGCAGAGAGCAGGTAGAGTTTTTGAAGAATATAGACTGCGACAGTATACAGGGCTTTTATTACTCAAAGCCGCTGCCATTAGCAGAGTATGAGATGCTTTTGGAGGCATGATACAAGAAAATATAAGCAATATAAAAGAGCCGGTCACGTGACCGGCTCTTTTGAGGGGAGTATAAATAATTAATAAGAGGTATAACATTGAAAAGATTTCTCTCTTCGCAAAATATTATAAAATAACAGTAATTAAAAAGCAATACTTTGAAACACAAAATAATATAATCTTAATAAAATGGGGTGATTCGTTAAAGAATTAAAGTACTAAAGTGCCAAAGAGCCAAGCACCGGTATAATGATTTTGGTAATTTATCATGGTTCACATCTCATAATAAAATGAATATCATAATGTAAATTCGTATTTTAGCGTATGGATGTATGAAATTTAAAATAGTTTATGCGGATGAGCTTTATAAGGTGCAAAAAGAGATGAATGCACTGCTTATAGATATAAGAACAAGAGAGGAATACGACAGGTCGCACTGGAAAGGCGCGATCAGCATGCCGATGGATATCACAGATTCGTATGAGAGTGAACTCGATGTGTCACAGAGTGTGATTTTCTACTGCACGCATGGTGGAAGCAGCATGAAGCTGGCCAGATATCTGGGAAACCGCGGTTTTGATACAGCGACAGTCATAGGTGGCTACAATGCTATGTGCGGATATCAAAAAAAGTTGCAGAAATATGGCTGAAACTATTTAAAAAAAACTAAATTTATGCAACAATATTAGATAACAATGTAAAGTACAATTATAGAAAGGCAGTTATACAATATATGGATAGATTTGAGCTTGTTGTGCCATGTCATTTTGGCCTTGAGGCAGTAGTCAAGAGGGAGATATATGATCTGGGATATGAGATAACACGTGTGGAGGACGGCAGGGTATCGTTTGAGGGTGATGCTGAGGCAATATGCAGAGCAAATATATTCTTAAGAGGCGCAGAAAGAGTATTACTTCAGGTAGGACGATTTAAGGCTACCACATTTGATGAGCTTTTTGAAAATGTAAAGGCTCTCCCATGGGAAAATTATATCCCAAAGGATGGCAGATTCTGGGTGAAAAAGGCTTCATCCATAAAGAGTAAGCTTTTTTCATCATCTGATATACAGTCTATCGTGAAAAAGGCTATGGTTGAGAGAATGAAGAGGTCTTATCACATTGACTGGTTCCCGGAGGATGGAGCACAGTATCCGGTAAGGGTTTTTCTGTACAAGGATGAGGTGATGGTGACACTTGATACATCGGGGGATTCCCTTCATAAGAGAGGATACCGTCTGGCAACGAGCAAGGCACCGCTGACTGAGACACTTGCGGCATCACTCATCATGCTTACACCATGGCATGCGGACAGAATACTTGTGGATCCGTTTTGCGGCAGCGGTACATTTCCGATAGAGGCAGCCATGATGGCAGCAAACATAGCACCCGGCATGAACAGGGAGTTTACAGCTGAGAGCTGGACCAATATCATACCAAGAAAGCTGTGGTATGAGGCTGTGCAGGAGGCTGAGGATATGATAGATAGAGATGTGCAGGTGGACATCCAGGGCTATGACATTGACCCTGATGTGGTGGCTGCAGCCAGGGAAAATGCAAAGCGTGCCGGAGTGGAGCACATGATTCATTTCCAGCAGAGGGCGGTGGCAGACCTGCATCATCCTAAGAAGTACGGATTTATTATCTCAAATCCTCCATATGGTGAGCGTCTTGAGGAAAAATCAGCACTTCCGGCACTGTATTCACAGATTGGAGAGGCTTATAAGGGGCTTGATGCATGGTCAATGTATCTGATTACGAGCTATGAGGATACAGAGCGCTATATCGGCAGAAAAGCTGACAAAAACAGGAAAATTTACAATGGTATGATAAAGACATACTTTTATCAGTTTATGGGACCTAAGCCTCCAAGAAGGAAAAAGGATTAGCAAAGTATATGAAATATTCAAAGAGATATATTGCATTTACATTCATATTGGCACTTATTTTTGTGTCAAATTTCTACATTTATGCAAATGACAGCTCTACGCTTGGCGCGTTCAGAGGAGCACAGATAGATAATAAAGTATGGAGCCCACTTGTGGCTGCTAATGTAAATGGCACTACCATCAGGCTTAAGATAGAAAATAAAGAGTATACGAGTGAGGATGAGCATGTGTACATGGATGAGAACAGGAATATAATGGTTCCCGTGTCAATGCTTCGCGATGCACTAAACAGCAGTGCCCATGTATACAATCAAAATGAGCTTCTGGTGGAAAAGCACAGTCTGACAGCTGATTTTAAGCTGGCAGACGACAATGGCTTTGTACAGTATAAGGGGCAGTTTTATGCAAGCTTAGACAAGCTGTCTAAGCTTTTGGATATGACCTGCAGCTTTGATACTGCGACAAATACACTGACTATGACAGACAAATCCGAGGGTGTATCAACGGTGCCTACGAAGTACGATCTGAGGGATAGACAGCGTGTGTCACTGATAAGGGATCAGGGCAGCTATGGCACCTGCTGGGCTTTTGCGGCCACAAGTGCACTCGAGTCAGCACTTATGCCGGAGGAGCAGCTACAGTTTTCAGTGGATCATATGAGCATGAGCAATTCCTTCAATGTCAATCAGTATGACGGTGGAGAGTATACCATGGGAATGGCATATTTAGCAGCATGGCAGGGACCGGTTTATGATGCGGATGATCCTTACGGAGACGGAGTGACCCGCGATGACCTTACTGCGGTCAAGCATGTGCAGCAGATGCTGATCATAGATGGTAAGGATTATCAGGGCATAAAGGAGGCAGTTTTCAAGTATGGTGGTGTGCAGACATCGCTTTACAGTACAATATCAAGCTCCAAGACAAAGAATCCTTATTACAATAAGCAGACTAATTCATACTGTTATATGGGTCAGGACAGGCCAAATCATGATGTGGTGATAATTGGCTGGGATGACAATTACCCTAAGGAAAACTTCAATGTGGATCTGGAAGGGGACGGAGCCTTCATATGCCAGAACAGCTGGGGCAGCGGTTTTGGAGATGATGGAGTGTTCTATGTGTCATACTACGATACAAATGTGGGCACGCACAATGTTGTTTATACAGATATAGAGAGTGCTGACAATTATGATAATATTTATCAGAGTGACCTGTGTGGATGGGTAGGAAAGATGGGCTACGACAAGGAGGACATGTATGGAGCCAACATATTTACCTCACAGTCGGCTGAATCGTTAAGGGCTGCCGGCTTCTATGCTACAGCAGCGGATACCTCATACAAGCTGTATGTGGTCAAGAATTTTGAGAATGAGTATTCTTTCAAAAATAAGACACTGGTGGCTGAAGGTTCACTAAAGAATGCAGGCTATTACACGGTTGATTTTGATGAGCCTGTTGATGTAGAGTCTGGAGAGCGTTATGCAATTGTGCTCTATATAAATACACCGGGCTCGTCTCATCCGATGGCTATAGAGTACAATTCGGGAGAAGCATACATGTCTACGGTCAATCTGGATGATGGCGAGGGCTATATCAGCTACGATGGCGTGGCATATATCAATGTAAAGGAAAAACAGGATTGTAACCTCTGTATAAAGGCCTTTTCTGATAACAGATGATATGTACAGAAATATTCTAAAGATAATAACAGTATTTTTCGTTATGCTTGCACTTATCGTGCCGGTTACGCTTGAAAAGCTTCCGGCTATAAATGAGAAGTATGATATGGCAAAAGCACTGGAGGATAATGTGCTGCAAAACTATGTCAAGGCGTCCACAGATGAAAAGCAGGAAAAAAACCCTGATGAGATACTGCAGGAGGGGGCTGGCTTTGAGGAAGATTTAAGGATAGAGCTGCCGGACGATTCAGAAGGGGAGAGGCAGAGCATATCAGTGGAAACCGATGCCCTGACACAGACTGTCTATGTGAAGCTTAAGACTGATGTGGACAATTACTTTACAAAGTATTCCATGACAGGCAGGTCAAATCATATAGACTCCATGCAGTACTACCGCAAGGGGGCAGATGGTGTGATATCTATCACTACAGACAAGCTCTATCAGGTGAAGCAGCGTATAGAGAGCGGATATCTGTATCTGAGCTTTGTCAATCTGCATGATATATACGATAAGGTAATTATAATAGATGCAGGTCACGGCGGCCGTATGACCGGTGCCGTGCGAAACGGAATAGAGGAAAAAAGCATCAATCTGGACATAGTGCTGGCGCTTAAGGAGCAGCTGGACAGCTATTCTGGTGACAAAAGGCTTGGTATATTTTATACCAGGACAACAGACACCAATCCTACACTGCAGCAGAGGGCGGCGCTTGCCAATAAGGCAGATGCGGATTTATTTATAAGCGTGCATTGCAACTCATATGAAAAGGGCAATTTCACTTCAGTTTCGGGTACACAGGTGCTCTACAGCCAGTCTGATGACAGAGAGCTTGGAAGCAGGCACCTTGCACAGATTTGCATGGACAATGTGACAGCCGCGACAGGAAACAGGGCATTTGGATTGCTTCCTGCGGATGACATATATATAATAAGAACAAGTGAAGCCCCGGTTGCACTTGTGGAGGTGGGCTTCATGACAAACAGACAGGAGCTTGACAATCTGGCAAATGCAGACTACCAGAAAAAGGCGGCGCAGGGTATATACAACGCAATCATGCAGGCTTTTGATGAGGGCTACTAGCTGTACCTGGAGATTGTCTGTATAGTAATAAGAAGAAAGGAATAGATTATGACAAAAATTATATTTGCAACAGGAAATAAGGATAAGCTCAGAGAAATCAAAGAGATACTTTCAGACTGTGACGTGGATATCCGGTCAATGAAGGAAGCAGGTATCAATGTGGATATAGTGGAGGATGGAAAGACCTTTGAGGACAATGCTCTGATTAAGGCACGCGCAATAGCGGCACACACAGATGCAATCGTTCTTGCAGACGACTCAGGACTTGAGATTGATTATTTAAATAAGGAGCCCGGTGTATACTCGGCGCGCTATATGGGAGAGGATACTTCCTATGATATAAAGAATAATAACCTAATAGAGCGTCTGGACGGAGTGCCAAAGGAGAAGCGTACAGCACGCTTTGTGTGTGCTATCGCAGCAGTACTTCCTGATGGAAAGGAGCTTGTGACCAGACAGACTATGGAGGGCTACATAGGCTGGGAGATAGCAGGTGCTAATGGATTCGGTTATGATCCTATCTTCTATTTAGATGAGTACGGCTGCTCTTCGGCAGAGCTTACTCCGCAGCAGAAGAATGCCATAAGCCATCGAGGTAAGGCTCTTCGCGCCATGAAAGAGATGCTTGTGAAGGTAATCTAGAGTATATGCACTGAATTGCAACGTATACGGATAAAAAGCCTGCCGGAAGGCTCATTTAAGCTGACCGGCAGCCGCTTTTAAAAAAATATAAAAAAAATAAAAAAAGTTGTTGACATATTCTTCCCTTTGCTATATACTAATTCTTGCGTCACGGAAAGAACGCAAAACAAATCCTTCGGGGTGTGGCTCAGCTTGGCTAGAGCGCCTGGTTTGGGACCAGGAGGTCGCAGGTTCGAATCCTGTCACCCCGACTACATGCGGGTGTAGTTCAATGGTAGAACACCAGCCTTCCAAGCTGGATACGTGGGTTCGATTCCCATCACCCGCTTAGATATTGCAGTATTCGCAGTATCCCATATGTGTCTGTAGCTCAGTTGGATAGAGCACCGGCCTTCTAAGCCGGGTGTCGGGGGTTCGAATCCCTTCAGGCACATTTTTTATTTCATATCAATTCCATATGGACCATATGAAGTAAATATGGTGGGTATAGCGCAGTTGGTTAGCGCGCCAGATTGTGGCTCTGGAGGCCCAGGGTTCGAATCCCTGTATCCACCCTTTGCATTAGTGCAAATAGTGTCGTGCGCATTATATGCGTATCCGTGCGGCGCACGAGTATTACTCAAGGGCTATCGCCAAGCGGTAAGGCACAGGATTTTGATTCCTGCATTCGTTGGTTCGAATCCAACTAGCCCTGTTACAATCTAAAATATATGGGATATTAGCTCAGGTGGTAGAGCACTTGACTTTTAATCAAGTTGTCCGGG
>OCLF01000071.1_pt1 | contig 30633 bp, 21 predicted proteins | sample 1502881 | NCBI WGS metagenome assembly OCLF01 (sample SAMN03418267, study PRJEB22391) | human gut metagenome | biome: human-gut; feature: organic feature; material: feces | host: Homo sapiens | place: Tanzania | collected 2013-01
GAACTTTAATTAGTAAGATTGTCAAAGAACTCATTGGCTGGCAGCCTAAGGCCGCGTAGCCATATACTCAAATTTTAACGAACTATTGAATCGGTAGTCATATTAGATATTTTTGTAACTAATTGATTTTTTACCTATAAAGGTACAAAATTTATGAGACTACCAACTTTTTTATGAACTATTCTTATCCCGAACTGGGGTATATAGTTACAATCGAAGAAATCGTACCGCTATAAAAAGACAAGATAATATTGCCGTATGTTAATAAAAATTTATACCTTTGCAGTGGCTGCAAGTAAAATGATGTAATAGTTTTGGATCCGGCTATATCACCTTTTGCAATGGCTATGCAGTTTATACACATTGTACAAACTTCCCAACTGCATCAAAAAATAAATAATACAACCTTTGAGAAGTCGGTTGTAACTAAATCTCCTTAACTATGAAAAAGGTAAGATTATTTTCCTTGGCAGCAGTATTTTGGATTTCCAATAAAACCGTAAAATGCAAAGCTGTGGTATCAGCTATACGGCCTTTTTGAATTCATTAAAATTAACAGAATGAGATTCCTTGTTTTATTTATTACGATATTATTATGTTCGAACACGATTAAGGCTCAAAGGCTATATAGTGAAAGTGGCGATTTTTATGAGAAATCAAAGAGGAGTGTTGTTGATCATGCCAAGTTGGGAGTATTTTATGAATTAAAGTTCCGCAAAGATTCTACCAAGTTGGATGATTATACTGAAGCGCAAACAGTATTGATGGTTTCAGATAAGCACTTACTTTTTAGTGATTATAATCGATTGGCATTAGATTCAATAAATGACTATTTAGCCAGTAGCAAACAAAATAAAAAGGACCAAAAGGCTCGTGAAGAATGGATGCAAGCTATTAAAAAATGGACTTTTTTCTTTGTTACGCTAACTGATTTAGAAGAACAAAAAACCACGGTACAGACTTACGATGTATTGCGAAGCTACGAGTACACTTACCCAACGCCTCAAATGGACTGGCAATTGGTATCCGGGGATTCTATAATAAATCAAAGAGCTTGCAAAAAGGCCATTTGTTCTTTTGCCGGTCGAAATTATATTGCATGGTACACTGAAACGATAGCACTTCCTTACGGACCTTATCTTTTTACAGGATTGCCTGGGCTGATCATGGAAATCCATGATGAAGGTCGCAACTGGATTTTTACAAATAACGGGGTCGGAACGATGCCTCAATACAGTGACATGTATCTTTATAAAAAAAGGTATATCACAGATTTGATTGTAACCACACGCGAGAATGCCCTGACCGGTTATCGGAATGACATTGAGGATTTTGATAATCTGAGTATTGAGATTTTCAAGGTAAGGGTTGAAAAGAATGGCCAAATGGTTACTCCGGAAGCAAACAAGCCGAAACGTCCCAGTAATATGCTTGAATTACAATGGTAAAGATTTTTAAAATATTATTTATGCTATTTCTGTTTCCTTTGTCTGTATTGGCGCAGGAAACAGAAGTCGTTTTTAAGGGTATTGTTACGAATACAGAAGGCATTGGCATTGCTAATGTATTATGTAAGGCATTAAGTGCCACGGATTCTTTACTGGCTTATGGTATCACCCAAAGCAACGGACATTTTCATTTGCAATACAAGAAGAATGTAAATAAACTGACATTCTCGAAAATGGGCTATGCCACACAAATTATTTCAGTTCAAAAGGATAAATATCAATATACCGTTCAGTTAGAAAAAAAACCTTATGAACTTGATGAAGTTGTAGTGAAAGAGGTCCCTATAACTCGTAAAAAAGATACGCTTGACTATTATGTAGAGTCTTTTCGTCAGAAAGAGGACTATAGTATTGAGGATGTGCTCAAACGCATGCCGGGTATTAAAGTGACGACTTCAGGACAAATTCTGTATCAGGGTAGCAGCATCAATAAACTGAACATTGAGGGATTAGACCTTATGGGTGATCAATACAACCAAGCCACTCAGAATATGCCAGCTGAGGCCGTATCTACGATTCAGGTTATGGAAAATAATCAGCCCATCCGTGCCTTGGAAGGAAAAATTCATAGTAATCATGCGACACTCAATATAAGGTTAAAAAAGAACTATAAAATGCGCCCTTTTGGTGACGCAGAAGTGGGAGCCGGAGGAACGCCTGCTATATGGGACGGTAGTCTGACAGGGATTCAAGTGGCAAAGAAAAATCAAGTATTATTTACCGGAGCCTTAAACAACAGAGGTGCCTCATTGCGCAGCTTGCAAAATGGCATGTCGAACTTTACAGGCATTTATGCACAAGAGCAATTGCCTGCTCCTTTCCTCTATTCTACTACAACCCGCCGTCCACCCATTTCACCTATTTATTACTTGAACAACCGTTCCTATTTTGCCGGACTGAATTATATGCACGCTTTCACTCCTTATTCCACTTTACGTTTCAATCTGCTTTACAACCACGAAGGAGAAAACCGTGAGGATAGCACCCGAAGCGAGTATTATGCGGGCGACACAATCAGTATTTACGAAAACAATCGGCAAAAGAGCTGTGAAGATGTAGTAAAAGGACAGGTGCGTTACGAATTGAATGGCAAGAAGGTGTACGTGGAGAACGTCCTTTCGGGGCAATGGCAGGATGTCAGCTCCTATAATCAAAATGTATCCAATTTAGGCTCTTTGGGAGAGGACATACATCGCAAACCTTATTTTATTCAGAATGTCGCCAATGTCAACCTAACCACTCCAAGTCGTGTCTATAGTTTGGCTTCCATTGTGCGTACCTATCAGACGCGCGAGCGACTTTCTGATTATTGGACAGCAGATAACGAATACAAACGGCAGAGCTATTATCTGAACCATTGGTTTATACGCCACCGGCTCTCCACGGCTTTCGATATAGCGGGCAATCCCTTGACGTTGGGTTACATTATAGAATACAAGCACAACCGACTACACGATACCCAACAGACGGCTACTTCGTCCTATTGGCTGCACACACTCGAAACATCGTATCAAATTCAGTGGAGCGGTGGAAACGTCGAACTACTTCTTCCTGTGGAATATACCATTTCCCGCTGTGGCTGGCGGAAAGAAAAAGAACAAAAAGTACTTTTCTCTCCTTCGCTCGATTTCACTCAACAAATTAGTTATCTATTGCGAATGGAAACCTCGGTAGCCTATAACCAAAATGCTTCAAACGCCGATCCTTGGTTCAATGGAACGATGATGAACAACTACCGTACATTTACGACAGGTATCGACAGCCTTTCGGTGCAGCGTGTCGCGTTGGCGAATCTCCGTCTGTCGTATCTGAACACCATCACGCTCTTTTCGTGGAATGTTTATGTCGGCTGGACGCGCAGTACTTCCGACCATTATCTTAAAAGTCTTTATATGCCCGATTATACGCTCTTTGTTCCAGTGTGGAACGACCGCACGAAAACTACCTGGAGCATGGCACTGTCATGTCGTAAGAACTTTCGCAATGCCCATATCAATTTGAGCGGACAGACAAATTATTCATATAATAAGGAGTTTGTGTCTCAAAACGAGGTGGAAGATTATCTGCGCTATCATGCCTTGCATGCTTCAGTCACGGCGCAATGGAGCGGACTGACATGGTTCCAACCCAAACTCACCATGGCCGGAAATATCAGTTGGAAAAAGTCTGATGTCTTCTCCGCAACTGACAATCTGCTGAGAAATGCCTATTATTCCTTAACAATGGATTTCTATCCTATCAGTAAACTCCGGCTGTATGCCGACTTTTCGCAATCGGTCTTCGAAATAGTCCGTAACCATTACTCTATTAACAGTTTTTTGAATGCCGGTATGCGCTACGATTTCAATTCTCGCTGGTCTGCAAGCGCAAATATCAACAATCTGTTTAACCGCAAAGACTACGAAGTTTCGCTTTATCAAAGAGCCAATTTCCAATACTACCGCGTACCGCTGCGTGGTCGTGAGTTTATGATTTCGCTACGGCTTAAATATTAAGATGTATGTATTATCGTGATGAGGATGGCTTTGGCATGACTGACGATGATGAAATCAATCTTGAAGGAGCTATAAACAGAAAAGGCAATGTAGTAAAGAAGTTACGCCTTTTTACCCAGACGGGGCTGTGATCTGAATAAAAAGACAACTTGAAACAACCGTATCATGGTTTGATATAACCATTTCATGCCATGATACGACCTGTTGCTTGTTTGAGTGGAGCGTGAAATAATTTAAGTTTCGCAAGCGAAAGAAGTTAAGAAGTTAAAGAGTTAAGAATTCTTAACTCCTTAACTTCTGAATTCTCTATATATGATAATGTGTATTATTACTTGTTAGCAATAATCTCAAACACTTCTACCGAGCCTTCGAGTTCAGCCTTAACAGCCTTCTTCACTACATTCACACTCATGAGTGAGTTGTCGACTGGTGTTGAAGAGATGAGCTTACCCTTCTTGTTGTACTGATTGAACACTACGTTGCCCTTGGCCATAGCCTTGTCGGTGAGCAGGGTGTAGCTTACTGTACCATTCTCGATGCCGAAGGTCAGCTTGCCAGCGTTGTTGAACGATGTGCAAGGATTCTCGTCGAATGCAGGCATTGCAGCGTTCACGTCAGCAGCCTCAACCTTGAATGGCAGACTCTCTGGAGTTGTTGGGTTGACGATGAACTCACGCACAGCACACCAGCTCTTCTTCTCGCTCTGCAACTTGCGCATGCGAACATAGCGTGCTTCTACAGGCTCGCCTTTCCAGTTGATTTCATAGGTCTTGGGCAATTCGCCAGTAAGAGCAGTCCATGTCTTGCCATCGGCAGAAGCCTCAAGAATAGTGTTGTCGAAGTAGTCAACATCATCTACAGAGTTGCGACCCTGAATGATGCGCACCTCTCTTACTGGGCGCACAGCACCGAGATCAAGACCAATCCAGTCGCCTGTGTTCTGGCTGTTGCCTGAATGATAGAATGTCTTGATGTCGCCGTCGAGCATAAGCTTGCTCTGTGTAGTGCGGAGTGTGGCGTAGGTGCCTACTGCATTGTAGAAGGCAGGTGTCTTGCCGGCAATCTTGTGGAAGAACTCTACGGCCATATCGTCCATACCATTCTCGTAGAACGGCTGCAACTTCATAGTGCCCGACTTGTGAGCCTGATAAGCTGTGAGGTCGACATTGGTCATGCGGTTGCGCAGGTAGTTGCTCCAGAACGAGGCATAGTTGCCGCTGCGGAACTCCTTCATGAGGTCGAGAGTTGTGTTGCATCGCTTGCCCAACTTCTTAAACTCTACGAGCCATGGGCGAAGCTCCTTCATGAGCAATGGGTTCTTGCAGTCGCGCTCCATTGTGTCGGGAGCCTTCTCCACCTTTTCAAACTCATTCTTAAGAGCTGAAGCCTTAGCGTCGGTATAATCAGCAAGGCGGAATGTGCGTGTCTCCCACGACTCAGCACGGCGGTAGCCAGTCTCTGTGTCGCATGAATGTATTGCGAATGTGCGGTAAGCGTCGTGAGCCTCTGGTGTAAGGTCTACGAGTCCGCGCTCCCAGTTGTCTATTGGGTTATAGTCCTTCACGTTCCAGTTGTAGTCTGCCACACCATAGAGAGCGAGCTTCGAAGCCTCGCCATGCTCCATCGGGTTTGACAGAACGCCACATGTCATCTGGTCGGTGATATCGTTCTCGAGTCCATAGGCAGGACCCTGCATGATGATATGGCGGGCATAGTCGGTCACGGGGAAGTTCCACCAGTAGTAGGCAGGACGCTTGATGCGCGAGTCTACGAAGTCGAGAGTTGCCTTGTCGAGGTCTGAGCAAACCACAGCACCTGTCCAGAACACATTGATTGATGGATCAAGACGCTTGCCGTAGATAGCGAGCTGACCGTTCTCCTTGGGGCTTGCCCACAGCTGAGAGTAGTCGGTAGGACAAACCACAAGCGGAGCCACGCCACTCTTGGTCTTCACAAACTCCTTTGTAAGGCGGTTGAGTAAGTCTACCTGCTTGTTTGAGTCGGTTCCCTCGCCCTCGATGTCGTCGAAGTGGATTGCGAAAGAGCGCACGCCGAGGTCGTACATATGGTTGAACTTGTTCACGAGGTTCTGATAGTCCTCCTCGTTCCACTTGATGTCCTTGCCCGGATGGATGGCCCACACGAAGTCTACACGGTTGCGGTTGCAAGCCTCAACAAGTTCGTGGATGTTGCGAGCCTGGTCTTCGGGATAAGGCTTGCGCCAGTTGGGCGAGCTGTGGTATGGGTCGTCCTTAGGACCATACACATACTCGTTGAGTTTGTTGCGTCCATAATATTCGATGAGCGAGAGACGCACCTGATGCGACCACGGCTCACCATAGAATCCCTCTACCACACCACGCAATGGCAGGTCGGGATAGTCGTTACATTGGGTATAAGGCATCTTGCCGCCAGTGGCGGGAGAATCGAGCAACTGTCTCATTGTCTGCAAAGCGTAGAAAGCTCCACGCTCGTCGTAGCCAACGATGTTGATACCGTTGTTGTCGGCTGTGAGCAAGTAGGCTCCCGACACCATCTTCTTGAGTCCTGCTTTCTGTGCTGCCTTCTTGCCGAAGTCGATAGTGAGCTTCACGCCCTTCTTATCTTGCTTAACGAAGCCAAGGTCGTTGGCAAACTTCTTCTGCTTGTCGACGACGTTCACGCCCTGCGAGAGGTCGATAAGCTGCTGAGCGTCAACACTAAAGTTGTGGGGTGTAGGGTTAACGATGATGCCATGATGATTGATTTTCTTTCCAGGCACCATATTTACGTCCTGTTTTTCGCCACGCTGTGAGCTGAGGTCGAAGCTGTCGTCCTGAGCAAAGACTGTGGCACTACATGCCATGGCGAACATGGCAGAGAGTAAAAACTTGCTATTAATCATATTATAGTTGGGTTTGTTTTGGTAATTAGTCACGCAAAGATAACTATTTTTTATTGAGTAACAGACATATATAGAAAGATTTTTATGCCGAGAGCATTTTTCTCGGTTATAAAGACCATGAAATAGCCGTTTGTGTTTCATTTATCCAAAAATTAGATGTAATTTTGCAGTCGCAATATACTACAACAAACAAAAAAAGATTAGAATGATGAAACTTGACGTATTAAAATACCTCGGATTGGCTATTTGCCTGGCTACATCAGGCTCTATTTACGCCCAAACGCCAACCACAGACGACCAAGAGAAGGGTGAACCTCTGCTTAAAGATGTTGCCGACGGCAAGCTTACCGACCAGAACTATGCCCACATGGAGCTGCAATTCAATACTTCGGGACACGCAATCTTCGAAGATGGCAAATATTCCAACGGCAATTTCTCAATAAATGGAGTGAGAATGCAGATCAGCGGACAGCTTACCGACGGCCTGGGCTATATGTTCCGACAGTCGTTCACCAAACGCTACGACGTAAACTCTACCGACAACGTGTCTATGGCTCTTGAGAAGGCTTACGTAACATGGAATGTCAACGACCATCTGCAACTTGCCATTGGCAAGCAGTATATGGAAATCGGCGGCTATGAATATTGGCAGACGGCTAATAGAATAAGGTATTACTCTGATTTCAACTCTACCGTGCGCTGCGCACAGACAGGTGTTGGTGCTTATATAAAAATGGCTCCCGACCAGACTTTGGCCGTGCAATTGCTCAACAACAGTTGCGCATCGGAGACGGAGGACGTCTACACTTACGGTTTCCCGGATATGTTGCAGAAGACGAAGACTCCTGTAATGGCTCTGCTTGGCTACCGCGGTTTCTTCAACGACAAAACATTTGCCCTGCACTATGGCATGGCTTACGGACAACTTGCCAGCAACCGCCAGCAACTATATCTCACAGCCGGACACGTCTACAAGCGTGGTCCTGTGCTTGCCTATCTCGACTTGATGTACGCCCGCGAGGGTATCGACACCAAAGGCATCATAAGCGGATACTCGCAGAACTATGTTTCTGATGAGCCTGACTTCGACTTCACAGCCTCGATGCGCACAGCCCAGCACGTGGAATATCTCTCGACAATTGCCAACTTCGACTATCGACTCACGCCACACTTCAACACATATATTAAAGGTATATATGAGATTGGACGCGTCTACCGCGACAATGGCATCTACAACCGTGGACGCTACAACAACACATGGAGCATGCAGGCTTGTGTGGAGTACTTTCCTATAAAAGACCGCGACCTGCGCTTCTTCCTCCATGGCGTGTATAAAAAGGTGGACCTTACTAATTTAGGAAAGAAAGTAGGTGGCAAGTCTTCCGACATCATGCGAGTAAGCGTAGGACTGGAGTACATCTTGCCGGTGTTCTAACTTTACTCCAACTCAAAGGTTGTCATAAGCCGCACCTTATTGCCATCTATGTTGTCTTCGTAGAAGAAACGATAGACGCCAGGATTGTTTGGCAGAATATCGGGAAAAAGATGGGCAGTAATGGTGCCGCTTTGACCGTCGCTTAATATGTGCCCAACAGCCTTGAATAGGCAGTCAGTTGGTAAAAACAACTCATTATAACAGCTCTATTTCTTCCTTTGGGATTCCTGTTGCCTTAGAAATGTCTTCTACAGACATTCCCATACGCAATAAGTTACGCGCAACCTCCGCACGTCCTTCTGCTCGTCCTTCTGCTCGTCCTTCCGCTCTGCCCTCCTCCAAACTTCTTTTATTTGAATCGACAAACAGCAAGCGATCGGCACCAAGTTTATCCCAGAAGTCCTCGTAGGCAAGCAATTCGTCTTTCGACATTGCTGACTCTTCTACTGTTTTTAATGCCTTTGAGGTTTCTGGATTATCCAGCAGTTCTTGAGGCACTTGCTTTGTTTGCTCATCTATCTCTGTAAGGAATCTAAGCCACAAAACAGCCATTTTCTTTTCTTTAATGGAATTGGCATGAAACTTTGGAAGCTCAACAAATGTAAAATGAAGCCCTTCAATCACCTCATCACTATGCAGTTCGTGCACAACTTTATAGTTGTGGATAAACTCATCTGGATATTCCTTCATAAAAATCTCGTTGACAAGATTGAGCGAGTATACAGGTTGCAAAAACTCATACTTGCGCTTCTTGTCAAGCTGACGCACAAAGGCCTTGGAAGCATTAAACAACACACGCTGCTTGAAAGCTTCAGTCCACAGCATTTGCATCTCTACAATAAACTGACGGTTCTTTACGTCACGACATCTCACATCCATGATGCTGTTCTTGCCTACATAAGTGTCTGGCACAAGCTCAGGCGAGAGATACTCCACGCTCTCTATCTGCTCGTCGTCTGCCAACGGCAAAAGGGCATTGAGAAGACTGATGAGCAAGTCCTTGTGCTCACCGAATATTTTCTTGAAAGTTAGGTCGGCTTTGGGATCAAGATATCTCATAGTGGAAATGTATTTATGGGTTGGCTACTGTATATATATAATAATGTGGCAAATATACAAATAATTATCGAGACCGCTTGCGATTTCAGATAAAAACTAATAACTTTACGCCGTGGAAATACTAATGAAAACGGCTTTGAACGATTTCAAGTAATATTAACCAGAAAATTCTTACAATATGGATGCAGCAGAAATATTCATAGTTTGCTTGGCTATAGTCTTCTTTATCATCGGTATAGTGATATTGATTGGCAAAGGCGACTGGCTTATTGCTGGCTACAACACAGCAAGCGAAGAGGAGCGAAAGAAGGTAAACATTGTACGTTTACGTATTGTCATGGCAATAATTTGCTGGCTGTCAACAGGGTTTGTTCTGCTGATTCCATATTTAACGTGAGTTCGACGAAAAAAACTTTACTGAAAAGCATCCGCAATACAGTAAATATTAGTATTTTTGTCTGAAAGAACAAATAAAAAAAAATCAACTATGAAACGCTATTTTACATTTGCGCTTGCCTTATGCTTCTGCATGGCGCTTGGCGCACAAAACTTATTCGTAGGATCTTACAACATCCGCTACCACAACACGTCTGACGACAGCAAAGGAAATGTGTGGAACAAGCGCTGTCAGGTTATCTGTGACCAGATAAATTTTGAAGACCCCGATATCTTCGGTGCGCAGGAGGTGCTTGTTGGTCAGCTTCACGACCTGCTCAAGGGTCTCGACGGTTACGGCTATGTGGGCGTAGGACGCGACGACGGTAAAGAGGAAGGCGAGTATGCTGCCATTTTCTATAAGAAGGACCGACTGAAGCTGCTTAACAAGGGCAATTTCTGGCTTAATGAGACTCCCGACAAACCTGTATTGGGTTGGGATGCTGCCTGTGTGCGCATCTGCTCATGGGGCGAGTTCCGCCAAAAGGAGACGGGATTTCGCTTCTATTACTTCAATCTACACATGGACCACGTAGGCATTGTGGCCCGACGAGAGGCTGCCAAACTTGTGGTGAAGAAGATAAAGGAGATAGCCAAGGGAGCGCCTGCGGTGCTGACGGGCGACTTCAATGTGGACCAGACTAACGAGATTTACAGCATCTTCACGTCGTCAGGCATCCTTGAGGATTCATACATCAAGGCTCGCCACCGCTTCTGCGAAAACGGATCGTTCAACGATTTCCATCCTGAATATACCACTACTTCACGCATCGACCACATATTCCTCTCGCCAAAATTCGAGGTTGAACGCTATGGTCTGCTCACCAACATGTATTGGACAGAAACGGCTGCCGAGCAACCTGACCTGAAGAGTACGCAAGCTCCCGGGGAGACTTCGTTCAGACAGAGCACGCTACGCACACCAAGCGACCACTATCCGGTGTTGGTGAAGATAAAGTATAAGAAGTAAGGAAAATTCATTCTGCAGCAGTTTCACCCGTGGAATTATAAATAAGCAAACTGCATAAACACAAGAAGAGAGTGTGTCGATAATGAATTCAGACACACTCTCTTCTTTTTATATTTTCTATCTATTCACAATGTGTTATACTCTGCTCACATTATTCAGCTTCTTGATGATAGAGAAGATGAACAGAGCTGATACCAAGCAGATGCCTGCGAGTACACCCCAGATTGTTACGAGACTGAAGTTTGCACCCCACATGATGCCAGGAATCATAACCAACTGGTTGCCCAAGGCTGTTGCGCCAAACCAAAGACCCATCATCAAACCTGCATACTTAGGAGGAGCTACCTTTGTAACGAATGAGATACCAATCGGAGAAAGCAACAACTCGGCGAAGGTGAGGATGAGGTAGGTAGAGATAAGGAGGTTTGCGCTTACACGTGTGCCCTCTGTTGCAGCGTCGCCCTGTGTCAAAGGAAGCTCAAGACCCATAGAGCCTACAGCCATCCAGATGAAACCAAGAGCGGCAACAATCATACCAAGACCAATCTTCTCGGGAGATGTAGGCTCCTTGCCTATCTTGTTGAGCCAAGAGAACAAAGCCACGCTCACCGGAGTCAAAGCCACAACATAGCATGGGTTGAACTGCTGGAAGATAGGAGCCTTAACGTCTACAGCACCCTCAAGTGCGTTGTACTTGTAGAACAGGAAGGCAATGGCTGCAACGATGATGCCAAGCGAGATGCCCTTGCCCTTGCCAGTCTTGCTCTGTGCCAAACCGAAGCTGCCGTAAACAACGAAGATACATGCAACAAGGTTGGTAACGTCGAATGCCATTGACTGAAGACCCTCAGATGTCTTCTGTGTATAGTCGCGGGCAAAGAGTGTAAGAGTGTTACCATTCTGATGGAAAGCCATCCAGAAGAAGATAACCACAGCGAACACAAGACACAGACAAACAATGCGCTCCTTTGTCTCTGCCTTTGACAGCTCCTGAACCTCAGTCTTGGCAGAGTCTGAAGACTTCTGCTGTGTCTCGCCTGCAAGCACATGCTTGTAGGTAGAGCTGAAGATATAGTAGATGGCAATACTGAAAATCAGCGAAACGCATGCTACGGCGAAGGCGAAATGATAAGAATCCTCAGGACTTACACCAAGGTTGACCTGTGCCCAGTCCATAATCTTGATGGCTGCTGTAGGAGCAAACATAGCACCAATGTTGATGGCCATGTAGAAGAGTGAGAAACCTGAGTCGCGCTTGTCGGCATACTGAGGAGCGTCGTACAGACGACCCACCATTACCTGCAGGTTACCCTTGAACAAACCTGTGCCCAACGCGATAAGGATGAGCGACAATCCCATAGCGGCAATGGCTACTGTTTCCTTGCCGAGAGGAAGTGAGAGCACAAGATAACCTATGAACATAACGAAGATACCAGTGGTAACCATACGTCCAAATCCAAACTTGTCGGCAGCAATACCGCCAATGATTGGCAGGAAGTAGACCATCATGAGGAAGGTTGAATAAATAGTACTTGCCATACCGGTCTCAAAACCGAAGTTTGCCTGTAGGTAAAGCAAGAAAACCGCAAGCATGGTGTAATAACCAAAACGCTCGCCCGTGTTGGCCAAAGCCAACGCCCATAGACCTTTAGGTTGATTTTCGAACATAAAACTTGTTTATTGATTATTGTTTGTTATTAAATAATGTGGCTTGTTTTAGGCTACAAAATTAAGAACAATTATCCAAATTACCAAACAAAATGTCTGTTTTCGGTTTTATTGGCAATTGAAAATTACTTACTGCGCACTATATCAAACAAATATGTCAGTTTTATTACAATGTTTGAATGATTTGACTTTGCGAAATAGTCGCGCTTACTGTCGCCGTAGATATTTCCCAAACCATAGTAGTAGCGTCCCTCAAGCAGGAAATGCCCCACCTTTGGCACACTATATTCCATACCAAGACCTGCCGCAATGCCATAGTCAAACTTGTTCTCCACAGACATTGTGTCCTGTGCGCATGTCTGATTGGAGCGGTCGGTGGTGTTGCGGTCGGCAAAGTTGAAGTTGGTCTTGGTAGATTCCCTGAGCATATAGCCAAACTGCGGACCTGCCTTGAAAAAGAACTGCACGCCCTTCTTCTCCCTACCCCATGCCAAATGGGCAAAAACGGGTAGCTGTATATAGTCGATGTCGCGTTGGTAAGCCTCAGCAAGTCCGGTAGCGGCATTTATTACAGGCTGGTCGTTGGCTGTGAGAATGCTCTCTTTCCATCCTATGCGGGCATAGTTAAGCTCCGCAGAGATGGAACAGATGGTATTGAAATACTTCTCGCATGTGTAGCGCATTGACAGTCCGAAGGTAATGCCTGGGTGGCTGTCCTGTGTCACCTTAGGCGTGAAGCCGACGCTACTGAACACATATCCGCCGTTGAATCCTATAGAGAGGTCGTTGCGATGGTCACCGATTTGGGCACGAAGAGTTGACGACGCCATTAGAGAAACAGCTACCAGGGCAACAACTTTGGTTCTTGATGTTGAAAACATAATATATTAATGATTAATACGTTATCGACTCCATCGTATGGTTTGTCTTATAGTGCACAAGCAAGAAAGCTCCGTTCTGCATACCTCCGCCCTGCACATAATGGAACTTCAGAGGTGTCTGCAATGGCACATAGGTGCTCTGCTGCTTGGTGCCTACAAACTTGCTGCCATACTTATGCAGTCCTCGGATAAAGAACTGTGCCTGATCGTAGCCTGTTATGGCGAAACGAGGCAAAGCCTGCCGCATGTCCGACTTAAACCAGCGGCGATAGGAACGCTCCAAGTTGGCTGTCTTCGAAGCAAGCGGATTATAGTAGAACGATGTGGGGATATAGGCATCGTAGACGTGGTAGTAGTCGAGATACACCTTGGTATACATCAGCCACTCCGTATAGCCGAACATCGAGATACGTACCTTGGGATTGGTGGCTCTCAATCCGTTGAGCTTGGCAAACGTAACGTTCAGCTCAGGCGAACGACCTGTGTTGAGCACCACCACATTCTGCTTGGTAGGGATAAACGCCTTGGCAAACATAGCCTCCGACGACTTAAGATTTGTGATGCTGTATCCTATGCCCACAGCCTCCAGCCTCTTGCGCAAGGCAGAGGTGAAGATGCCCTTGTTGCTCGTAGTGTCGTTGCAGTCGACAATTACTACATGAGCACCCTTAAATCGCTCTACAAAGGCATTCACGGCAGCGTCGGTCTGCTGCTGTGGTGTCTGGTACACTTGATAGATATGGTCGTTTGTAGCCACATCGTTGCCGCTTATCGAGAACGGAATGACAAGCTTGATATCGTTGCGACGGCAGAAGTCACCCATCTGTTTCACCTGTTTGGTGTAGAGCGGACCGAATATCAAGTCGCAATTCTTGGCATTGTCGTCGGCAAGAGTTGTCTGAACATTAGCGTCGATAGGCACATCCCATGCGTGCACACTTGTGCTAATGCCCTGTGCCTTAAGGCTGTCACAAGCCATAAGCACACCACGATAGAACTCTATCATGCGCTGACCGTCGCCATCGGCATTGTGCAATGGCAACATCACGCCTATGCGCACCGTGCCTCCAGCCTCGGTCTTCGCCTTGGCAGGGGTCTTGGCTGCAGAGGCGGCCACAGTTGGAGCCGGCTTGACAGCTTGCTGCTCTTCTGGAGCTGGAATGATGAGCTGGTCGCCCTTCTTAAGAGTGTAGTCGGGCTTTTGCATGACTGGGTTGGCACGCAGCAGTTCATCTATTGAAATGTTGTATTTCTTGGCAATACCATAGATGGTATCCTTTTTCTTCACTTTGTACAAATCCTGATACTTGGCTGTTTGGCCTACGGCTGCTGTGGCTATCATCATAGCACACAGGCACAGGAAGAGTCTAACATAGCGTTTCATATCTTACTATTTTTAGTTTATATTGGTTTTCTGAGCTGCAAAAGTACATAAAATAAGTTGTACTGAGAAATCTTTGACTATAAATAAAGTTATTAATCGCTCATTGGGTTTTGTGGTATGGGAGATATTATTTAACTTTGCACGTATGAATCACATCAGATTATTCCTACTTTTAATCCTGGGTTTCGCCATACGTGCCTACGCCGACGAAGTGCCCACTATCGACCCGCAAGCCACCTTCATCACTCCTGAAGGCGAGGAGATAAGCACGAGCTATTCTGGCTCGGCCCCTCTCACCGTGCGATTTAATGCCAACGTTGCCAACGTTGGAGTGTATACAGCCCACTATGAGTGGCGATTCACAAAGGAAGGCGCATCCTCACCTTATCTTATACGCTACGACGAGGACACGGAATACACTTTCACCGAAGCCGGAACAACTACCATTGTGCTCTATGCCACCTTCGTGAACGGCACAGATACCGTGGCCTACACAGAAGACTATTGGGCTGGCTCGCAACCTATCTCTGTGTCGATTTCCGAAAGCCGACTTGAGTTTCCTAACGCTTTCTCGCCCAATGGCGACGGCATCAACGATGTCTACAAAGCCAAAGACGGATACCAAAGCATTGTGGAGTTTCATGCCTACATATTCAACAGATGGGGACAGAAACTATACGAATGGGACGACCCCGCCGGGGGATGGGACGGCAAACACAATGGCAAGGATGTGAAACAGGGTGTCTACTTTGTGCTTGTAAATGCAAAAGGAGCCGACGGACGAAAATACACCATACGTAAGGACGTGAACCTGTTGCGTGGATATACCGAGACGTCGGGCAGCACAGGCGACATCTGATGAACGACAATGTTACTTATAAAATGAACTCAATCAAAATCTCATGAGCATAAATACAGAAGAGGGCAAGATTAATGTGTGGGGAGCACGTGTACACAACCTCAAGAACATTGACGTGGAGATACCGCGCGGAACGCTTACCGTCATTACAGGCCTTAGCGGTTCGGGCAAGTCGTCGCTTGCCTTCGACACTATATACGCCGAGGGACAACGCCGATATATCGAGACTTTCTCTGCCTACGCACGCAACTTCCTGGGGGGCATGGAGCGACCCGACGTTGACAAAATTACAGGTCTAAGCCCAGTAATATCAATAGAACAGAAGACTACCAACAAGAACCCACGCTCTACTGTGGGCACAACAACCGAGATTTACGACTATCTGCGTCTGCTATATGCACGTGCCGGAACTGCCTACAGCTACAACACGGGCGAACCTATGGTGAAATACACCGAGGAACGCATCATACAGATGATTAATGCCAACTATTCGGGACACCGCATTTATATACTCGCGCCTCTCGTAAGACAGCGCAAGGGACATTATCGCGAACTCTTTGAGAGTCTGCGACGCAAAGGCTACCTGTATGCCCGTGTTGACGGGGAGATAGCCGACCTAAAACCCGAGATGAAAGTTGACCGCTACAAGAACCATAATATTGAGGTTGTGGTGGACAAGATGCAGATGCGAGATGGTTTCGACGACCGTCTGCGAAAGACTATATCCACAGCCATGCACATGGGCGACGGCATTGTGATGATTCTTGACAAGGACTCTGGCGAGACCAAAAGCTTCTCAAAGCGACTCATGTGCCCCACAACTGGCATAAGCTATCGCGACCCTGCTCCAAACATATTCTCGTTCAACTCGCCCGAAGGTGCTTGCCCTCGATGCAAGGGTTTGGGCTACGTCAACGAGATTGACCTTAAGAAGGTCATCCCCGACGATTCCCTATCGATTCACGAGGGGGCTATCGTGCCTTTAGGCAAATACAAGAACCAAATGATTTTCTGGCAGATTGCTGTCATACTCGAAAAAGAGGGATGCACTTTGAAGACTCCTGTGAAGGAAATTCCCCAAGAAACCCTTAACGAGATAATGTATGGCTCGCTTGAGAAAATACGCATCGAAAAGGAACTTATACACACATCGAGCGACCTTTTCTCTACGTTTGACGGTGTGATAAAATATCTGCGCACGGTTATAGAGAACGACGACTCTGCAAACGGACAGAAATGGGCTGACCAATTTCTTGCCACTTGCGAGTGTCCGGAATGCCACGGACTGCGCCTATCGCGTGAGTCACTCGCATATCGCATTTGGGACAAGAACATATCTGAGGTGGCTTCGATGGACATCTCACAACTGCGCGATTGGCTTGACGAGGCAGAACAGCATCTCGACGAGAAGCAACACGCTATAGCCACAGAGATTCTAAAGGAGATACGCACCCGACTGAACTTCCTGCTTGATGTGGGGCTCGACTATCTGTCGCTCAACCGTCAGTCGGCTACTCTTTCTGGTGGCGAGAGCCAACGCATACGACTTGCCACACAGATCGGCTCACAACTCGTGAATGTGCTATACATCCTCGACGAGCCAAGTATCGGTCTGCACCAACGCGACAACGAGCGACTCATACATTCTCTAAAGGAGCTGCGCGACCTTGGCAACACAGTTGTGGTAGTGGAGCACGACAAGGACATGATGCTTGCAGCCGACTGGATTATCGACATTGGCCCTAAGGCTGGTATGCACGGTGGAGAGGTTGTGTTCCAAGGAACTCCACAGCAGATGCTTAAAGAGCACACCATAACATCCGACTATCTTAACGGTGTGCGAGAGATTGCCGTGCCTACGGAACGACGCAAGGGTAACGGTCATGCTATAACTATCTACGGCGCACATGGCAACAACCTCAAGAATGTTGATGTGTCGTTTCCACTTGGCGAACTTATCGTGGTTACTGGCGTGAGTGGTTCGGGCAAGTCTACGCTCGTCAACGAAACCCTACAGCCTATTCTCTCACAGCATTTCTACCGCTCGCTCAAGAAGCCCATGCCCTATGACTCGGTGGAGGGATTGGAATATATAGATAAGGTGGTGAATGTGGACCAGTCGCCACTTGGTCGCACTCCACGCTCTAATCCTGCCACATACACAGGCGTGTTCTCGGATATACGCTCTCTCTTCGTGGCTTTGCCAGAAGCGAAGATACGTGGCTACAAACCGGGACGTTTCTCATTCAATGTGAAGGGTGGACGCTGTGAGACATGCAAGGGCAACGGCTACAAGACTATCGAGATGAACTTCCTGCCCGATGTTATGGTGCCTTGTGAGGTGTGTCATGGCAAACGCTACAACCGCGAGACTCTTGAGGTGCGCTATAAAGGCAAGAGCATTGCCGATGTGCTTGACATGACCATCAACCAGGCGGTGGAATTCTTCGAGAATGTACCTGCTATATTGCAGAAGATAAAGACCATCCAGGACGTTGGCTTGGGTTATATAAAGCTCGGACAACCATCCACTACGTTGTCAGGCGGCGAAAGTCAGCGTGTGAAACTTGCTACAGAACTTAGCAAACGCGACACGGGCAAGACTCTATACATTCTTGACGAGCCAACAACAGGTCTGCACTTCGAGGATATACGCATTCTCATGGACGTGCTACAGAAACTTGTCGACCGTGGCAACACGGTAATAATTATCGAGCACAACCTCGATGTAATAAAACTTGCCGACCATATCATCGATATTGGTCCGGAAGGAGGACGTGGCGGAGGACGCTTGCTTATTGCTGGAACACCTGAGGAAGTGGCGGAATACAAGGAGGGATATACGCCGAAATTCCTAAAAATGGAGTTGGAAGAAAACAAAAAATAAAAAGAAGTTCATCCCGAAGGAATCCCGAACGGATCCCGAAGGATGAACAAAAACAAATAACGTCGATTACACGTATAATTGTCATTAATTATTTACCGTGTAATCGACGTTATTTTTTAGATTGACCGCAGGAACATTACCACAGCATCGCGGTCGCTCTTGCTCAGATTATAGAACTTCAAAGCCGAGTTGTAGGCATGTGAGTTCTTTGAGTAAGCGTGCCACATGATAGCCTCAACCTCATTGCGTGCGCGGCAGTCGTGCAGACGCTCTGTACCGGAGCCATTCACACCTGCAAGTCCTCTACCCCACAATGGAGTTGTGCGGCACCATGAACCATGGATGTCGTTGATCATATAGAGCTTGTGCTGCATCATGTCTGAGTAAGGATAGATGGTCTGGTTGGCATAGCGCGGCAACTTCTTGTCGGCAATCATGTTTGGAGTCCAGTAATTGTCAGAACCTGTCTTCCATGACGGACGATGGCAGCTGGCGCAACCAATCTCATTGAATACCTTCTTGCCCTGCTGCACACGAGCGTCGTTGAGGTTACGTGCACGTGGAATAGCCAAACCACGATGCCAAACCATAAAGTCGTAGAACTTGTCAGCCGACATCTCAGGCTTGAAGTTGTGCCACTCGTTGTCAAACTGGTTAGTGCCTGGCTTAAGCAGATTTTCAACCTTTGTAGCTATCTCGTCGTCGGTACTTGCCCAGAACGGCGACGTCGGGTCTTTCTTTATCTTCTCTATCACCTCCTTGTCGGCAGCCATTGCTGCAGCCCACGCATTAGTGGTATAAAGCTTCGGACGGTCGGGACGTGTCACGTTGGTGATGTTCCAGATGGCATTGGCTCCAGGTCCGTCCTGAAGTGTGGCACGTGTCAAGGCATAGGTGAAACGCTTTACCATCTTCTTGCCTTCCTCGCCATTGGCATACTTACCAGCACCTATTGTTGCTGTATACCATGCGCCGTTGGCGAAGTCGTTGGCATTGGCATCCCAAAAGTTGGGATTCACGTATTCGCTCACATCAGCCACCTTTGCAACATTCTTATAATAATTGGCAGTAGAGGCATACTGAGCCTTGAGGTCGTCCTCGGTGATGGCATCGAGCAGACCAGTACCCATCACGCCGATAGTCGACTCCATACGCACGGCCACAGCCTTGTTGCCTGTATCGTATGGATTAGGACTTGTGCGGAAAGCAGAGCGAGGGATTGTTATCTCTGGATAGATGAGCGAATACTTCTCGCCATCGGGGAACTGCATTGGCAGTCCGCTTTCCATAGCTGTTACCTCATGCCATTGGAGATTAACTTGACTTTCGTCGATAGGAGCCTTGAAAGGCTCGGTTGCCTGTGTCTGAGGCATACCTGTCACCTCTGCCACATATCCTCCATCGTTGCTGTTGGCTCCATCAGTAGGATGATAAACGGCAAGCAGATAACCATTGCCGTTGCCATACTGTGTGGTGTAGGAGTCCATACGTCTGCCATGACCGTAGTTAGGATGGCAATCGAGACATGAACGGCGTACTGAAGCAGGACCAAGACCGCCAAAGCCTGACGCTGCTGAAGTGAACTGACGCTCAAAGAACTTCTCGCCTGCATTAAAGTTGTCGATAAGTCCCTGCTCAGTTACAGCTGGAGCCTCATCCTCATAGCAACCAGAAGTTACATTGTCGGTGGTGCCAAGCTCGCCGCCTGGATACCATTCCTCCTTTGAGAAGTTGCCTACTGCCTGACCTACGTACTTGCCGTCCGACTCCATAGGCTCGAATTTATCCACTGGTGTAGGGTCGTCGTCATTACATGAAAGCAACGACATCGACAAGCACATTGCCAATGAACCGAAGAGGTATATTTTTTTATTCATAATGTATTTTTTTATAAATGTGTTCTAATAATAATAGGTGGGTATGACATTACCTGCCATACCCACGCAAGTATTCAATATTGATATGTTAGATAGCGTCCTGCAAGTTAATCCATGAACCGGCATTGTTAATCTCCTCGTCGAGAGCAGATACAGCATCGATGCAATCCTTAACGCGCTGTGCACCCGGCTCCTCAACAAACGACTTACCGCTGTTCTTGGCTGTCTCAAGTGTCTGGATAGCTACGTTGAGGGCATTGACAAGATTGTCATAGCCTGAGTAATTCATCTTCTTGAGCAGGTTGAGCATAGAATTCTCGGCAGGTGTTGTGGCGTTTACGTCGCGTGTGCCATAGAGAGAGTTCTTGATTGAGTAGATGTTGTCCTGATAGTCGATGAACGAACGGTGGCTGTAGGGTGACTCGATATAGTCGATAGACTCCTTCTCGCCATCCTCTGTTGTGCCTCCATGACCGGTGGCAACACGATAAGCCTGACCCAACTTCTGGTCGGCTACCTCAGCACAGATGTTTGAGCAACCGCCTACGAAGATTTGATTCATAGTGCCCTGCCATGAGGTATAGCCTGTTGTTGACGACGGAGAAAGCAAGTTTTGACCAAAGCACATTGTACCATTTGAAGCAAGACCATTGTAGCGGAGTGTGCTGAACACGTAGCTACCCTCGCCGCTGAGGATTGCCTTTGTCTCGTTGCTTGCTGCGCTACCCATCCATGTGAACTCAAGAAGAGCTGTGATGTTGCGAACGTCAGCAGCTACGGCCTGAAGGAAGGCAAGCTCGTCTATACCCCTTACTGATGTCACGCCCTCGTCGGTATCATTAGCCTTGAGAGCCTCAACAGTACGATGTGCACCATTGCGGAAGAGCACGAACTCCATACCATGGAAACCAAGTACCGACTGGAACTTTGTGTTGTGCTCAGAAACAAACTTGGCAGGGTTCTCGCTCTTGAAACCTGCGATAAGGGTCTCGTTCTTGAGTGCTTTCTCAAGTTCGTCACGGTCGAGTGGCCATGAGTCGATATGTGGGTCAAGTTGGTTGTCTGTTGCCGAACCGAAGAGGAATGCCTCGCTGCGCTCCCACTCACGACGTGTGTTCTTGAATGCTTCGCATGCAGCATTAATCTCGTCCTGTGTCATGGTGCCAGCCTCAGCCGACTTATAGAGGGTCTGTGCTGCGCTATAGAGTGTGCGTGCGTTAGAGGCAAGAGCCTGGTATGTAGGATAAACAACTGCCTGCACGTAGTTCTTTGCCACCTTCTGCATCTCCTTGTCTGAGCTGCTTACTGATGTTGTAGCCTGGCCAACCTCAGGAAGGTTGAACTCCTCGTCGCCACCATTGTCGCTGCCACAAGCTGTAAATCCGATTGTCATGGCTCCAAGCAGGAACGCCATCACGTAATTCTGAATCTTTTTCATCTTTTTACTACAATTGATTATTACTATTGGTTATTCTATAAATGACTACTTGTTTTATTTAAGTTACAATTACTACATTCTTCCGAAAGAAACTATTACCTATTTCTTAAAGGAACTGTCCCTGATAAGCAACCCCAATGTTCACAGCCGGCTCATCGTTATACTGCGACTTGAGCTTGCGGTAGCTGTACTCTGCCTTCACGCAAATCTGTGGCAACGGATAATAATTGATGCCGCCTGCGAATATCTTCTTGCTTGTATATTCCTTCGAACTGCCAAGACAAGAATTGTAGTACTCAATATGACCGAACACATAGAGCTTCTGCTTGTCGGCACGAAGCTTTGCTATCTGCGAGAAAATGTCGTAGCCAAGCTCAAAGCTTGTGGCTATGGCGTGTGAGCCAAATGTCTGGTTGCTCTCGTAGGGTTTAACGTATTGTGTGCCAGGCTTGCGTATCGCGCTGATGGTCTTAGCGTCGCTCACATAACCATAGTCAGCATTGCCGCGGGCCACCCAGTTGTGGGCGTTATATGTGAAGTCTACCGCACCCACATACACGTTGCCTTTTATCTTCTTATTTTTGCCTGTCTCCATGTCGTGAGGCACGGCATTATGCATCGACTGTCCATAGTAGCCGCTCAAGCCTACTCGAAGTCCGGGGATTGTGTAGTTGTCTACACGTGCAGAGAATCCATACTTGTTGGCTGTCTCAAACTCAAACGGTTTTGTTGTACCAGGCTTTATCCATTGGTCGCGCGAGAACTGCCAAGCGTCAAGACCTGCTATCATCTGCACTTCATAACGGAAATCACCAGAATGTCCCCAGAACGACACACCTGTCTGATGCCATGTGCAAGGAAGAATGGTGTTTTCACCCTCAGGGCGATATACTGTGAAGAAGTTCAACGGCTCATGATAGGCATTTGTCAAACCTACAGGCACTACAATATGTCCGGCACGGATATTGGCAAAACGTCCAAACGACTTCTGAATCCAGAACTGCTCAAGCTCTACCTCGCCACCGCGTTCCTGCTCTTGCTCAAACTCAATGGCTTCCTCGGCCTCATATTCAATGGCAGAACCCGTGCCGCCATGTTCAAACTCAATCTCTGTACCAAGGGTCCAACCCTTTCCGAAGTCATAGCCAAGATAAATCACGGCATGAGGAATATCGAAACGTCCATGACTTGGATCGTTCTTTCGGCTGCTTGCCGAACTATAGCGGTTGCCCGAGTCGCTATAGAAGTTGCGGCTCATTGCCACTTCGCCATATCCGCCTACGCTAAGGCGATTGCCTTTGGAGTGTTGCATCACGCTGTCGGCTGCTACTGTCTGTGCCTGTGAGGCAAGCGGAGCGCACATTGCGGCAGCGCAAGCCATGGTAATGATAGTCGATTTATTCATGTTTTTTAATGATTTTTTACGACTGCAAAGGTATCATGATTACTAAAATCGGGCAATACTCAATATTGGGTAAATGTCATTGTGTCGGTTTTATCACCACTTTTAGGTATTTTCGCACATTTAGGCGGCACCAACACATTAAAATACCTACATATTATGATTGTAAGTCTCACTTTTTTTTTGTTATTTTGCACGTGTTATATAAAATAGGTATATATATCATATATATTAGATACAAGGTTATAATTTAGGTATAAGCATACAACAAGATGAAAAATCACAAAATGTATGAGCCGGATGACAAGATGATCTCTCTTATCCGGGATAACTACAATCTGCTCCAGAGTCTGGGCAGTTTCGGCATCAGCCTTGGTTTTGGCGACAAGACCGTGAGCCAGGTGTGCGAGGAACAGCATGTCGACACATACACTTTCCTTGCTGTGGTCAACTTCACAATCAATGGCTATCGCGATTTCGACGATGCCTCCCGTCTGTCCATGCCTACCCTTCTGCAATATCTCAAGGCGAGCCATGAGTACTTCATCGGCTTCCAGTTGCCTTTCATCCGAAAGGAACTTGTGGATGCTCTCGATGAGAAAGACAATCTCGCACGACTCATCCTTAAGCTTTATGATGAGTACGCCCGCTCAGTCACTTCCCACATGAAATATGAGGAAAACAATGTCTATCCCTACGTTGAGGAATTGCTTCAGGGTAAACCTGTGGGCGACTTCGAGATTGACATGTACTCCAAGCACCACGGACAGGAGAGCAATAAGCTGCGCGAGCTCAAGAGCATTATCATCAAATACCTGCCCAGCGACGGCCTGCACAACAACCAACTCTCAGCCACACTATATGATATATATAATAATGAGGAATGGCTTGCGCTACATGCCGAAGTGGAGGAACAGATATTCATACCTGCCGTAAAACGACTGGAACAAAAGTCGAAGCAGAGCGATGTGACTGCCAAAATCTCCAACATGATAGGCAAAAACGTTGAGGGCACAGAGGCTCTTGGCGAGAGAGAGAAGGATGTGATTGTGGCTCTCGTGCAAGGAATGACCAACAAAGAAATTGCCGACCATCTGTGTATTTCGGTCAACACGGTCATCACCCACAGACGTAACATTGCTCGTAAGTTACAGATTCACAGTCCGGCAGGGCTGACCATTTATGCAATAGTTAATAACCTTGTCGACATCTCTTCTGTGAAACTATAATTCTACTTGTTTTTAACAAGATTTAAGGCGGAAAATTTTTCCGCTTTTTTTGTGCTATAACCATACGCAAGTCGTTTTTTTATATTATCTTTGCAAGCGATTTCGAGAGTGTAATCGAGAAAACTTTTTCTGTAGAAGTTTTCCAAAAGTTTTCCAAAACGGAAAACTTTTTGCGTTTTCGGATTTTAAAAGTTGTCAAAAATATATCACTAAATACAATGAAAGATTTTCTAATTACCAAGCGCGATGGGTCGCAGGATCAGTTCTCCTTAGACAAGATAATGAATGCCGTAACAAAGGCTTTTCAGTCGGTCAACGAGGAGGTTAATCTTAGTGTTATCTCTAAGGTACTCAGCCACTTAGACGTACACGAGGGTATTACCGTAGAGGATATCCAGAACCAAGTGGAAGAGGCTCTTATGCGCGAGGGTTTTTATAAGGTTGCAAAGTCGTTCATGCTCTATCGACAGCGTCACAATGAAGACCGTGAGACTATCGACAAGTTGAAATTTTTGACAGACTATTGCAAAGCAGCCAACGCTGCAACAAGCTCAAAGTATGACGCAAATGCCAATGTGGAGCACAAGAATATCGCCACTCTCATAGGCGAGCTTCCCAAGTCAAGCTTTATACGTCTGAACCGCCGTTTGCTCACCGATCGCATCAAGAAAATGTATGGCAAAGAGCTTGCGAATGAGTATATCGAAAGACTCAACCACCACTTCATTTACAAGAACGACGAGACCTCTCTTGCCAACTATTGTGCATCCATCACAATGTATCCGTGGCTCATTGGCGGCACTTCGTCTATCGGCGGCAACTCCACCAAGCCTACCAACCTCAAGTCTTTCTGTGGAGGTTTCGTCAACATGGTGTTCATGGTGTCAAGTATGCTGAGTGGAGCGTGTGCCACACCCGAGTTCCTTATGTATCTCAACTACTTCATCGGTCTTGAGTATGGCAAGGATTACTGGCAGCACGTAGGCAATGTGGTAGACCTCTCCAACAAGCAGCGCACCATCGACAAGATGATTACCGACTGCTTCGAGCAGATTGTCTACTCCATCAACCAGCCTACTGGCGCACGCAACTATCAGGCTGTGTTCTGGAACATCGCTTATTACGACAAACCATATTTCGAAAGTCTCTTCGGCGATTTCATCTTCCCCGACGGTTCAAAGCCCGATTGGGATTCTTTGTCTTGGCTACAGAAGAGATTCATGAAGTGGTTCAACAAAGAGCGCACCAAGACTGTGCTCACATTCCCGGTTGAAACCATGGCTCTGCTCTCTAAGGATGGCGACGTTATAGATAAGGAATGGGGCGACTTCACAGCCGAGATGTATTCTGAGGGTCACTCTTTCTTTACTTATATGAGCGACAACGCCGACTCCCTGAGTTCTTGCTGCCGTCTGCGCAACGAGATTCAAGACAACGGATTCAGCTATACTCTTGGTGCGGGTGGCGTGTCGACAGGCTCAAAGAGCGTGCTCACCATCAACCTTAACCGTTGCATACAGTACGCCGTAAAGAACAACATGGACTACATGGAGTTCCTTGGACATATCATCGACCTCTGCCATAAGGTGCAGACTGCATACAATGAGAATCTCAAGGATTTGCAAAATCAGGGCATGTTGCCGCTATTTGACGCAGGCTACATCAATATGAGTCGCCAGTATCTCACTATCGGCGTAAACGGCCTTGTGGAGGCTGCCGAGTTTATGGGACTTACCATCAACGACAATCCCGACTATCTGCACTTCGTACAGAACGTACTGGGACTTGTGGAGAAGTACAATAAGCAGTACCGCACTAAGGAACTAATGTTCAATTGCGAGATGATTCCTGCCGAGAACGTGGGCGTGAAACATGCCAAGTGGGACCGCGAGGACGGCTATTTCGTGCCACGCGACTGCTATAACAGCTATTTCTACGTTGTAGAGGACGACTCTCTTAATATCGTAGACAAATTCAAGCTACATGGCGCTCCATACATCGAGCACCTTACAGGCGGCTCGGCTCTGCACATGAACCTTGAGGAACATCTCTCTAAGCCTCAGTATCGCCAGCTCCTGCGCGTTGCTGCCAAGGAGGGATGCAACTACTTCACATTCAACATTCCCAACACTATCTGCAACGACTGCGGCTACATCGACAAGCGCTACCTCAAGAAGTGCCCGCATTGCGGAAGCGAGAACGTTGACTACATGACTCGTATCATAGGCTATCTCAAGCGCGTGAGCAATTTCTCTCAGGCACGTCAGGAAGAGGCTAAACGTCGCTACTACGCCGAGGTGGACAAGTCGATAATGGACTAAAATGTTTAATCTTTAATATAATAGTCTCATGCTCAATTATCTAAACACAGGAATAGTATTCCAGGAAATACCCGACGAGGTGACTCTGTCTATCAACATCACAGGTTGTCCTTGCCGTTGTCCTGGTTGCCACAGCCAGTATCTGTGGGAGAATATTGGCAAGCCTCTCACTCCCATGGTGCTCGACCAGTTTATGAAACAGTATGGCGGCGACATAACCTGCATCTGCTTTATGGGTGGAGATGCCGACCCTAAGTATGTGAGCCAACTTGCGCAATATCTGCACCGCGAGCATGAGGGCTTGAAGGTGGCTTGGTATAGCGGCAGACAACAGTTCCCCAAGACTATTCGCAAGCGCGACTTCGACTATATCAAACTTGGTCCATACATTGAACACCTTGGTTGCCTTAAGGAGCGCACCACCAACCAGCGCCTCTATAAGCGCGCCGTAGGCGACGACTTCACCGACATCACCTCACGTTTCTGGAGAAAATAAAATGAACAATAATCCACGTATCGCTATAGTCGACCCCAATACTCTCGCAGTATTGGGGTTGACTCATTTATTGGAGTCGGTAATGCCTGTCATGCACATCGACTCGTTCGGATCGTTTGCAGAACTTGAAGCCAACCATCCAGAACAGTACTTTCATTACTTTGTCGACGTGCGTGTGGTGCTTGCCAACATGCCTTTCTTTCAGCAGATGCGCCACAAGACCATTGTTTTGGCAAGCTCAGCTGCCGACAACACGGCACCTCTAAGCTCCTTCCATACCATATGCACAAGTCTTCCGCCCAAGCAGCTGCTGCGCTCCATCCTAATGCTTGAGCAGCATGCCCATGCCCACGGACGCAACCTCCCTTCATTGCCTCCTGTCGAAACCAATATTTCTGCACCTTTGTCGCCTCGCGAGATAGAAGTATTGTCGCTTATTGTCAAGGGGTTTATAAACAAAGAAATCGCCGACCAACTCAACCTGAGTTTGCCGACGATTATCTCTCACCGTAAAAATCTTATGTCTAAACTTGGTATGCGCAGCGTCTCTGCACTCACCATCTATGCTGTGATGCACGGATACGTGGGAGTGGACGAAATATAAAAAGAATATTTAAAAGTCCACTACCGTTATTCCAGCTCCACCAAACTGTACATGCTCGTCCTTGCAGCCTGTCACATTGGGTATCGACTGCAGATACTGGCGTATCAGCTGTCGCAAAATTCCATTTCCCTTGCCGTGAAGTATTCTCACACGCGACATTCCCACGAGTATAGCGTCGTCGATGAAGTGCTGCACAGCGTTCAGAGCCTCGTCGCCACGCATTCCCCTCACGTCAAGGTCTTGATGGAAGTTCAGCTTGTGCGAGTCAATAGTCTGGCGTGTCTCTCGGCTTATGCCAAATGTGGCTGGCTTCGAAGCCTCTGGAGCCTTTACTGTATGCTCCAAGCGCGAAGTCTTAACCTTTGTGCGAACATCGCCAAACACAACAGTCGCTTCCTTTCCGCTTATGCTTTCCACAGTGCCCACTGTTGTCAGTCCACGCATACGCACAGTATCACCCACGGCAAATGTCTGCTGCTCGGCTGATGCCGAAGGTGTTGGGAAGTTCTTGCCTATTGTTACAGGCTTGTTGGCATTCTCCTTCTTTTCCTTCTTGCGCTTCTCTCTGCGTTCTTTGCGCTCCATTATCTGTCGCATCTTCTTCTCTATAAGGTCGTCGGCAGACTTGGTGTCTATCTCGTTCACGTCTTCCTTAAAGGCGTTCAACTCCTCGCGCAGTCGCTTCGTCTCCTCCTTTTCTGCCTGACACTCGCGTATCTCGCGTATGGTGTTTTCTATATTGCGATTGCTCTCCTTAAGGAGCTCCTGTGCCTGCTCCTTTGCTTGGCGCAAAATTTCCTTGCGTTTCTGGGCAAGCTCCCTTATCTCTTCCTCATACTTTGCGATTGTCTTCTCAAGGTCCTTCTCGCGTTGATGCACGTTCTGTCGCTTGTTTTCCCAGTATCGTTTGTCGCGCACAATGTCCTGCAGATACTTATCGCTCTGTATGTAGTCAGAGCCTACAATATCGCTTGCCTCGCGTATCACCTCGTCGGGTATACCTGTCTTTCGTGCTATTTCAATGGCAAACGACGAACCTGGCTGACCTATTGCCAACTGGAATAATGGGCGCATCTCGTGGCGGTCGTATAGCATTGCACCATTTGCTATGCCATCGTGCGAGTCGGCATAATGCTTCAGGTTTTGATAGTGGGTGGTGATTACGCCCCACGCGTGTTTCTTCACAAACTGATTGAGCACAGCCTCAGCCATGGCTCCACCTATCTGTGGCTCGGTGCCTGTACCAAACTCGTCTATCAACAACAAAGTGCGCTCGTTGGCCTGCTTCATCATGTTCTTCATGTTGAGCAAGTGGGATGAATAAGTAGAGAGATCGTTCTCAATACTCTGCTCATCGCCTATGTCGATCATGATGTCGGCAAACACTCCCACCTTCGAACGCTCGCTCACCGGTATCGACAGTCCACATTGCAGCATATATTGCAGCAATCCTACTGTTTTAAGGCAAACCGACTTACCTCCGGCATTAGGACCAGAGATTATGAGTATATGGCGGTCTTTAGTGAGCATTATGTCGAGAGGCACGATGGGCTTGTCCTGCTTCTTCAAGGCAAGCCACAACAAAGGATGCTTGGCAGTAATCCAATCCACCACGGGCTTTGCCTCCACTTCTGGCTCTATACCATTGGTAAGCTTGGCAAATTCGGCACGCGCACGTATGAAATCAATCTCTGCCAACAGCTGATAGGCATATATAATGTCGTCAACATGAGGACGCACCAGTTTGGAGAACTCTGTCAGTATGACTATAATCTCACGACGCTCATCTGCCTCAAGCTCTCTGATTCGGTTGTTTGCCTCGACAACCTCTGTCGGTTCCACAAACACAGTCTTTCCCGTTGACGACTCGTCGTGCACAATACCCTTTATTCTTCGCTTCATGGCAGGAGCAATAGGCACCACAAGTCTGCCGTCACGCAAAGTAGGTGTCACGTCCTTTTCCACAAGACCCTCGCTCTGTGCCGCGTGCAGTATGCTATATAATGTACGCGAAACGCTGCCCTCTGCCTTGCGTAGCTGCGAGCGTATCTCGGCAAGTTTTGGCGAAGCCGTATCCTTTATCTTGCCATACTTGTCGAGTATCTGGTCGATGCGGCGTATTAGGTCGGGGAACGTCAGCACATCCTCTGTTAGGCTGTGCAAAGTGGGATAGTCGAAGTTTCCATCGTCGTCGCTGCGGTTCAGAAATCTCACAATGCCCGCTATAGTCTCCAACGAGCGTCGCAAGTCGAATATTTCATTCTCCTCCAAATGCGTCCCCTCTATGCGTATGCGCTTTATCGACGCACGCATGTCGAAGAAGAACTGAAGCGGAAAGTCATCCGCTTCTTCCTGCATACGACGGAACTCACGTGTTTGCCTCAACGCCATGTTTATCTGTTCGGCATCATCGCTGAACGCCATGGTGTCAACCTTGTCCTTGCCCAACTGGCTCAGACAATAGCCTTTCAGCAGAGAGCGTATCTCGCTGAACTGTATCTTGGTTTCAAAATTGCTTGGATAAATCATGGTGCAAAGTTAAGTATTTTCAATCAACAAACCACATTATTATATATACTTATCCACTAAAAAGGGCTAAAAACAAGTTTTTTTTCATTTTCTGCAAAAAAAGTCGCAAAAAGTTTTGCAGGTTAAATAAAAAACGCTACCTTTGCACCCGCAATTAAGCAAGACGACAATACAAGTCTAACGCAGTAGCAAGACTACATCTATCGGCATCCAAACATTGGAGAGATGGCAGAGTGGTCGAATGCACCGGTCTTGAAAACCGGCGTACTGAG
>OCLF01000072.1_pt1 | contig 30537 bp, 21 predicted proteins | sample 1502881 | NCBI WGS metagenome assembly OCLF01 (sample SAMN03418267, study PRJEB22391) | human gut metagenome | biome: human-gut; feature: organic feature; material: feces | host: Homo sapiens | place: Tanzania | collected 2013-01
CGTCAGGTTGACATACTTCTGTTTTGAAATAGTTCAAGTAGAGGTTCATCTGCCCGATGTCACCATGTTTTATCTCTGCTCGCTTCAAATCAATCAGAATATAGCATTTCAAGATACAATGGTAGAACACCAAATCCACCTTGAACTGTCGGCTTCCAATCTGCATGGAGTATTGTCTGCCCACAAATGCAAAACCACGCCCCATTTCTAAAAGGAACTGCTCCATGTGGTCTTTAAGGGCCTTTTCCAAGTCACTCTCCTTATAGCGTTTCTGTTTGGGAAGTCCTGCAAATTCAAGCACAAATGGGTCACGGATAATGTCTTGTGGAGTTTGAACTTGATGCCCCTCATTAGCCAATGCAAGAACTCCAGCCTTGTCTGTGCTTAGTGCAAGTCGCTGAAACAGACAACTTTTCATCTGTCTTTTCAGTTCTCGAACTTTCCAGCCTTCCTTGATACATTCCTTATAATAGAACTTCATTTCGAGAGAATTATCACACTTTAGTAGTTCATAGTAATGGCTCCATGTCAATTTTGGGGACGCTGTCCCCAAAATTGGAAAAGCCAAATAGAACTTACGCATATAAGTGAGATTAGTACGGTTGAACCCCTTGCCATTTCTAATAGTCAAATCTTTTGAAAGATTCATGAGCAAATGTTTTCCATACTCTGCTCTATCTTTACCTTTAAGCTCAAACTCCACAATGTATTTACCTGTCTGCCAGTTTGCTTCAAGCAATTCTGTATTGACAGCATTGACCGCTTTTGACTTCGCCTCACCCCATAGCGCAGTTATGTTGTCTATCAACTTCTGGTAGGCAACATCATTTATGTTTGTCAACTCTTTATTCTCCATGCCAATCTTTAGATTTGTGGAACATTGTCCCACATTTTACAATTCGTCCACATTTACATTTATTCCCAAGATACGCTGTATCTCTGCCAAAGTTTTGTCTATCTCGTGATCAAGAGCCTTGCGCTTCTTGAAATAGTCGGCAAGCAGTTCGGCTGGCGGCAAAATCTCCTCATCCTCTTTCGGGAACTTACATAAGTCGAAGTTGCAGTCGGAATCTATCAGTTCCTTAACAGGATAGCTGCGTGATTTCTCGGCTCCATCGGCAATGATCATCTCCTTGCGGTCGTTCCACCATTCACGGATAGGATCGCAATGCTCCGACTTCATTGATTTTGTCTTGGAGAAATGCTTGTAACCCTCTGGCATATCCAAACGATAGAACCACGTTTCCTTTGTAGAATAGCCCTCTGGAGCACCCTCCGCACAGGTATTGTCGAAGAACAAAATGTTCGTGGCAATCGAAGTGTAAGGTGCAAAGATACTGCCTGGCAAACGGATAATGGTATGCAAGTTGAAATCTCTGAGCAGCTTGGTCTTGATGGCTATCTTTGTGTTGTCCGCTCCAAACAGGAAACCGTCTGGGACAATGACCGCTGCACGACCATTCTTCTTCAGTCGGTACATGATAAGCACCATGAAGAGGTCGGCAGTCTCGCTACTGCGCATATCTGAAGGGAAGTGTGACTTGACATCCGATTTCTCGTTACCACCGTATGGTGGGTTCATCAACACAACATCAAACTTGTCTCCGTCTGTATAGTTGAGTACATCTTTTGTAAGCGAGTTGTCGTGATATACCAATGGTGTGTCAATACCATGCAGCAACAGGTTTGTCACACATAGCATATACGGGAATTGTTTCTTTTCTATGCCAAATACAGACTGATTGTACTCTTTGCGGTCTTCAGCAGTCTTTACCTTCTTGTCCAATTCACCCAACCAACTTGTGATGAAACCTCCTGTACCACAAGCGAAGTCTGCCATTTTCTCACCAATCTGCGGATTGACTATCTCTGCCATAAATTCGGTCAAGGCTCTTGGGGTGTAGAACTCACCAGAGGAACCTGCCGACTGCATTTCTTTGAGGATTGTCTCGTATATCTCACCGAAAGCATGACTTTCCTCATAGTCACCAAGGTTCAAACCATCAATCACATTCAGTACTTGACGAAGTTGAACTCCATCTTTCATATATTGGTTGGCATCCTCAAATGTGGTCTTTACAATCGCCTGACGGATAGGGGTTGTTGGTGTTACCTCTATGTTTTTGAGTTCCACAAACAATGTGTTGTTGACAAACGAAAGCAGCTCATCACCAGTCAAGGCATTGCCACTTCCATCGTCATGCGCCCAGTTACGCCAACGGCATTCTTCTGGAATAATAGACTTGTAATCATCATCGTCCAACTCCCAATCATTCTCTTTCTCGTCATAGACTTTCAAGAACAGCATCCACGCCATTTGTTCTATGCGTTGCGCATCACCGTTGATACCGGCATCATTGCGCATGATATTGCGTACTCGTTTTACGAAATTTGATAAACTCATATTTTGTTTCACTTTGTGCATCTTTTCTCGCCACGACATAGTCCAAGCAAGCTTGGCTCTGTTCGTTTGGCTTTTCGAAAAGATTCTATTTTTATGCTATATTATATATTGTCTGCTCCAACTCCTTTACCGCCTTCAGATAATCTCTCTTCCCACCGAAGAACTTTACTATATTTGCCTTTGAGCCAAATCGGCGGAAAGGATCGTTTTCAAGCACAGTAAGACTTTCAAGTTCTGAAATGCCTTCTTCCATGTACTTCTCCAACAAAGCCTCAAGTACCAGTCGTGCCTGCTCACCATACTTGGTGAATATATCACGTTTTTTCACTTGCTCAGCACGTTCCCGCCTCGTCAGGGTCTTCTTGCCGTATGCGATATGACAGATGAAATCAAAATCATCCACATCGCTCATTTCCTGTGAAGTCTTTAAATCCGCAAGGTCTATACCTCTTTCTTTCAGCATATCCGCAATGTCTGATTTTTTCTTTAATTCATTCCATTTGGAGGTAAAAGTATCAATGGTAGCAAACGAATCAAGGATATTCTTCTTCGTATAGTCGGTAATGCTCTCCGTGCGAAGCAGCTTGCCATCGGCATCGTAAACGGACACTACCTTATTGACAACCATCACTTGGCATCCATCCTTATCAACAACCGGTTTTGAGTGTGTAACTGGTGCATTTGCCGTGGACGGAGGAGTGTCAGTATCATCTGGAAATGTGCGTGGATCCGTTTCGTTTGGTTTTGCAGGATAGTTTGGGTCTATCTCTATCGGTCCATCCCAATCGGGGTCTGCAAACAAGCGTGTCACGTTGCGGAAATCCATCACTGTGAAGTATGTTTTTCCTTCTTTCTCACGAAGACGAGTACCACGACCGATAATCTGCTTAAACTCTGTCATGGAGCCAATCTGCTGGTCAAGTACTATCAGCTTTACCATCTTGCAATCCACACCGGTAGAGAGCAGTTTGCTGGTTGTTGCAATCACAGGATATTCTGAAGATACTGAAATAAAATAATCCAGTTTGCCTTTTCCATACTCATCGCTACCTGTTATGCGAACCACATAGTCAGGATTTTTCTTGCACATGTCAGCATTGGCATTAGCCAAAGCCATACGCATACGTTCCGCATGAGTTTCATCAGCACAGAACACGATGGTCTTAGCCATGCGATCTGTACTTTTCAGATAGTTGGTTATCTCTTGCGCAACTTCCCTTATGCGGTCTTCTATAACAATGTTATAATCATAGTCGCTGTTGTTATAAATGCGGTCTTCTATCTCGTTGCCGTTTATATCCTTTTGTCCCTTTGTCGGTCTCCACTCATCACCGATGTTCGTAGTGATGTTGATTACCTTGAAAGGAGCAAGGAAACCGTCTTCTATGCCATTTTTGAGGCTATAAGTATAGACAGGCTCTCCAAAATAACTGATACTTGACTGGTACTTTGTTTCTTTTGGTGTTGCAGTCATACCTATATGAGTAGCCGAAGAAAAGTATTCCAAGATGTTTCGCCAGTTGCTATCATCCTTTGCGCTACCTCTATGACACTCATCAACGATAACAAGGTCAAAATAGTCTGGATTAGGAAACAACTCCTTATAGTTTTTGGCATCATTCTGTCCAATCAACTGTTGATAGAGTGCAAAGAACACTTGATAAGAACCCAATTCTTCCAAGTGGTTCTTGTCTTTTGAGTAGTCTATCTTGTGCGTTACCTTTTCTAATGGTTTGAAGTCCTGCTGTATGGATTGGTCAACCAATATGTTTCGGTCTGCAAGATACAACACTTTCTTCTTTAAACCACTGTTAAGTAAACGCCATACAATCTGAAATGCAGTATATGTCTTACCTGTGCCAGTTGCCATGACAAGGAGCACACGGTTTTGTCCTTTTGCGATAGCATTGACTGTGCGGTTTACTGCATTGCGCTGATAATATCGTGGCGGAAATATATTCTGACCAGTGCAAAAAGGCTGCTCTATGATAGCCAGCTCTTGTTCGTTAAGTCCGTTTCCATCGTTAGCCCCATTTTTATATCTTTCGACAAGTTCTTCTTTTGTTGGAAATTCGTCCATGGCAAAAGTGCGTTCCTTGCCTGTCAAGAAGTCATGTTCGGCAAAACCTTCACCATTTGAACTGTATGCAAACTTTACATCAAGCATTTGGGCATAGGTCATGGCTTGTTGCAATCCATGAGAAACAGAATGATTGGCATCCTTTGCTTCTACAATAGCAATGGGTGTTGCCTTATTTGCATAAAGTACATAGTCGGCAAACTTCGGTTTCTCTCTATGCACAAGATTACCGTGAAGGCTAATTTTACCGTCAGTAAATTTAACCTTCTGTTCCATGAATATACTATCCTTTGACCATCCCTTGCTTGTGATGGCTTCGTTGATATAGCGGAACTTGATGTCCTCTTCTGTTAAATCTTTGCTTATGCCCATATTCAAATAATATTTTATTATCAGAAGTTCTACAATATACTTGCTAAGACATTTTTTATCTTGTTTAGTTTCATAAATTCACTGAATTTAGCTGCAAATATACATAATTTTTACGATAATCATTATTAATTAAGTAATTTTATGTAATTAGAAATCTGTGGGACAATGAAATATCAGAATTGAAAGGGAGTCAATACATTCAGCAGACGATCAAAATCAGTTTTTGAAATGCGACGGCCACGGAGGCTGCGCACCTGCGGATAATCCTCAAAGTAGTTTTCCTGGGTAGTGTACCAACAATGCGATTTCACCTCCCGAAGTTTCACCAACTGGCCTTCAATACGACGGGCAAAGCTGGGATTGACCCGCGAGAGATAATGCTTGCCATCCTGCATTTCTATCGCCAAAATTAGATAGGTCTGCGGACCCTGTTCCTTTTTCTTTTTGACCACCTGTTCGCTCACCTTCCATCCCTTGGTAGAAGTCATCACCCGGATGTCCCAGCCATAGGTGCGGTTCAGTTTATCCATCATACCCCGAAAGACAACCCCATGCGAAGACGTATCCTTCAGTCCGGTATAACCAATAATATAATGTATCATCTCGTGGAGGAGCACACTCTTGGCCTGCTTCTCCGTCATATCATAATAGGTGGACATAGAAATCTTAAAATCATAAAGTTTCGTTCGTCCCCATCGGGTAGCTCGCTTATACGCCATCTGCCCGAGCCTGGTCTTGGCCCGGGTAACCCCCAATTCAGGTGTAGGCAACTTTCCTCCGAAGTACTCGTCGTCGAAGAACCTGAACCATTTTTCCATCCATTCAACAGTTACAATCATAAAAAATGCATATAAATACAGGAATATACCTGTCTTTGTGACAAACCAGTTGCAAAGATACAATTTTTCCTGCATTTTATTCAATATTTATTGGAAAATGAGTAACTTTGCACGCAAATTTTATAACGAGAAATGAATAAAACTGCACAGTATATCATTGACATCCAGAATGTGTCAAAAAGATTTGGGGAGAAAACTGCCCTGCATGACATCAACCTCTTTGTGAGAAAGGGTGAATTCATGACCATACTCGGTCCTTCGGGTTGTGGCAAAACTACCCTATTGAGACTCTTAGCAGGTTTTGAAACTGCCACAGAGGGTATCATTACCATTAGCGGTAATGACATCACCAACCTGCCACCTTACAAGCGCAATGTGAACACAGTATTTCAGAAATATGCCCTGTTCCCTCACCTGAATGTATATGACAACATCGCCTTCGGACTGAAACTGAAGAATACGCCGAAGGAAGAAATCATGCCTAAGGTGAAACGTGCACTCAAGATGGTGAACATGAGCGACTATGAATACCGTGACGTCAACTCGCTTTCGGGTGGACAACAGCAGCGTATCGCCATCGCAAGAGCCATCGTCAACGAACCAGAAGTCTTGCTGCTTGACGAACCATTGGCTGCACTCGACCTGAAGATGAGAAAGGACATGCAGTTGGAGTTGAAGGAGATGCACGAACGGTTGGGCATCACCTTCGTCTATGTGACCCACGACCAGGAGGAAGCGCTGACCCTGAGCGACACCATCGTGGTGATGAGCGAGGGAGAAATACAGCAGATAGGCAGTCCTACAGACATCTACAACGAACCGGCAAATGCCTTCGTAGCTGACTTTATCGGTGAAAGCAATATCCTTTGCGGAACGATGATACACGACTGTCTGGTAAAGGTAGCCGGATCAGAAATACCTTGTGTGGATAAGGGATTCGGATGCAACCAGGAGGTAGATGTCGTAATCCGTCCGGAAGACATCGAAGTGAGCACAGATACAGAGCATGCCCAGTTTGTAGGCAAGATCACCTCTTCCATCTTCAAGGGTGTACACTACGAGATGTTGGCTGAGAGTGACAAGGGATGCGAGTTCCTGATTCAAAATTACAAGCATTTCGAGGTGGGACAGACCATCGGTATGAACGTGATTCCCGACAATATCCACATCATGAAGAAGGAGCGCACCACGAATACCTTCGAGGCGAAGGTAAACGGTGACGGCACCATCGAGTTCTTAGGCTGCGAATATCAGATAGAGATTCCGGAAGAGAAGAAGAACCAGATTCATACGGATGAAGACGGCAAGGATGTGATCCCAGTAAACATCGACTTCGACAAGATTGAGCTCTTCGACAACGAGAGTGAGGGAACCTTTACGGGCGACATCAGCTTCATCCTCTACAAGGGCGACCATTATCATCTCACCATTGACACCGACTGGGGCGAGAAACTCTATGTAGATACGCAGGATGTCTGGGATTTGGGAGACCACGTGGCCATCACCATCCCGCAGGAAAATATCCGATTCCAGTAATTCGAAAAAATGCAGATTAAAATATAAAACATTGCAGATCAGAAATTGAAACTCATTAAGTTTATCTCTTCGCGACAAAGTTGGTCGATTCCATACGCCATATTCGCGACTATTTTCGTGGTATTGCCTTTGATACTCATTGTGTTTTTCGCATTCACCGATGAGTATGGCAACATCACACTCTATAATTTTCAAAAGTTCTTAGCCCATCCTGAGGCTATCAACACCTTCGTGTATTCGATAGGCATTGCCTTCCTGAACACCCTACTGTGCATCCTGTTGGGTTATCCGGCAGCCTATATCCTCACGCAGACCAAGATGAAGTATGCCAGCACCATCGTGATGCTCTTCATCCTGCCGATGTGGGTGAACATCCTGGTACGTACCCTTGCCACCGTGGCACTTTTCGACTTCGCCGACCTGCCATTGGGTGAAGGAGCCCTGCTATTTGGTATGGTGTATAACTTCATCCCATTTATGATCTATCCGATTTACAACACCCTGCAGAAAATGGACCGCAGTTATATAGAGGCAGCCGAAGACTTGGGTGCATCGCCATGGCAGCAGTTCTTCAAAGTGATCCTGCCCCTCTCCATGCCGGGAGTGGCAAGTGGCATTCTGATGGTATTCATGCCTACCATCTCCACCTTTGCCATCTCAGAACTGTTGACGATGAACAACATCAAGCTCTTCGGAACCACCATTCAGGAGAACATCAACAACTCCATGTGGAACTATGGTGCAGCCCTTTCGCTCATCATGCTCTTCCTGATAGGAGCCTCAACACTCATAGCCGGTGACAGCGAAAAACAGGAAGGAGGTATCAGATGATGAAGACCTTATTCTCCAAGAACATGATGAAGAACATCTTCTGTCAGGGTTATCTGTGGCTGCTCCTACTGCTCCTCTATTCCCCTATCTTCATCATCGTCATCTTCTCCTTTACCGAGGCAAAGGTGATGGGCAACTGGACAGGTTTCTCTCTGCAACTCTACAAGAATCTCTTCGTAGAAGGAACCCACCATTCGCTGACGGCAGCACTGATCAATACGGTGACCATCGCACTGATAACCGCCACCGTCTCTACCCTCTTCGGTACGCTGACCGCCATCGGCATTCACAACCTACGCAACAGAAAAGCACGGTTGGCGATCACATTCGTCAACAATATCCCGATACTCAACGGCGACATCATCATCGGTATCTCGCTCTTCCTGCTCTTCATCACGTTGGGCATTCCGCAGGGTTATACCACGGTGGTACTCTCACATATCACCTTCTGTCTGCCTTACGTCATCCTGAGCGTCATGCCCCGTTTGAAGCAGATGAATCCCAACCTCTATGAGGCTGCCCTCGACTTAGGCGCTTCGCCGATGCAGGCGCTCCGCAAGGTCATCATCCCAGAGATACTGCCCGGTATGATTTCCGGTTTTATGCTCGCCATCACGATGAGTATAGACGACTTCGCCGTCACCATCTTCACCATCGGAAATGAAGGGTTGGAGACACTTTCCACCTTTATCTATGCCGATGCGCGCAAGGGTGGACTTACGCCGGAACTCCGTCCGCTATCTACCATCATCTTCGTACTGGTGCTGGTAATGCTCGTTATCATCAACCGTCGTTCTGACAAAAATAAGAAGAAATAAGAATGAAGAACAAGATATTATTTATCCTAACCCTGCTGATGACCCTGCCACTCTCTTCCTGCTACAACAAAGAGAACCGGGAGGAGATACTGAAGGTTTACAACTGGGCTGACTACATTGACGAAGATATATTAGCCAACTTCCCTGCCTGGTATAAGCAGCAGACTGGCAAGAATATCCGCATCATCTACCAGACTTTCGACATCAATGAGGTGATGCTGACCAAGATAGAACGTGGACATGAAGACTATGATGTGGTCTGTCCGTCGGAATACATCATCGAGCGTATGCTCCGCAAGGATCTGCTCCTGCCTATCGACACCTGTTTTGGCAAGACACCCAACTATCTGAAAAACGTTTCTCCATACATCGTGGATCAGATAGATGCTACGAGCAACAGACAGCGCATCGCCCACCACTATGCTGTGCCTTATATGTGGGGAACCTGTGGTATATTATATAATAAGGTACACGTACCCCTAAAAGATGCACAGACATGGGGCACGCTATGGAACAGGAAATACCGTGGAAAGCTGTTGATGAAAGACTCCTACCGCGACTCATACGGTACGGCACTCATCTGGGCACACCGCAAGGACCTGGAAGCCGGGAAAGTTACGGTGCCAGAACTGATGAATGACTATTCACCCAACGCCGTGGCTACAGTAGAGAAAAATCTCAAAGCACTCAAGCCGAACATCGAAGGATGGGAAGCTGACTTCGGAAAGGAGACCATGACCAAGGGAAAGGCTTACCTCAACATGACCTGGAGCGGCGATGCTGTCTGGGCTATTGAGGAGGCGAAGAATGTGGGCGTGGAATTAGGTTATGAAGTACCAAAGGAAGGAAGCAACGTATGGTTTGACGGTTGGGTAATCCCTAAATACGCTAAAAACCCAAAGGCAGCCGCCTACTTCATCAACTATCTCTGTCAGCAGGACGTGGCACTTGCCAACATGGAGACTACGGGTTATGTGAGCAGTGTGGCTGGCAAGAAGATACTGGATGCCATGAGTGACCAGGAGACCTATCCAGAGCAGGTGAACTTAGCTTATTTCTTCGGGGAGGATGGCAGAAAAGCCCATCTCAACCCTATCATGTATCCAGACAGTAGTGTGATGGCAAGATGTGCCATGATTCATGATGCAGGCGACCATACTCCAGAAGTGCTCGATATGTGGTCGAAGGTAAAGGGCGATAACCTCGGTGGCGGAATCGTCATCTTCTTATTGGCTATCGTGGCTGCCATCACCATCTTTGTGGCAATCAAGAAAATAGAGCATTATAAACATCGAAGACTGTCGAGAAAGCATCACAGGAGACACGTGATAAAGGTAAAAAGGTAAAAAAGTAAAAAGGTAAAAAGGTAAAAAGGTAAAAGGGTAAAAAGGTAAAAGGGCTTTGAGAAAGGGAAAAGGAGGGAAAAGGAAGGAGAAAATGTGGATTTTATAGGGGAAAATGAAGTTTTTTGAAGGAAAAGAGAAAAAAGTTGCAGAAAAATTTGGTGGAATGAAATAAAAACACTACCTTTGCACTCGCTTTTGAAAACATAGAGCAAGGGTGGTTACCAGAGTGGCCAAATGGGGCAGACTGTAAATCTGCTGGCTATGCCTTCGGTGGTTCGAATCCATCACCACCCACTTTTCCCAAAACAACTCAAAAAATAAAGAATCCGATTCCTTTAATTAGGTTTCGGATTCTTCGTTTTTATATACCCACCTACCCCCACTTTTATTTTTGGCTGGGCAAGGAAAAATTTCTCCCTGCCCAAGCAAAAATTATTTCCTGCAGAAGTAACTTATCATGCCTGCGTCTGTGTTTTAGGCCAATTCACTAAGAAGAGTTTACTCTTGGCACGGGTAAAGGCTGTATAAAGCCAATGAATATAATCGGGCGTCAACATATCATCCGTCATATATCCCTGATCTACATAGACATGTTCCCACTGTCCACCCTGTGCCTTGTGGCAAGTGATGGCATAGGCATACTTCACCTGCACAGCATTGAAGTACTGGTCTTCTCGGATGGCCTTCATGCGGTCTGCCTTCAGCGGAATATCCTGATAGTCTTCCTCTACCCCACGGAAAAGCTGTTCCTGCTGCTCACGGGTAAGGGCTGAAGCCTCACTCTGCAAGGTATCCAACAATGCCGTTACGCTGATTTCATAATTATCATAGTCGGGAAACTGGAGCAGAAGTGTGGCAAAATGAAAACCATAAAGATCCAGATGGCGGCGCACCCGCAATACTTTCGCCCGGTCGCCATTCGCCAAGAAAGAAGGAATCGACTGCAGTTCCTTTCTCACTTCAGGCGTATCGCCCGAAGCCTTCATCTGCTTCCGCTCATTTTCTGTCCAATAATAATTGTTCTTCACAATCATGAGCATATCACCACCGGAGAGTTCTTCCTCCCGGTCGAGTACCATATTGCGGATGCCATTATTATAGATATTCGCCCTCTTGTTGCTGTGCGTAATCACCATCGTCTCATCCTGTCCTACCTGGTAATAACTGTTGGCAAGACTCTCCACGAGTTCATTGCCCGGCATCATCACAATGTCGGCAAATCCCTGGAAGCGGATGAGAGGCAACTGGGTGATATCATCATGGGTAATCATCTGGCGAATGACCGTAGCATTATACAAGATACCGGACTCCTGACTCTGACGAAGCACCTCATTGAGGTCGCACTCGTACACTTTCAGTCCATAGCCCTCCAGCATCATCGCCTGAAGAGCAGGAGATTCCTCCTCCCCCACCGGCGGCAGCTGAGCCTTGTCACCGATAACCATCAGACGGTCGTTGCGCCCCTGATAAACAAAATGCACCAGGTCGTCCAGCAAAAAGCCACTTCCGAAATTGCCATCGCCCAATCCGAGATTAGAAACCATGGAAGCCTCATCCACCATAAACAAGGTGTCGGTATAGAGATTATCATTCAGATTGAATTTTCCATCCACACCGGCAAAAGATTTCTCACGGTAGATACGGCGATGAATGGTATAGGCAGGGCAACCGCTGTTGAGCGAAAAAACCTTAGCCGCCCTACCCGTAGGAGCTAAAAGCATGACCTTCTGACGGATAGCCTGCAAAGTACGTACGATAGCACCCGAGAGGGAAGTCTTACCCGTACCCGCAGAACCCCGCAGAATCATCGCACAATGAGGGGTCGTATCTGTGAGGAATTGAGCAAAAACCTCCAGGGCATGCGCCTGTTCAGAAGTAGGCTGAAACCCAAATTGTTGTAATATCTGATATTTTAACTCTTCTTTGACCATATTTCAAAAACATTTTGTATCTTTGCACTTGCAAAAGTAACAATACTTTTTGAAATGAAACGAAAAATAAACATAAATTATATATTGGGGGCATGCGTCATCGTGCTTTTAGTACTCTGCACGCTGAGTATCTCTCAGCCGCTCCGTTTCCAGTCTGCCAAGCAAGAACGGGAAAAGGCGGTGAAGGAAACACTTATGAAAATACGTACGGCAGAAGAAAGATACAAGGCACGGCACGGAGGCTATTCGGGGGATTTCCAGACGCTCATCAAGGGAAAATATTTGCAGGAATCCCTACAGTATATCCCCTATTCTGACGGAAAGAAGTTTACACTCTCTGCCACAACCATCGTCAGCAAGAGCGGCAAGCAGATTCCGCTGATGGAATGCGGTGCCTCTTATGAAGACTTCCTCAACGGACTGGACGAGAATGCCGTACAGGAACTCATAGACAATGCAATGATTTCAGGAGCATATCCTGGACTAAAGATAGGTGACATTACAACAGACAACAACAATGCAGGTAACTGGTAACAACAAGAATTGGCAACAAGCCCGACTCACTATCCGCGTGAGCAACAATACACTCAGTTTTTCCGTCGTGGACAGAGAAGCCGAGCATCAAGTAATATACGAACCTTACACGGTGAAAAGTGGAGTCTCCATGGCGGCAAACCTGCGTCAGGCTTTCAAGGAGAGTGACTTGCTGCAAAGAGGATATTCGAAGGTAAGAGTCTATATAGATACACCCGTACTCATCGTACCGGTAGAAGAATTCAAGGAGGAAGACCTCGCCACCCTCTACCAGCATGCTTTCACGAAGCACGGCAGTGATGCTCTTCACTATCGGGTGCAGCCATCACTGAATGTTGTGGCTATCTTCCCTATCAACAAGGACTTGAAATTGGTGGTAGAAGACAATTTCAGCAATGTGCGCTTCACCCCAATCCTGCAACCCGTATGGAACTACCTTCACCAGCGCAGTTTCGCAGGAATCAGACGTAAGTTGTTTGCCTATTTCCATGACAAGAAGGTGGATATCTTCAGTTTTGAAAAGAACCGTTTCAAGTTCTTCAATTCATTCGAGGCACCCCACCCAAAGGATGCCATCTATTTCATGATGTATGTATGGAAACAGTTGGGAATGGACCAGCAGCAGGACGAACTGCATCTCGTAGGCGATATTCCAGACAAAGAATGGCTTCTCTACAACATCAAACTCTATATCAGAAAGGTGAATGTGCTGAATCCTTGTGCAGAGTTCAACCGTGCCCCTATCACAGAGATAAAAGGCATGCCATTCGACCTGTTGGCTCTATACTTGAGCAAATAAAGACAGAATCAGAAGAAAATTGAGAAGAAGAATTTTTTTTAGTAAAATCAGATTGATAAACAGAAACCATCAGATTGATAAACAAAAAGAAATATGAGAATCATTACAGGAGAATATAAGGGACGCCATTTTGACATTCCCCGTACATTCAAGGCACGCCCTACTACAGACTTCGCCAAGGAGAACATCTTCAATGTGCTCCAGGGTTACATTGACTTTGAAGATGCCACTGCCCTCGACCTTTTCGCAGGAACAGGAAGCATCTCCTTGGAACTCGTTTCGCGCGGATGCAAGCAAGTGGTAAGCGTAGAAGCAGACCGTGACCATGCCAATTTCATCCGCCAATGTTTCAAGAAACTCAATGAAGAAAGGGATATTCTGGTACGTGGCGATGTATTCCGCTTCCTGAAGTCCTGCCACCAGAAGTTCGACTTCATCTTTGCCGATCCCCCTTATGCATTGGAAGACCTGGCAAAGATTCCAGATTTAGTATTAAACGGCGAGCTGCTCAACGAGGACGGTATCTTCGTTTTTGAGCATGGCAAAAACCATGATTTCTCCGACCATCCGAGATTTTTAGAGCACAGAAGTTACGGCAGCGTCAACTTCTCCCTCTTCAGATAATCAACTCTTTTCTGATAGCCACACAGATGGCTATCAGACAAAGAACATGATGAGAATCTGAGCTATAATCACTCTGACAAACATGCCCAGGGGATAAACCGTAGCGTAAGTGATGCTTGGCGTATCCCCTTCCAAGGTATCATTGGCATAGTTCAGCGCCATCGGATTGGCCATACTTCCACAGAGAATGCCGCAGATGCTTCCGAAATCATACTTCTTGGTTTTCAGAATAATGAAACCCACGATGACTACAGGAACCAGTGTGATGAGGAAGCCGATGCCTACCCACATCAGACCTTCGGGACGGACAACTGTCTCGAAGAACTGACCGCCAGCCTCCAAACCCAAGCACGCTAAATACAAGGCAAGACCCAATTCGCGCAACATCAAACCTGCACTGCGAGTCATATAGGAAATGAAATGCACACGAGGTCCCAAAGCACCAATCAGAATACCCATCACGATAGGTCCACCGGCAATACCGAGACGTACCGGAGCAGACATGCCAGGGATGTTAAACGGAATCGTGCCAACGGCAAGACCCAAGATGATTCCGAGGAAGATAGCACCCAAGTTAGGTTCGTTGAGTGTCTTGACAGCATTACCCAAGAACTGTTCCACATGGTCGATACTGGTAGGATCGCCCACTACCGTAAGACGATCGCCATACTGAAGTCGCAAATCATCGGTAGCCAACAGTCGGATATCACCACGGAGCACACGGCTCACATTCACACCATAGCTGTTGCGCATCTGAAGATGTCCGAGTCGCTTACCATTGAGTCCCGGACGGGTAACCACGATGATGCGGCTTTCCACCTTAGCATCAATGGCATTCCAGTCCACCTTATCATTATTCCACTCCTTATCCACTTTCTTACCGAAGAGAATCTGCATGGCAGACACCTCGTCCTTATTCGTCACCACCAGCACATTATCGCCTGTATGAAGCACGGTATCAGCTTGTGGCACAATCACCTGTTCACCACGCCAGACACGAGAGATGATAAACTTACGGTGAGTGAGCATGGAGATTTCTGCAATCGTATTACCATTGAGTGCCGGATTCACAATCAGATACTGTCCGATGGAAGTATGGTCGTCATCATCATTGCTTCTGATTTGCAGATCCTCAGGCTTCACAAAGAGTTTGCGCAACAGCATCATCGCTAAGATGACACCCACAACACCCAAGGGATAAGTGACCGCACAGCCCAAGGCAGCACCACCACTCGGCATCCCCAACTGTTGCAAAGCCTGCTGGGCAGCACCGAGTGCAGGTGTATTGGTAGTAGCACCACAGAGGATGCCCACCATATCCGGCAAACTCACAGGAAGCACCCAGCACAGCAGCAGCGAGAAGAGCGTACCCACCAAGATGACCGCCATGCTCCAGAGGTTGAGCGAAATGCCCTCATGCCGCATGGAACCAAAGAAGTTAGGACCCACGTAGAGTCCGAGCACATAGACAAACATGGTGAGACCAAAGCTTTCAGCAAACTCCAGCATATTGTGATCGACAGTCAGACCGAGATGTCCGGCTACGATTCCCACGAAAAAGACGAAAGCGATTCCCAATGATATGCCTTTGATATGGAGCTTACCAAGCGCAAGACCCAAAGTACATATCAAGGAAAGGATGACGATGCCTTGCACCGCCGAATGTACGTTGATTAATCCATCAAACCACATGATCTAAATCTATCAATAGTTGTTTTTATTGAGTTTTTATTCAATTTCGAGTGCAAAGGTAATCAGAATCAGGGACAAAACAAAATAAAATCGATTTTATTTCTCAGAAACAGTAAGAAAACTTTTTCTTTTTCCCGGTTTTTTAGTAACTTTGCAACCGTTTTGCAAAAAGAACAAAGAAGTGAGTCTCCTGTGAAGGCTCAGCTCATCAGAAATAAAAACGATTATAATGAAAGATATCTGTTGTATCGGTCACATCACAAAAGACAAGATTGTGACTCCAAACCGTACCGTCTATATGGCTGGCGGCACCTCATTCTATTTCTCGTATGCCATCAACCAGCTTCCCAAGGATGTAACTTTTTCACTGGTTACAGCCATGGATCCTACAGAAAAGGAACCAGTAGAGAAGATGCTCAAGGCTGGCATCGACGTATCGATGAATGCCTCCCGCAACACCGTATTCTTCGAGAATATCTATGGAGAAAACCAGAATGAGCGCAAGCAGCGCGTATTGGCAAAGGCCGATCCGTTTACCATCCAGCAGTTGGAACATGTAGATGCCAAGGTTTTCCATTTAGGTAGTCTGTTGGCTGATGATTTCCCAACGGAGGTGGTGGAATATCTGTCTCGCAAGGGAAGGGTTTCCATCGATGTTCAGGGTTATCTGCGCGAGGTGAGAGATGAAAAGGTGTATCCTATCGACTGGAAAGAGAAGTTGAAGGTACTGAAGCATACCTACTATCTGAAGGTGAACGAGACTGAAATGGAAACCATCACGGGTCTGAAAGATGCCCATGAGGCAGCGAAACTGATTCATGCCTGGGGAGTCACCGAAGTGATCATCACCCTTGGCAGCGAAGGTTCCCTTGTCTATGTAGATGATAAGTTCTATGAGATTCCTGCCTACCCTCCTCATGAGGTGGTAGATGCCACAGGATGCGGAGATACTTATTCGGCTGGTTATCTGTATAAGAGACTGCAGGGTGCAACTCCTACGGAAGCTGGTAAATTTGCAGCTGCCATGTGCACCATCAAACTGGAGCACAATGGTCCGTTCAACCGGTCTATCGAAGATGTGGAAAAAATCATAAAGAAATAAAGGAAAGCTCAGAAGAAGTCCCCACAGAGTTTTATATGGATCTGCTGAGAGAATAAAGTCCCACAGATTTCACAGATTTTATATAGATCTTTTTGAAGGAAAAAATAAATCTGTGTAAATCTGTGAAATCTGTGGGACCTTTTTGTCAGAGAAAACAGGAATTACTTAATTATTCTTTTTTGAAACCCTCTATGGCTCCCTGCACTTTTTTCTTGGTACGTTTGAAAACCTTAGAGACTTTTTCGCCTATCGTATTAGCCACATCAGCAACCTGGTCAGTTGTCTTGTCAGTAAAGTTGCGCACCTGCAGTTTCTGGTAAGCCACCTTGGCTTTGCTTACGCGGCGCACTTCCTCATCGCTGATAGAATCTTTCACTATACTGTACTCATCCAGATAAGCCTGATAAGTAGAGTCTAACTTTTCTTTCTGGGCATCAGACAATTCCCTGTTGGTAGAAGCACTCTTGACAAAAGTTTCAAACCTATTGGCAAAAGTACCGGCATGAGACAATGCAACCTGCTGCTCTTTCTCTACAGCCTTCATTGCATTCTCCATCTTCTTCTGCTCCATTCCATTCTCAGACTTCTTCTGTCCGGTTTCATTCTGTGCAAAAGCCGAAAGAGAAACGGCGAGCAATAATCCTAAACTTAAAACTGTTTTTTTCATCTTTTTACTTCTCCTTTAAATATAAATACGTCACTCACTTCGGCTGCAAATATAGCATTAAATTATCAAACTCGCAAATAAAGTAACAAATATTCATATATTTCAACAAAAACATCAAACTATAAGGTGGAAAGTTGCCAACCTTACAATTTACAAGCAATAAACACCTCATATATATGATTTTATTACTTTTTGTACATTCAGATAGTTAAAAATCTGTTATTTTGTTCATTATGTCAAAGAAAAACTATAATTTTGCAACCGAAATAAAAGATAAAGCCAAAACGATATTGCAATGTCATGCTAAAAACAATTGCAAAGAAATAGATTCGAAAGAGAATTCGGATAAATCCAGATGAGGATTCAGAAGATGATTCAGATAAGTCTGGAAGCGGTTCAGAAGAGAATTCGGATAGATTCAGAATAAAATTGAGAATATAATAAATAACAATAAACAACAATAAAAGAAATGAAAAAAATCAGAGCAGCCGTTGTAGGATACGGCAACATTGGTAAGTTTTCTGTAGAGGCTCTTGAGGCAGCTCCAGACTTCGAGATTGCAGGTGTAGTACGTCGTCAGGGCGATAAGGACAAACCTGCTGAATTGGCTCAGTATGAAGTAGTAGATGACATCACAAAGTTGAAAGATGTTGATGTTGCCATCTTAGCTGCTCCTACCCGTTCATGTCCAGAATATGCTGAGAAGATTGTTGCTCTTGGCATCAACACCGTTGATAGCTTCGACATCCACACCAGCATCCTCGACTACCGCACCAAGCAGATGGAGAACTGCAAGAAGGCTGGCAAGGTAAGTGTTATCTCTGCCGGTTGGGATCCAGGTTCAGACTCTATCGTACGTGTACTCATGGAGAGCCTTGCGCCAAAGGGTTTGACTTATACCAACTTCGGTCCTGGTATGAGCATGGGGCACTCTGTTTGCGTAAAAAGCAAGAAGGGTGTTAAGAATGCACTCTCTGTTACCATCCCATTGGGTGAAAGCATCCACCGTCGTATGGTTTATGTAGAGTTGGAAGAAGGTGCTACTCTTGAGGCTGTTACTGCAGAAATCAAAGCAGACCCTTATTTCGCTAACGATGAGACTCACGTATTCGCAGTAGCTTCTGTTGATGATGTGAAGGATATGGGTCATGGTGTGAACCTGATTCGCAAGGGTGTTTCTGGTAAGACACAGAACCAGCGCTTCGAGTTCAACATGAGCATCAACAACCCTGCTCTTACTGCACAGGTATTGGTGAACGTAGCTCGTGCTTCTATGCGCCTGCAACCAGGTTGCTACACAATGCCAGAGATTCCTGTGATCGATATGCTTCCTGCTTCTCGCGAGGAAATCATCGCTCACTTGGTATAAGAGGCTGTTCTATACAAAGCATCTCAAGTAGAGCATTTTAAGTTTATTGAAAAAGAAAATAGGTATCCTCTATCAAAGGAGGGTGATAAAACAAAAAAAACGAGGGCGCTGTCACAGCGTTCTCGTTTTTTTTCCTTTGTACAAAATTCTACCTAAACAAAAATAAACCTAAAATCTATTAACCTAAATATATTAACCTAAAATATTGTTGTTTTCACGCTGCAAAGATAGTAACTTTATCAAAAAGGCATTAGCACTTATCGTTCATAAAATGGTAAAATCATTCAATTTGCTGCAAATGAACGATTTTTAGCACCTTTTTACCGATTTGTTACATTTATCTGTCGCCTTTTTCTGACTTTTTCCCACGAATTCCAGCATTTTCTCGGCGCGAAAGTACGTATTTTTTATAAGTAATTGAGAATGAGATAAGTTTTTATCTCATAAAAAGAAGAGGTTACGAATTAGAAATAAACAGAATGTAGCATCCTGCTGTGATTTGCATAACCATCCAAAGAACTCTTTATATGCAAAGATAGTAATTTTCTCGGGAAATTAGAAGAAACATGTTAGTTTTTTTCATTTGTTATTAAGTTTCATTCCGTGATGTTATTATCTCCAGATGATGTAATCTTACATGAAAGGCGGCGTTTTGACGTGAAGCATTATTCTCCCATTGCAAAGGACGAAGATTTGAGAAATTATCTGTACCACCTTTAGAAACAGGGGAAATGTGGTCTATTTTCCAGCCATAATCACTTCCTCTGTCTCCATAAACTTCTCTTACAATCCAAGCCTTGCATTGGTCCTTACGCTATTTATCGGAGTCATAACCTGGTACAATTTCCGCTTTCTCCCAAACCTTTTGAATTGTTTCATCAGAAAAATATGCCATTGGTTAAGCACAACGGATGCCGATGGCACATATACCATGATACAAGAAGTTTTTCAAAATTCTGAATCTGACAAAATGGCAAATTATTCTTACCGAGTTAACAACTTATTAATATCGTATAAGAAAGAAGTATAAACAAGTCAAAGCCACAATCTATTGGACAAAAATGACGGTGCATTAGTCTCACAACCAATACACCGTCTTAATAAGATAACTAAGTTGCAAATTTAATATTGCTTCAAATTATCCGTGAATATTAATCTTCCCAAGTTTCCCAAATATTGAAGCTGCCATGTCCTTTGGAGTTATTCCATATTATGTCGTCCGAGCCATCACTTTTGGGAGTATCAGAACCTCCATTCACATAATCGTTAGATTCTGTTTTTCCTTGACCATAAACGGAAGCACCGAGCATCAAATTATCTTCAATGACAGCATTACAAATGCTGCAAGCAGGTGCTATATATTTCTTTTCCATTTTTCTGTTTCCCTTTTAATTATTTTACAACAAACTTCTTACCATTCATTATATAGATACCCTTTTGCAGGCCTTCTGTACCCGTTGCGTTGGCGCGAACGAGCTGTCCATTGATATTATAGATGTTGCCTGTAACGCTTTCGTTGCCATCCGCGTCAACACGTACAATCTCGGTAGTCTCGTAGTTGTCGCCCATGATATTGATAAGTACGCTGGCCGGTTTTGCATCAGCCGAACCTTTAGAACCTACATATTTGAACCATCCACTGAATGCTCTAACACCATACTTCTTACCAGATTCATATTTATAGAACTTTGTAATACCACTGTTTGTTTGAATGAAATAGTCGTTTGTTTCTGCACTCGGAGTAATGATAGATGTATTGAAAGAACCGACAAAGGCGTAAGTATTTGTATTTCCTTTGCCATCATTGAATGGCGCGAAAGATTCCGACTGTCCCTTCCACTCTGACGGAGCCGGAGTCTCAGAGATATTAGCTGTATAATTATTCTCACCATCCACTGTCCATCCAGCATAGTTCAGGTCTACATTGTTGAATATATAGAATGCGTCTTTATGACTCTGACGATTTATGAAATACTCGCCATCTGTTGCCGCGAGGTCATTACTACCCATCTTCACCATGAATGGCTGATAAGCCGGTATCTCAGCGTTGGCATACGTATAATTTGTATTTGCATCAGTGATATGTAAGAAACGAAGCAAGTCTTTGCTCGGAACATAATCACGATAAAGAGCTATCATGAATGTGTTGTTATCGGTGCTTTTTGAAAGATTCAAAGCATTCTTGATGATAGAGCTGTTCCTTACATCTGCGCCACCTGCCGCATCAGCCGAAGCGTTTGTCACTCCAAAAGGCAAGCAAAGAGTATTCCATCCTGGTACCAATGAGCGGTGAAGTCTTACGATAGCATGCTGCTGAGCCACTACATTATATGCCTTTGCTGCATCAGAATTGTCAGAATAGATATCCTTTGTAAGAAGACGCTGGAACTCCTGCCCGTCGGTCATATAGCTCTTATAGCCGGTTTTATCATCAGAATTGTATTTAGCCGCATCACCTTTAAAAATGATAGTACACTGATTGGCAATCAAATCATTGAAAGGATAGAAATCCCATGACCAACCTTCACCTCCATCTGTATAATAATCATCTGTTTTAGGAGCTGTTCCACGGCTCACTGTTATCTTCTTTAAAAACATTGTACCAGCGCCATCACGTGAACCAAAGGCACATGCGCCGATAAACTTTACATTAGCGGGAATCACAAGTTCTGTGAAGTTAGGTTTAAATACGGTGTTACCATTTTCGCCCTTAGTATTACCATTGCAGCCCTCAAACAATTGGGCAGGAATACTTACTTCCCCTTGCTTATCTTTAGAGGCGCAATTTACTGAAAAGTTTTTCAATATACCATTTACAGAAGCACTTTTAATCATTCGGTTGTTACGGAAGACACCCTTACCTAAATGAATAACCTTAACATTTTGTTCCAATGTCAAGTCCTCAACATCTCTACAACCATCAAAAGCATAATCGTCTATCTTTATATCCTTACCCTCAAACTTCACAGTCTTCAGATGTGTTCCATCCTGAGTCTGATCAAACGCCTTCTCCCCAATCTCGACAATACCTTCTGGTATTTTCAATGTATTTGTCGTTCCACCAGTCTGCATACAGTCATGGAATGCCATTTTGCCAATTACACCATATTTAATATTTTCATAAGTTCCATGCTCCTTAAAGAATTCAGCCTTATCCTCATCGGTCATAGACTCATAATTATATCCAGGCTTATTATTATCATTGAGATTATACGCCGCACATTGATTTATTGCCTTCTGTATATACTCAGCCTTAAGTTTAGGACAACTACTGAAAGCCTCCTGACCAATCTCGGTTATAAAAGTATTTGTTCCCCATTCCAATTCTTCAAGATTATCATTGCTTGAGAACAGTCCGACACTGCGTATCGCAAATTCATTGTTTGGCAATGTTACTTTCTTTAGTCTCTTCATTCCTGAGAAATAATATGAGCCCTCATAGAAAAGTTTCCCCCACTCCGACAAATCAAGATGCTCAATCTCAGGTTTTATCACAGGGAACACAGGTATCACTTTGTCTTTACCATCTTCATTTACTGTATATTGATAGTCTTCTCCATCGAGTATCTGGTTTTTCCATCCGTCAGAACCAACACTGCCATCGCCCTTAAAAGCAATACCGACAACAGTATATTTTCTTTCTGTGGCTGTAGAACTCTCATATAACTTGACGTCATTATCACTCTCATCCTTTACGGATTCTTTATCAATAATAAGTTTTTTCAGAGAGTTCTTCCAGTTCTTAACCTTATTAGCTTCATCTAATTCAGCCTCTACATGAATCCAACCAGTCCATGTCGCAGAAGCTTCGGCATTACCAGCGTCCTTCAACTGGAGTTTGTAATAATAGTTGGCATCTGCCTCTGCCCACGGCATAAGCAGCATCATCGTTAATAACAACAGGATTTTTCCCATTGCTCTGCTTGTAACATCTTTCATATTCTTACCTTAATATCATGTTTATATTAGAAAATCATTCTCTTACTTTGCAATAGCCTTACGGCCATTATGTATATATATCTTTTGCGGTATGGGATGTTCCATCTTCATACCACTAATACTATAATATGACTTATTACCCGTATTGTCAGCCATGACATTGTTCACAGCCGCAAAGTCGGCCGATTTCTCTACCCTTACCAGCATACTGTTCAGGTCTACGGTGATGTCGTATTTCCCTGTCTCGGCAACGGTGAACTGATAGTCCTTCGAACCATTCTTGAAATCATTGTCGGTGTTTGCCACGATACCGGCTGTGTGAATGCCCCATCGGTCATTGAAGTTGTATTCGTCATACTCGGCATTATAGTGCGTACATGTACCGTAGTCTGTGCCACTTATGAATTTGAAAGTATTGGTCTTGCCGTCCATATCATTGCCTGTCTCAAGACGTACAGAAGCAGAGAACACGCTACCATCCCCGTTGCCCTGCATACGTGTGGCTGTTTCTGTATTCCAGTCCGTGTCTGTCGCGGTTCCTACTATGAGCAATTGCTCCTCAACCTTCTCACATTCAAAGACTGCCATTGTCCAATATTCCAATGAAGGCAGTGTGAATGTAACCTTGTCATCTTCCTGCTTGAAGTCAAGCTCTTGCGGTGCGCCACCGTGATTATCGGGAGATGCTATCCACACCTTACTGACCTTCTGCGGCATCTCCACCGACACAGGAAGATTGTATAACGCAGTTGGTTTTGGACGCGTGCCATCGACATCGCGCCACGAGAGGTTATCGTTCACGCCCTTGAAGTTAAGGAAGCTGACAACCTTTGTTGTACCTACATTCTTGGCGAATGTAACCACATGGTCGAGTTGCGGCGGCCATGCGCATATTTCAACGCCTGTTGCCGTTGTCCCAGCAATAGCAGAGTAAGCCGACTTTGAAGAAGTCTCACGAAGAAGATTCTGATACGCGGTCATAAAATCATAGTAGCGTATCATCGCAGTTTTCAATTCGTCGGTCATTGCGAGTGGTATGGCCGGGAAATACTCACGGCTGAGCATGTGGTCGCCTAACTCAAGGTGAGAACCACCAAGAGCGAACATCACGGCATCGGCCAGCAAGACACCCGGAGTGTTCATCACGCGCTCCGATTCGGGATAATTATTACTATTTCCAGCCTTATCATAGTTCATGTATGCGGCAAAGACTGTACGCAGAGTGTGGTCGCTGAAACGGTCATTGTTCTTTATTATCTCATACAGATTGGCGAATGCGTCCTCCGAAGCTCCGCCATAACCATTTCCGTTGCCCCATACTTCGTTATAGCAGAAGTCGAGCTTGCGTGTTCCGAGAATCTCCTGCGCCCCATAACCCGACACAGCATTCATTATTAAACTTTTTCCGGGATGACGTTCTTTCATGGCATTGATGAACTTAGCGTACCCATCCGGCAAATTCACCCAGTTGCCGTTATAGTCGTAACGGTCGCCACGATAGCCAAGCTGGTCTATCTGAAAGCCGTCAAAGCCGAGATGTGAGTACACCTCTTCGTTGCGGTCACCAATGTAATTCAGCCATTCTGAATTGCCCGGGTCGAGCACATAAATGTTGCTTTTCCAGTTGCTTGGCAGTCCGTGATAGTCTTTCTCGCCGTGATGTTTGTCCTTGAAGACATACCAGTCTTCTCTTACTCCGTCGGCAGCGGCATCATTGAGCGCGCCGAAACAGAGGTTATAGAATATTGACTTCATGCCATAAGAATGTTGAACGTCAATATATTTCTTCAATACATCGAGGTATACATCGCGGTTTGCAATGTCATTGTATTTGTCATACGCCACACCATCCTTGCCACCCCACGGCCAATGGTGCTTGTTGTGCCAGTCCTGGAACTGCACACCATTGATATGGCAACGGTTCAGGTATGCCATCTCACGGTCTATCACGTCCATGTGATAATGCTTTGAATCGTCGAAAGTAGCCACGAAGCCGTAACGTGGAAAACGTTTCCAGTCGCTCGACACATCAACTGCGATAGTGCCAATAACGACCTCCTTATCATTATCCATATAATAAAGGTCTACCATGTAGCCTTTGAAATCGTCTGTCGGCGGATTCCATGTCCATGTGTTCGAAGAATAATGCTCCTCCTTCACAACTTTCAATCCATGACGATAGCGTATGATGGCATTAGAGGGAATAGAGCCGGAGGCTGTAAATTCCACGATCTGCCCCGGTACATAGCACGCCTTATCAGTAGAAAGCTCAACGATAAGGTTTGAGGAGATGCTGCCCGCACTTATCTTCAAACAGACCGGCACGAGCATAATAGCCATTACGATACTCCTCTTCATTAAATGTAAAACGATTTTCAACATAGAATAATACAACTACTTGTAAAAAACTAACTTAACTAACTATTTAATAACTAACTGCAATTTTCTTTGTATGCACCTGTCCGTCTGTAGCCTCTGCCGATACCACATACACTCCCGGGCGAATATTACCACCCAGCTCTATGTGGTTGCTTGCTGTTGCAGATGCTGCTACCATACTGCCTGACATTGATACGAGACGTGCATTGCTTAACGGCAGTGCCGAATCGACAACAACAGTACCGCCATTGGCACTAACCACGAAGAGAGCTTCATCTGCCGACACCTTATTTATATAGGTAGTCTCTGCAAATTTGCCTTTCGCGTTGAACTCTTCGTTGAGAAACTTGCCATTGATAGTACCTTTCCATAAATCTACTGTGAGCAAATACATTCCTTGTTTATCTGAAGGCACAGACCATTTGGTATCATCTCCATTCTCAACGAAACGCTCTGCGTCAGTAATCGACTGCTCCGAAACAGTCGGGTGCAAACTATATGGCCCCCAATCGGGCTGTCCGAGAATCTTGAAGAGATTAGACTCCACATTCTCCGTGCGCACTTTCAACTCCGTACTACAAGTGTATAGATATGGATTATCTATGTCCTGAACAAACGGAACAGCGTCCTGCGTGTTCCATCCTGAAGTTGCTGCGCCTCCGATAACAAATATTGTATAGGGCGCGCGGAACGGAGCTGCGGTCATACTAAGCGACAACACATTTGTGCTGATGCGGTAATAGTCTGACGGAACTTCCACATAGAATCCCTGCGCCGTTGCGTCTTTAGTTCTTGTGAACGGCGAACCGTCCTGAACGTCGGGATTTTCCCATAACGGGACAAAGTATTCGGTATCATTGCCTGCAGTGGCGGTGGTCATCAGGCGGAGTGTTCCCTTATTAAGTCTACCCTTGTAGCTAAACTCTCCATTTGTACCCGCAATGAGTTTCTGCACACCCTGTGGCACTGCCGTGCCCTCGAGCCACAACTCTGCCGGTGTGGTCTGCGCAGTTCCGGCCTCTACCTTCATGGTGAGAGCCTTCAGATCTACGGTAAGTTTATAGTCGCCCTCTGCTGTCGGAACAAACTTAAAGTCGTTATCTCCAACGTCATTCATGTCTGCGAAATAACGTAATGAGTATGTTCCGCCATTCTCAACAGAAGTATTGGCTGCCGTTGCAACAAAGCCCGGCCAGTACCAGTCTGTATTGGAGACAAACTTGAACTCGTCTTTCTTAAGGTGTCCCTCCCATGTGAACACTCCTTCTGAGCCACTTACCGGCGTCATGCGTGTGGCACTCGCCAAGTCCCAGTTTCCGGGTGTGGCACTACCTATCATATAGAGTGAAGTATAGTTCTGGGCTTTTGCCACAGCAAATGACATAAGCATGAGAACAAAGGCACACATCCTCATTCCCACAAATTGCTTAATATGTATTGTTTTTATCATCTTATTGTCTTTTTTATTTGTCTATGATATAAATATTATCCCTCGGGAAACACGTCCCATACAATTCATTTTACAAATTCTGCCGTGCGCGCCGTGTTGTTGAACTTATAGCGGCACACGTATATACCGGAAGAGAGATTGGATGTAGGATAAGACACCTGTGCGACATTATTATAAGATGTACCTGCCATGCGACTGCCAGAGACGCTGTAAACATCGAGAGATACTCGCTTCTGAGGCTCGCTGAACGACACGCGCAGCTCATCTGCTGCGCGGTCGAACATGAAATGGTCGGTAGCTGTGCCTTCTACTAAGGCAATTGCAGTGGCACTGTTCTTCACCACAATAGTGAGTGTTGTGTTGCAAGCAGCCTTTGGCACACGTATTGTCGTGGTCTCTGTCTCGGCGTCATAGCTCCATGTGCCCTCCTCGGTACCTTCACTATATGTTGTTCCGTTTATGGTAACAGAAGAAGGAGTGCCGCTATAAAGCATCTCAACAGTGTAGCTGCGGCTCTCCGGCTGACCCGGGAATGAGCCTTCTGCCGGATATACGGTTACGGTACTTGTTCCGTTGTTCACGGTCTGTGTCATACGTGTGAAGGTGTACTTGTCGCTGCGGTATCCCTCCGTGTCGTTCTCATCCTCATAGAGCTTCGCCTCGCCGTTTGCTCCAGGCACAACCTTGAGCACAAGGTTCTCCGGACGGGTCTTGAGGTTCTTCACCTTAGGATAGTTCGGAATGATGGATCCTGCCTTATAATAATAAGGTATGTCCTCCATGCCGAATGTGCGGGTGTATGATTTGCCACCGCTTAGACGCTCGCCAGTGCAAGCCTCGAACCAGTCGCCCTCCGGCAACCATACTTTAAGGCTTACCTTTCCGTTTACCGAAGGCTTGGTGATTGGATAAACAAGGATGTCATCACCAAACATATACTCGCCCTCATTGGTGTAAGCCTCCTCAACATCAGGATTGTCGTAATAGAGCGGACGGCAGATGCCGATACCCTCATCGTAAGCCTTGCGACCCATTGTGTAAATATAAGGCACGAGCGAATAACGAAGGTTCACAGCCTCACGCATTGTCGGGAAATTGGCGAACTTCCATATACGACGCTCTATGCGCGGGTCGTTTGTTGCATGAGTGCGGAAGATAGGTGTGAAGACACCGAACTGAATCCAACGGAGCACAAGCTCCTGGTCGTTGACGATATTCTCTGAGGTGAAGGCGTGTCCGCCGAGGTCGTGTCCCCACCAGCAATAGCCTACGTTTGACGCTGTTGCCGTGAAATATGGCTCAAATGCGAGAGTAGGATAGTTGATGAGTGCATCGCCGGAGAATCCAATCTGATAACGATGATTGCCGAGTCCGCCCCAACGGTGGAAGATGAATGCACGGCGGTCCGGGTGGTTCTTACGCATATCCTCATAAAACACATGGTTACACCAGAAGGTGTTGCTGAGCTCGGGAACATATTTACTCGTGAGTTCCTGCTGCCAGTCGAGCCACCAGAAGTCTGTTCCGATATTCTCATGAGGACGGAGGATATTATCAAAGAATGACTTATAGAACTTCGGTCTGTCAAGACGCCAAGCGTAATTGCCATTACCATCCGGCTCTATATCGTTCTGAAGACCGGCCTTGAACGCTGCGAAGTTGTCCTCATCGCTGTCAATACCGAAAGCCGGATGCAGGTTGAGTGTTACATTAAGGCCGTCCTCCTCGTGAAGAGCCTTAAGGAATCCGGCCGGGTCAGGAAACTGCTTCTTGTTCCAACTCCATCCGGTCCACTCCTGGCCGTGCCAGTCGGTGTCTATCACCATCACGTCGCAAGTGAGGTCGTTGTCGCGCATCTCCTTTGCAAGGTCGCGGAACTCCTGTGCAGAATAGTCCTGATACTTGCTGTACCAGTACCCCAACGCCCACATCGGCGGCATTGGAATCTTACCGGAGATAAGTGTATAGTCCTTCAATGCTTTCTTGTAATCATGGCCATAACCCATGAAGTACCAGTCCATGCCTGCGGGGTCCTCACGGTTGGCAAGCCAATCGATACCGGCCTCCTCGTTTGGAACAAGCAGCATAGACTTGCTGCCATCGCCACGGCGTGCTGCGTCTGAGTCATCTATGACATACCAGCCCGAGCGGGAGATGATACCATCTTCAAGTTCGCTACGCTTGTTGTCTCCATTAGCACCGTCGAGTGTACGGCATGTGCCTTTCAGATTCAACGCGTCCTTCTTCCAGGGATACCATGTTACGGTGCGTCCGTCCATCTGAAATGTAATTTTTAGATTTGCGGAACTTGCCGGATTGAACGTTCCCGGGAAAGAACCTTTACGATATTGCAGTTTCAGCTTGTCGGTTGTGATATAGAGGAAGGTTTCATCCTCTGTCTTTGTGAAACTCGGTACCGGCAGATTGCGGTTTACTACCGTGAAGGTGGCGTGGTCTTCAAACTTCTTATCACCTGCGCTGCGCCACTCTATACGTATCATTTCCGGTGTGAGCACGGTGAAGCGCATATCACCTGAGACAACAATAGCCTTTGAATCGGCAACAGGATTGTTTGCCGTCTCAGCCTTAACCGTGAGCGTAAACATCGTCATCAACAACAATATTACTACATAAAAACTCTTACTTATTCTGATATTCATGTTTCTGTTTAATATATTATATATGATACTTATTTATCATCCGATATTCCGAATAATTGCATTTATTTATCTTTCGCACTCCGTTTGCAGCCCTTTTGAATTGCATCCGTTATGCGGTGGGAATGTAAACACATTTGTTTGGTTGGAAATTTTCGCGAAAATTTCTTCTAAAAGTGGTACTTTTGCGACAAATTTTCGCGAAAATTTTGAGTGTATCGTATCCATCTGATTATCAAGAAGATACGAAATAAGTTCTAATCTGGCTTGAAATAGAATGCCGGCAGGGCTATTTCAAGGTCTTGAGTCCTTTCAATGCCGCCTTATCCTTAGCCTCGATGACGCTGATGGCATAACCACCGCCCGGTGCTGCCTTCAACTTCAAAGTTGTCTTGGCTGTTACTACGCCTCTGGTGATTATGTATGCCTGCGGATTAGTCTTGTAGTGAGCGTCCTTCGCATCAGCATATACCGTAGCAATATACTTCTATATGAGAATGTCAATGTGGATTTTGAAGGAACTTCCACTGCGAAATTACCGTCAATGTCAGTAACAGCACCAGTACCTGTCTTCTGGACTCTGACACTTACACCGATTAACGGTTCGCCTCCTGGATCTTTCACTGTACCTGTAACCTTTATCTGCTGTGCAAATGATGAGATACTTGTTCCCAACAAAATCACCAACAGTGTCAGATACTTCGTGATTCTTTTGTCTAAAAGCTTCATAATTGTTTGAAATTAAATTTTTAATTATATATTTAAGTTTATTAAAAGCGTTTTTTATTTCATATTTGCGCGTTAAGCAACTTTTCATGGGCAAAGATATAATAAATATGTATATATGGTTCACTAAAGTACATCATAAGTATATCGCGTTCGCAATATTTTTTTACTATTTCGCTATAAATCAATCATTTACGTCTTTCTGCAAAAATAGTATAAGTACATTTAGCATTTTCCAAGTTTTTGTTTATCTTTGCAAAAAAAAAGAAATAAGTCTATGAAAAAGTACATTTTGACAACTATTATATGCATGATTAGTCTATTGTCTTTTGCAGACAATACTGCGTTATATCTACGCCTTGATAGTGTCATGCTTGTGTCGGAAAAGTCTCATCTTGTCGTATTCCCGTCTTCGTCTGTCCTCGCCACTTTTAACCAAAAT
>OCLF01000074.1_pt1 | contig 29854 bp, 25 predicted proteins | sample 1502881 | NCBI WGS metagenome assembly OCLF01 (sample SAMN03418267, study PRJEB22391) | human gut metagenome | biome: human-gut; feature: organic feature; material: feces | host: Homo sapiens | place: Tanzania | collected 2013-01
AGCCATGCGACAATGGCGCTTACCTGCACTTCCGCTACGACTACAACACGCAGCGCGCCGACCTTTTCAACGACCATGTTGGAGGCGTTGTTGTCATGGTGTACGATAAGGACGGCAAATTCCTCTTCCGTCAGGACGCTTTCAATACCAATAGCGACGCTCCTATCCGCCGTCACGACTTTGCCGTACATCTTAATCTGCAACCTGGCGAATACCAATTTCTCGCCATCGCAAAGCAGAAACGTTACGAGGACGCTCTGGCTACGCCTGGTGGCAAGTTCCGCATCCACAACCATGTGGAGGGCGAGGACATTACTGCCTTCAACACTATGCTCGACCGCAACGAGGCGGGCGATATTGACGAGGTGGATTGCTCGGCTCCACTCGACACGCTGTGGATAGGTCGCTCGCAACACCTTACTACCGTGTACGACCTTAAGGGCACACACGACACCATATCATTGGTGCGCGACACCAAGCAGCTCACTATCTCGCTGCATCAGATTGACGCACCCGAGAAAATCTCTGCCGACGACTTCGGCTACGAGGTAATAGCCGACAACGGCTTGATTAACTACGACAACTCTTTGGCAAGCGACTCTAAGCTTCGCTACACGCCTTTCCATACATGGACCACCGAATTCCGCGACGAGACAGGAAACGTAAAAGAACGTACTGCCCATGCCGGACTGATGCTCTCGCGCCTGGTCTACTTCCCACCCGAGGAGAACAAACGCAACGCCATGCTGCATATATATAATAAGGTGTCGGGCAAGACCATCGCCCTGATCAACCTGCCAGACATTCTGCAGCAAGGACGCGACGCTTATGCCTCGCAAAACTACGGCATTCAGGAATATCTCGACCGTGAATACGACTACCGCCTCGACTTCTTCCTCATCGGCTCCGAGTGGCAGTATATAAACCTGTCGGTGGGAATACTCGACTGGGCAAAACGCATTCAGAGGGTGGACCTCTAAACGATGCCTCCACCAAACACTATTAATCCAAATTAATAACAACAAACAATGAAACGACTTGCAGACATACTCCTTTCTGTAGCTGCCCTGTTGTTGCTGGCAGCATGTACTGATGATGCCGACGTATACAACACCCCAGCACCGTCTGAGGGCAATCTGTGTGTCTATGTACCAGTTACTCGCGAGGGCGATGAGGTTACGAGCAGTCTCGACCCAAGCAACCCTACATACAATGCCTCTGTAGAAGAGTGCACAATCAACGACCTGCACCTTTATGCCTTCCCCGTAGATGGCAACGGAACATTCCTTTCGCAGGAGTTGCTTGCGCCCGAGGCTAACGAGATGCTAAACGAGCAGGTGGCTCGTTATCAGCTGCAAATCAAGCCAGGCACCTACCACGTGTATGTGGTGGCTAACATGGAGGACGCGCTCAAAGGCACGACCATCAATACCGAGGACGACTTGAAGGGCGTTGTGTTGTCTTATGCTCCAATGTCTAAGTCAGGAATGCCCGTGGCAAACAATATCCCGATGATTTACGAGCCTAAGGAAGCCGACGGAACAACAACCAACGTCGTCATAAATAATACGGACAAGACACCTAAGACCGTGGCGGCTAATCTGCGATTTACCTGTGTCAAGGTGTGCCTTAACCTTATATACGACCCTAATGCCGCAGGCGTTAGTTCGGCACTTAAGACAAACGGAATGATTATTAATGATGTTAAAGCCGAGCGTCTCTCGCCTGAGACAAAGTTGTTGTGGGATGGAAAGTTTAGTAACCCAAGCTTGGATGCAAGCAGCACTTATGCCGAGGGCTTTGGGTCGTCATTGTATGAACATGCTTCCGCTACAGGAGTCTACTATAGCGATTGGACAGAGGATTTTACACATGTAAACGACAACGACAATAACATCATAACGCCAAAGGGCGCGGTAACCTCTTCGCCTGTAAACATTAAGCAGAAGTGGCTCTTCCGTGCTACCTATTATCTGCCCGAGCGCTACGTGGCACAGGCCGCGCAGCAGTCGGCATTGAAGATAGGTGGTGCTGTAGGAGGTCACAACAACAGCTACAACATCAATCTTGGTCATCGTCAGGACGAGACCTCAACAACTGAAGTTCCAACTTTCCCACGCGGCACTTACTACGAGATTGTAGGACGCATAAAGAGTCTGGGCAACATCGACCTCGATTGTGCTGTAGGTGTAGAGAAATGGCAGCCGGCATTTATAGATGTCGACCTCAACCATACTACGCTTTGGGTTTCGAAGACAAGTGCAGAAGTAACATCCTTGCAAAATGCTATCATCGACTATGGTACAAATGCCGATGCAAGCAACATTACGTTTGGATGTGTTACGGAGATAGAAAAGATTGCAGGAGGAATGTCACCCGTTATTGTCGCAACTAATGATATTGCAACTCATCGTATAAGATTCAGTATAAATCCAGAACTCTCGGTAAAAGACTTTAAAGCTCCTAAGGGTACTGCCAAAGTATGGATAAAGGCTGGCAACATAAAGAAATACCTTGATATATCGTACGACGTTACACCATACTTCAAGGTAGACCCCGTGGATATTGTAATCTACTACGACCCAAAAAATTCATCCGAATTGACAAAGGTGGTGAAGTTCACTACCAACCTTGGTGGCATTCAGTTCCCTAATGGCTGGACGGTTTCTGACAGCGGACATGATGTTACGTATGCTAATTCGACAATAAACATCAAGTGCGGAAATACTCAATTGGCAGAAGGCACATTTACTATTACGGCAAAAACCGACCCTGAGACAACAACCACACATACGTTTACTGTAAAGTCGATAGATGAAGACGGTACAAAGAAACATATTGAGCAAGAGATACGTGTGACGGTGCGTCCGCCAGTAGGTCCTTATCGTATCTATATGCGAGCCATAAACGACTTGGCGTGGACTAAAGACGCAAGTAACCTTGACGAATTCCAGCATTCTAATATGCTTGATGAAGAAGAAGCCTACAATGATCCTAAAGGAAACAACAACTGGCGAGATGGATGGTGGGTGCAAGAAGGTGCTGACTGGAGTAAAGACCGTTCGTCGCACGTGGACTATCACAAGGTCTACATCTACACACAGATAGGTGAGACAAAGGCTGATGGTACAAAGGACGAGAATACCGCAGAATGGTATTTCACCGGAGGGTGGCCAGGTAGCTCGATGACAGCTGACAATAACAACCCTGGTTGGTACTATTATAGTATAGCGCATGATGCTAAGTCTGGATTTAACAACGGTAAGGGAGATGCAAAAACTACTGCTGAAAAGACGATAAAGCCAGGACAGACCCTGCTGATTTTCAGCAATGGTACATACCTCAGTACGGGCTTCCAGCCGCATCGTTTCACCCATCACAACGACCCCGGCATCACACTCTTCAACTATGAGGATCGTGAAGGTTGGTATCTGTACGACCCTTTGTCGGATCCTTACTACAGAGTATATGATAAGAAACCTACCGTTGTAGACGTAGAATATACCATATACACCAAGAACAAAAAAATAACTGCTTGGTATTCTAGATTTGGAGTAAACAGTGGAGATGGTAAAGGAAAATTTACAATGTGGTGCAATAACAACAATGTTCCTAACCAATTTGAGTGCAGTGATAAGGAATACAAGGACAGCAATGGCAATACCTGGTACAAGACCATACTCCACCTCAAAGCCCCATTAGGAGAGTATGATAAGATTCTGAAGCTTAAGGTAAATGGTGATGAGATTCATACTACACTGTTCGACGGTGATAACTATCCCTCAACCAAGATGCACGGCAAGCGTTATGTTGTGGAAGGCAGTTTCGATTCGGACACAAAGACATGGAGTCAGGGAGCTCCCTTTTAAAAAGTAACAATTAAAAGAAAACAATATGTATATCAAGAAATTGACAATTTGGCTCTTCATGCTCTTGTCTGTGGTGTTGGCTGCTTGCAGCGACATCAGAGACATTGTAGGAGGCGACACGCAAGACTTGCCGTCCGATGGAGTTGTGCTGACTCTTAAGTTGCCTAATTTCACCAAGAATACAGTGGCGACAAGAGCAAATGAGCAGCAAATCAAAAGCCTCTGCGTATTGTGCTACGATGCAGAAGACAAGTATCTCGGCATGAGCAATATCACGAGTTCGGACATCACGTCTAATGGCGGCGACTCTTATGATGTTAAGGTGAAGGCTGAGCCCGGAACAGCCACGCTACATATTGTAGCCAACACCGACATAACAGATAGCGACGCCAAGGATGCTGAGGGCAAGAACAACCTGTACAACGCAACACGCGAGGGCAACCTCAACCTCAGCACTCCCGTTTGTTGGGGAAGCGTAAAGGTGGACTCCCTGCTTAGTGGCAGCACCAAAGTGTGGTTGTTCCGACAGTTTGCCAAGGCGTCTGTTACAAAGGATAGTAAGCTGACCAACTTCGAGATTACTGGTTTCAAGCTCATCAATACGGCTAAGAGGGGCACAATAGCCACAAAGTCGTATACCGATGTGGCTCTGGATTCGGTAGATTACACGAATGAGAAAGACTATAGTATTGGCGAGCATCCTTTCTACGAAACTCCAGCTGACACGGCTTTCATGATAATCAAGGCAAAGTATAATAATGGACCAGAGACTTATTATAAGGTGGCGTTCCAAACAAAAAATTCGGACGGCACTTTTACTCCGATGGCTCTTCTGCGCAACCATCATTATCAGGTGAAGGTCATGGCTGTAAATCATGCAGGCTATTCGTCAGCAGAAGAAGCTGAAGCAGAAACTAATCTGCCAGAGAACAGACTCACTGTAGAAGTGGTTGACGACAATCCGCCTATTGTGGACATGATAGCATGTAAGGACTACGAACTTGGTGTGTGTGGCAAGCAGACTGTATTGGGTAAGGAAAAGACGGCTACAATTACGTTTGTAACAACCAAGAAGCACCCTGAAGATTTTAGCGTAGTTTCGAACAACCCTGATTGGATTTCAGTTCCCACTGATTATAAATCAAAAGCAAAGTATATTGTTTTGCCAACATCTGATAGACCCAACTCGTCAGCAGGCAGACTGTACACTATCGAACTTACTCTGACCGAGAACTACGAATCGGATGCGCATACTGGTATTGTGACAATAACATCAGGCGACTTGTCGCGCAGTGTAGAGATTACCCAGTTGGGCTACGACTTCCGTACTGATTCAACTAGAATTGTGCAGATACGAGGACTTGCAGGACTTTCGTCCGATGATGAAGCCAACTACTTCAGCTGGATGGACTCGAAGCTTCAGGGCATAAGTCCAGAGGAAAACCAAGGCAGAGTGCGCAACGACGGTCTTCATTTCTTTGTGGGCAACAATCCTGTTTACTATCTCATTCCGAAGCTTCAGGGCGACACACTCACGTGTAATGACACACGAGTGACGGTGGACAAGAAAAGCGTCAGCGGATTCTACAAGGTGACGCTGGCTGACAATTCGCCTAATAATTATAATAGGTGGATTAGCAATGAGGCATTTACCATTATAACCATCACCAACGCGAGAACCAAGATTACGGTATCCTATCCGGTTTATCATGTAGGATTGTTTGCACAGTTGACCGGAAAGGCAGCAACCGACTATCAGCTTGGCAAGAGCAAGGCTTCGGGATGGTACTATTATGAGATGGTTAACGTAGTGGCTAAGGTTACTAAAAAAGATGGAACTACCGAGTACAAGGCCTACTACATGCTCGACCGCAACCTTGGTGCCACAAACAACGGCTACTATTCTCCTTCCACAACTGCCCTTAAAGACAACATAGGAGCAATAGGTGGCTACTTTAAGATTTCGGAGGCACAAAGTTCTGATGAGGCAAAAAAAGATGACCATGTGGTAGATGCTTTGGCAATAGGCAACTTCAAGGTGTGCGACAACATGTGTCTGCAAGGTCTTATAGACAACAACAATGACTTGGCGATAGAAGAGGAGACGACCCATTATGGCGAGAAGTACAACTGTCTGAGAATTACTACGCGAAACAGGGATATTCCCGAGATATTTATCCCTATGAGCGGATATTATGAGGGCAAGACAGACAAGGACGCGGTTTACAAGGACAGCTATCATGCCAACCTATGGACAAGCTCACGCCTGTCTGATTATCAAGGATTCTCGTCAACCAGTCCTGAGTACGGCTTTTGGTACTTGTACCTTGACGCTTTCGGCAAGAGCCTAAACTTGTCAAACTATCGATTTGTGTCGGGTTCGTCTGGAAAGAACAAGGGGCGATATAGAGCCATGCCAGTAAGACTGGTGGCAGAATAAAACAAGAGTAGGAGGGTATGGCATCCTTGCCATACCCTCCCACAATATGTAAAGCATTATTCCAATATCGCTGACCCGGCTCCCGTTGTCAATGATGTGAAATTTTGTTTCAATCTAATATCTTCCTTTTGGGATGGTTTATTAGACTAACGTATAAGGTATAGAATTATGAACGGTTATTAACTGTTTTTAAGTGTAATGTATCTAACAGTTCTCTTTAAAAATCGTATTTTTGCCATCAACAAAGACAAATGGTATTTCCGATAACAATAAGTGTGATATGTTATGAAGAAACTAATAGCTTTTTTAATATTCTTGTTGGCAGCAATGCAGGGGGCAACGGCGCAAGAAGTGCTGGGGCAGCAAATACCATTGCCTTTAGCTGATGACTATAAAAATACGGAGTTCCATCCTGTTGCGCCTTCCTACTCGGACATTCTAATGATGAAGGCGTTGTCTTCTTCCGAACTTCTTGCCATGCCTAAAACACCACTTACGCCTATGCCGTTCGCTACAGAGCCACCGCTTGCCTACAAATATGACGCAAGCCATTCAGGGGCGATGTCGACAAAGATTTCAAAAGACTTGAAGTTTACTGCCGTTGGAACATACCGCAGTTACATAGGACTGATGGATGTGCAGTCGGTAAGTGGCAACATGCAATATAGCTTTGGAGCAATTAATATGCAGGGTGGGCTTATTGCCAACCGCTATCACTACCATAGGGGCATCATCTCGCAATACGGCATATCGGGGCAGATAGTCTATAGCTTCAACCCAAATCTTTCAGCCACCATCTTTGGCACCTATTATAATACCAATCCATTCATAAGTATGGCGGCATTCCCATTCGTGCCGACAACAAGCTATGGTGGATATATGACCGTTGGCAACAACAGTTTCTATATGAACCTTGGCGTCGAACGCCGCTACAATACGTTCGAACACAAAATGGAGACTGTGCCTATCATTTCTCCTGCTTTCAAGATATCAAATAAAGTAACCATTGAACTGCCATTGGGCGACCTTGTGAAGCATGTTGTTGAGGATGTGGTTATGAAAAATCGCTGAACAGTGAGCTAATCGTATAAACAAGCTATTCCTATTTTGCTCAATATGAATGAGTGAAGTCCGTCTTCCTCCTACAGCGTGAACTTATATCCCGCCGTAATATACACAGCATGGTTGCGTGCCGAAGGTGAGTCGACCGTGGTGACCCAAGGGTCGTTTGACTTAAGGTTTATGGCTTTTCTGAATTCGAAGCAATATGAGGCGTCGAGGGTGATGTGCCGCCATTCATAGCTCAGGCCAAAGGGAATGCCTGCCACGATGTTGCGGAAGATGCTGCTCACACTCTCCGACTTCTTCTCCTTGTACGTCTCCCATAGATACATTGATGATGTGCCGTCGCCGAGATTCATGGTGCGTATGCTTTGTATGGTAATCTTATCCTTTGCCGAGACGAGCAAGCCAGCCTGCACACCGATATGGGCAGCCAGTCCTTTCACGCTTGGGAAGTAAGCCTTTATCTGCAGAGGCACGGATACGTAAGTCACATCAAGCTTTTCATTTGCAGATGCGTATTTCTCTTTCTGCTCCTTGAATCTGGTGCCTATAAGACTGAAGTCTGCTCCCGTCGTCAGCGAGTAATACTGCGACAGTGGTATCTCCACGCTTGCTCCAAACGTGTATCCTGCTTTCCATTCCTTTGATGCTGTAAGTGCAGAGCCGTCCATTTTGGATATTGTTACGCCAGCATGTGGAGTGATTGACACGCGGCGACCTTCGTTCTGAGCCGATGCCCACATAGGCAGCAGCAACATGACAACGGCTGATATGATATTTCTCATAGTGTTCATTTTCTTTTGTAAGTATATATTTCAGTAGTATTACCCTGCTTGCGGGTGAGCTTCATGCTGTCTTCTGCCTTGTCGCTAATGGTCCAGGTTTCTGTATAACCGTATCCAGGTATAATGAGTGCATTGAAGTCTCCTGTTTTAGTTATGCTTTCACCGTCCATTGTGAACCATTGGTCAAAGACAAGATTTCCAAATCTGTCCCATTCACACGTTTTGTGGTTTTCCATGAAAGCAAGGGTGTGGTAGAACTGCGAGTTCCAGCTATCGTCATTCTGGATGTCAATATCCGTGATGCTGTTGCCATCCACAATGTAAGTATAGTGTGTGGTTACCCACTTGCCCAAGATGTATTCGGCCACAGGCGTCTTCATTATCTCGTCAGCCCGCTGCATCTCTTCGGGCACGTCTTTCTTCACAAAGTGTTCCACACTATTATTGTTGTCGCCATTGGCAAAGGCAAGCAACGAATTGTTGTTCACGGCATACACATTCCATTTGATTCCTGATGAGAGAATTGTGCAGTTGTTGTCGTCCAACTCCACCTCAGCCGAATGATACTGCACGTAATGATGTTCTGCATCGGTCCATATCTGTGATATGTCGGAGATGTTGCCTTCCTCATCGACGTAGAATCCGCAGCCAGTTTCGTTGTCCTGTTCCCAATAGCCCGTGAAGTCGGTCATGTTGAATCCCGACATCTTCATTCCTTCAAGTTCGTTTATCATCTTGTCGCCATCGCCAGGCAGCGACGTGAGTCTGTAGAAAGGCACCACAGATGTCTTGCCGTTATAGGCGAGATACATCTTTTGGTCGTCGTTTCCTGCCACGGTCACGTTGTAGTATTTGCCGTAGTCTTTTAGTAGTTGCATCTCATAGTGGTTGCCGTTCACACTCCACTTGCCCGTCTTGTATCCCAATTTATAAGGATTGTCAGTGACGCTCGTGTACATCCATTCTGTCACAGTATTGTCATTGTGCACTACAATGCCTTGAATGGCACCGTCGCCATTGATGTCCTCACCGGCTATCTGCCAATAGCCAGTAATGGGCATATTGATATCGGGCGACACTTTCGGTGCTGTGAATGCAGGGTCGTCGCTGCATGATGTCTGCATAACGACGGTGAGCAGGCATAATGAAAGGGTTGTGAAACAAACGTGTTTCATGATTTTGTGTATTTAGTTGTTAATATATTGCAAAACGCTACAAAGGTATAAATTTTATTTCTAATTCGTCAAGCTATCTTAATTTAATTTCCAGTACCACACAAGTGTTACCTTTTAATGTTCCTTATCCAACTGTTTCAACAAAAACTCCTCCAGCGTCTTTTTGTCGGGTAGTTGAAGCATATATGTAGACACGAAGAGTTGGTTGTCCATACCGGCAAGGGCATACTCCACCATTTTCTTTCCCTTGCGTGTGCAAAGGAGAATGCCGATAGGAGGGTTGTCGCCGGGTTGCATTTCGTTCTCGCGGTAATGTGATACGTATGCGTTTAGCTGTCCGAAGTTCTCATAAGAGAATTCCTCGTTCTTTAATTCGATGATAACTCCGCAATGCAGAATGCGGTTGTAGAACACAAGGTCAGGATAATAATACTCGTCGTCAATGATAATACGCTTTTGTCGAGACTCAAAGCAGAAGCCCTTGCCAAGCTCAAGAATGAACTCTTGCAAATGACTGATGAGAGCTTCCTCCAAGTCATGCTCGTCAACTATATCCTGTGCCTTAAGTCCAAGAAACTCGAATGTGAAAGGCTGACGTATCTGCAACTCTGCGGAATCATGGCCTTGCACGGAAGGCAGCGACAACAGTTTGTCGGGATTGGCGCTTATACCAGCCCTAACGTATAGGTTTGTGCTTATCTGACGACGAAGCTCACGAACAGACCATGTACACTTGATGCACTCCTGCTCGTAGAAGTAGCGGGCGAGAGGGTCGTCAAGGGTAAGTAACTCAACAATATGAGAGAAGGATAGTGATGATATTATTTTTTTACCTGAAGTTTTGAATTGGTCCGACACTGTCGGACTTTTTTCTTCTTGTTTCACTAATTTGCCCGACACTGTCGGACTAATTGCAGGAACTAGGTTCTCTACCATCTGAGGATAGTGAAGGTAAAAGCTTCGAGAGTTTTTAAGGAGTGTAGTGCTTATTCCCTTCCTATTCACTCTCTCCTCCAACTTCTTCAGCAACTTCGCCCCATACTCAGCCCTATCTTTACCGTGCTGTTCATATTCCACGATGTAATATCCTATGAGCCAGTTGCGCATTGTCTGCATACGGTTTATCGCTTTTACAGCAGAAGACAGAGCAGCGTCGTGAGTTGTCTGAATTATGGAAGTCAAGTCGCCAAAGGAATGAAGCGTGTTGCTCCAATCCTCAAAAGGAAGTTCCATGCCGTCATGGGTGTATGTTGATATTTCTTTCGCCATAATTTAGTTGTTTTATAAATGTGTACAAAGATACATAAAGCAACCCATAATCCCTCATATAGTCTACTAAAAAAATCATAGAATTTAGGTATTGTGTAGAAGTAGAAATTGGGCTAATTTTGCAGCGGTGATAAAACCAAAACTTTAACCATAAATTTCTAAATAAAAACAACTGAAGATTATGAAGAAGACAGTAATCATCTATGGCACAAGTACAGGTACTTGTGAAGACCTGGCTGGCAGAATAGGAGCCAAACTGGGCGTGGACAACATCATCAACGTCACCGACCTTGACGACAGCGTTATTGCCGACAACGACAACCTTATTCTCGGTACATCAACATGGGGTGCAGGCGAAGTGCAGGACGACTGGTACGATGGACTGAAGACGCTTAAGAATGCCAATCTTGAAGGCAAGACAGTTGCTCTTTTCGGCTGCGGCGACTCTGAGTCTTATCCAGACACTTTCGTGGGCGGAATGGCTGAGATATACAATGCTGTGAAGAAGGCTGGTGCCAACGTTATTGGAGCCGTGCCTACCGAAGGCTATACGTTCGACGATTCAGAATCGGTTGTTGACGGTAAGTTCGTGGGCTTGGCTCTCGACGAAGTAAACGAGGACAACAAAACCGATGAGCGCATCGACGCCTGGGTGGCTGAAATACAGCCCGGTCTTTAATCATTAATAATTGTTCTTACTCTCACATTTTTTATAACTCAAGTTTTCAATCATGCAGCAATCCACAGCATTACCCATAGACATGAAGGTTCTGATGAACCATATCTACGAATATCAGAAGGGAGTGCGCCGTATGGTGCTCTTCACTTTTAATAAGAAATATGAGGACTTTGCCATACGCAGACTGGAAAGCCAAAACATCAAATACGTCATCCAGCCAGTTGGCAACGACCGTCTGAACCTATACTTCGGCAGGGAGGAGTGTCTCAATGCAATACGCATGATTGTGACACGTCCCCTCAACCAGCTCACACCCGAAGAGGATTTCATGCTCGGCGCAATGCTTGGCTATGACATCTGTGCGCAGTGTGAGAGATATTGTGAGCGTAAGGACAAATGCAATTGTAACTGCAACTGATTTAAGTGTTCAGAAACTCTTTTATTTGTGGAAGGAGTGACAAAGCTTTTTTCACTCCTGCTTCATACACCCTCCTCATCTTGTCCTCTTTAAGACTGAGTCTGCCAATGTCAAGTTTTTCGTCGGGACAGATGAGGAATGTGTTGCCCTTCTTAAATTCAGAGTGGATATAATCCAGTTGGTCGTTGTACATGATATGTCGTATTGACATCAGTTCTGCCACTTTGGGATAATCCTTCAAGAACATCTTCATTGCCAGTCCTACATGCGCCTTCTTCTTGTAGTAGTCGGCTGGCTGTGTCAGGATAACCACATTCCTTCTATATCCTTTAGATTGAATGAACTTCAAGGGTATGCTGTCGGTTATTCCTCCGTCAAGATAATGCCGCCCGTCTATCTCCACCGGACGCGCAAACACTGGCATTGAGGCAGAAGCCTGCATCCATCTCAATCCGATACCGTCGGCATCGTCTATCTCATGATATACGGGCCGACCCTCGTCTATATCCGTACACACGGCATAGAACCTCATAGGATTCTCCCGGTAAGCCTGAAAATCCATCGGGTCGTACTTGTATGGCAGCAGATGATAGGAGAAATGCTCATTGACATAATTGCCAGTACGGAACAACGACCTCCAGCTCATATACTCCGGATTGTCCTTGTATCTGATATTATATCTTAACGCTCTGCCAGGCTGGTTGGACTTGTAGTTGCAGCCGAACAATACTCCAGCCGAAACGCCTACAGCAGCATCAAACTTGATGCCGTTCTGCATAAAGACATCAAGCACTCCACTTGTGAACATGGCCCTCAAACCTCCGCCTTCAAGAACAAGACCTATGGAAGACGCAGAGGTTGGTGTGGTGTTATATTCCTTTGTCATATTTTCTTCTTCCTTCGTTTTATTTAGATGCCCACAAAGTTATAGAAAATTATTTACAATCCACAATAATTTTCCTTTTGGGATTTAACTGAAGGAACTCCGAATAACAATATTTCTGTGAAAGTTCACAAAGTTGTGGACCACAACTTTGTGAACTTTGTTTTTTTCATTAACTTTGCAATAGTAATAATGACTGAAGGTTATGGAAAAAGCTTTTGTATATGGTATGTCGGTAGGTGGCAATAACTTCACCGACCGAATTGAAGAAACCAAGCGCATCAGGCTTGATTTTGAAAATGGCATCAATGTGATTCTCATTTCTCCACGACGCATGGGAAAAACTTCGCTTATAAAAAAAGTTATTTCGGAGATAGACAATCCGATGCTTAAAATCGTATATATGGATATATATGACTGCCGTAGTGAATACGATTTCTATAATCGATTTGCCGAAACTATAATGAAATCCACTGGCAATCATCTGGAGCAAGTGATGGAGAACATAAAGCGTTTCTTGGTTAGAATTTCGCCAAAGCTGTCATTTAGTCCGGAACCTAATTCTGAGTTTTCTGTTTCATTGGGAATAACGCCAAAGGATTATTCTCCAGAAGAAATCTTGGATCTTCCAGAACGTATAGCTAAGGAACAGGGCATCAGACTTGTGGTATGCATTGATGAGTTTCAGCAGATAGGTGAGTTTCCCGATTCGCTGACTATACAAAAACGACTGCGTGGTGTTTGGCAGCACCATCAGAATGTGTCTTATTGTTTCTTTGGCAGCAAGAAGCATCTGATGGAGAATATTTTCCAGAGTCGTCGCATGCCTTTCTATCAGTTTGGCGAAATGCTACATCTCAAGTGCATTCCTACGGAATATTGGGTGCCTTTCATTTGTTCTAGATTTGAGAAGTTTGGCAAGAAGATAAGCCAAGAGTATGCCCGCAGAATCTGTCAAGAAGTCAGGAACTATTCCTCTTATGTGCAACAACTTGCATGGAACGTGATGGCTGAAACGGAGAATGAGGTTGATGAGGAGAGCTTCACAGAAGGCTTGAAGGCTTTGTTGGAGCAAAACAGCAGTCTCTTTATACAACAGACGGAGGGGCTTACTACCTATCAACTCAACTTCATTCGCCTTTTGTGCAATGGCATTCATTCTGGATTTACCACTCAATCGGTCGCTGAATCATATCCCCTTGGCAGCAAGTCGAATGTCGACCGCATAAAGAAAAGTCTGATAGACAAAGAGATTATTACTATTGAGAAGGATGGCTTATATCTTGCGGATTGTGTGTTTGAACTTTGGTTTAAAAGAGAAATGATGTAGCTGTTAGCATAAGTAGCGGAGGCTTCATACCTCCGCTACGTTTTTCTCGTTAAATAGTATAGCTGACTTTGCCAGCAGCGCCCCCACCAGCACAATGTCTCCCAACACCCACGATGCACATGCAAAGTATACATTGTATTTTTCTATGCATATCAGTGGCATAAGGAAAGCTACTGACGATATGGCGTCGAATGTTTTTGACTTGAAGACACCCTTCATTATTGCCCATAGCCTTTTGTGGTTGGTAAGCAGTAGCCATAATGTTCTGCCTGATATAATTGTAAGCAGCAATATACAACTGGCAATAAGGAAAGATGAGGAGTTCACAATTCCATATTCTATTACAGCGTCAAGTTTGAACCACAGGCAGAGCAGTAAGGCTACAGCCATGTGGATTTCATTTTTATACAGTTCCTTTTCCATTGTTGTTTTTAGAAGAATGGTTTCTATATTTTCTTGGAAGAATCGTCAATGTCAAGAAACAAATCAAGTAAAACTCCCAAAACAATCGCGGCAGCATATTTCAGCTTTCTCCATTTTTTCTTTGGCGTTTCGACAATGAGGGTCTTGTTGCTGATTTTTCGTTTTGTGGCAAACAGTCCCATTGTGGCTTTAGCTTCGCGTATGTCCTCCGTGTCCTCTTTGGTCTCGGCAAGCATTTGTCTTAGCAGAGCCTCCTCATTTAAGCAGAGAGTAGCGTCAAAATACCTCTCAATCAAGTTATGTATATCTTTATTTGCCATTAGTTAATTGTTTTATAGGTTTCACGAATAACTTTGCGTGCTCTTGACAATATCTGTCTCACGTTCACCTCCGTTATGCCCGTCTGTTTGGCTATCTCCTCAAACGAATAGCCTTCGTAGTCGCGCATCCACAACACATTGCGTTGAGTGTCATTCAGCTTAAGATCAATGATTTTCTTCACCGAATCAAAAAGCTCACGAATGTCCTGCTCTTTTGAGTTGTCTGTGTCGTTGGTGTCAATATCCGACAGTACGCTTCTGTTGGCAGCCCTTCTATAGTCGATACTAAGATTTCTCACTATGGAATTAGTGATGTTTTCGGTTTGCTGTTGGTCGTTTGGATATTTCTTAAGCGTCCAAAGTTTGCAAAACGCATCCTGCAACACGTCGTCAGCGTTGTTCTGTCCGGCGATGTTGCGTGCTGTGGTATGCAAACGTTGGCGTATGCGGGTGAATATTGTTAGAACGTTGTCCTTTTTCATTGTTCATTCATGTCGTTATTTAAACATCCACGGGATTTATATCCCAGCTTCGTCAAAAAGCTTGCCGTATTGTTCGTCAATCTTCTTTTGGTTTCGCTTGCTGCGATAGCGTCCTATAAAAGTAAACACCAAGCCATTTACGCCACATGCTATGCAGATGACAGTCATTACTTGACTTGTGGTTCTGATTGAAAGGTTCCATAAGTCCCAACCCATAACGAGGTCGATGATAGCCTCTGTTATGCAAAAGACAACTAAAAAGATTACGAAATCTATGGTTTCGTAGACAATCTTATTTTTTAACGAGTTGTTCATTGTTTATTATTTTTAGTGAATACTTAAACTTTCGTTCATTTTCAGTTATAAATTTATATTTGAGCCCACTTTTAAAAAGTGGGTTCATATATATAACGTGTGAAATATATTTTTGTGACAACTTTTATAGTTTTTAGGGATTTTCCCCTCAACTAATAGGGAATTTTCTCCATTCCGTCCGAAATGAATAAGCTACTTTTGCAAGCGTAAAAATTAAAGCAAACAATAACTTTCAATAAAACGAATATTGCTTATGAAGAGAAATGAATGGATGGCACTTATTGTCACAAGCTTTATGATGTTTGCCGTATGTCTCTCGGCTTCGGCAAAGACTAAGAAGATAGTAGAGCGTGGTATGACCAAGCAAGAAGTGATTGAAATAATGGGGCAGCCTAAGCTTACAAGCTTCGACGCTTACGGCGACAGATGGGAGTTCTACAAGATGAATGCCTTAACAGGCGAGAGCAAGCGTATCGTTGTAGGCTTTGACCTGAACGGAAGGGTTGTTGCATATAATATGAGCTATGTGGACGACAACGTTCAGCAACCTGCTCCTCCCTCTCATCCTTCTTGTGGTGCAGGTGCAGGAGTAATAGTTGGTCCTGAAGTGCCAATAGGCTATTGTCTCGACGATGCTTCCTTCTCAATATTATATAATAAGGTGAAGAATGCAAGCTTCGACGACAACAAGTTCGACTTGCTGCAAGTGGCAAGTCTCGGCTGTTATTATTCTTGTGCCCAGACAGCCCGCATGATGCGGATATTCACCTTTGGCGACAAGCAACTGAAAGCACTTAGAATGATGGCTCCACATATTGTCGACCCGCAGAATGCCACAGATATCTACAACGTATTGACATTCGACAGTGAGAAATCAAAGGCTGGAGAGATTATAAGAAATTCAAGATAGTAAAAAAAAAGTAGCGGAGGCCTCATACCTCCGCTACTTTTTTATCCTGCGACACACATATACAGAAAGAACATCCAGTGTGCACTGATGGCTGCAACCAGACCTCCACAGAAATGTGCCATGATGGCTTTGGGTGTAAGGTCGCGATAGCCTATGGAGTCGAGCATGGCTGTATGGGTGCTAAGGAATCCACTCCAGCACATACCGATGGCTGTGAATACGGCGATGGCGTTGCCGTCGATCCAACCATGAGCGATAAAGCCTGGTATAAGACTCAAGGCCGCACCCACGGCACCAAGAGCTGTGATAGGAAATGCCACAAGATGAGGATCGTGGAATCCAAACAGCCACTCAAACACAAAGTCTACCTTGTTGGCAAGCCAAGGCAGCAGTTCCACGCCTTGGTAGGCTGAGCCATTGTATGTTCCGTCGGCTCCGGCTCCGAATGTGAATATCATCACAAAGGTAGAGATGATAAGCACACCGGGGATAATGGCAACGCCCACCTCTACACCACTTCGTCCACCATCGAGCATGGCGTTGAGCAAGCGTATGAAGACTGTCTTTTCGCTCTTCTCGTCTTCTTCCTTTTCCTCTTCTATATCCTCAGCCGACACGGCATCCTCGGTGGCATACTGCGGATAGGCCTTCAGCACAAACCGTTGCATCAGTCGGGTGGAGCACACGCATCCGCAACAAGCACCTATCAGTCCGATAAGTGGGGCAGCATAGTAGCCCTGGCTTGCCATAAACACTATCACGAGCAAGCCCATGCCGAAGGCTGTACCGAAGTTGGTGAGCGATATGAATTGGTATTTCTTGAAGTAGCTTGCAAAACGCTTGTCGTGTGCGAGCGAGATAATGGCTGGGTTGTCCGAGAGGAATGTCATAACGGCTCCCAACGACGTTACGCCTGGCAGATTGAATATAGGGCGCATCAATGGTCTTAGTGTGCGCTCAAGCAATGCTACCACGCCAAACTCTACAAACACCTTGCCTATAGCACCCGTTATCACGCATATACTCATCAAGTAGAACACCGTGTTGAGCAATAGGTCGTGGGCTGTCTTCATTATTGTGTTGAGCATGTTGGGCACTCCCATCACCATGCCAAGATAACCGAAGAGCACTACTACAGATGTTATGCACCATACGCCACTCGGAATGAGTGGCTTGCTTTTTTGATTGTTCTTACTCATAGCTCATTAATTATTAACCATTCAACACTTAACACTTAACATTCAACACTTAACACTTAACATTTAACATTTAACATTAATAATAAACCTATTTGCTTTTCCACGACAGCAGATGCAGCTTGGCTACAAATGCCAAGCGCACGGTGGTCTGGTTGTCTGTCAATGTGCCTGAGGGATTGCTGTTGGTACCCGTTGAATGCGACATACCGAGGCTTACACGCACGTCCGACCTGCCTTTAATTGGGAATACCTCCACTCCTCCGCCATAGGCTGTCATCTCTGTGCCCGAATGCACACACATGTCGGCATCCGAGTCGGTACGGTTGACGTCGTATGTGAACTTGCCGTAGAGTCCGAGTTGCGGTATTAGTCTGTAGTCGAGTCGTGCCATCACAGAGCAGTCTTTCAGCAGGAATGTCTGGTGGCTTGCTGCACGGTTCATGAAGTCAAGCTCAAGCGAGGCGTTGCCTGCATTGAACTTGTTGCCGAGGGCTATGTATGATATGAAATGCTTGGGTGTATATTCTATCATGTTGACCGAATATAGAGTGTTCAGCCATCCGTAGTTGCCTGCCCAGTGAAGATGATAGGCAAGCATGTCGCGGTTGTCAGGGGTGTTGAACAGGCTTTGTGTCACCTGTGCCGTATAGCGGCTCTTGCCGTTGTTGGTGGTGTAGGTGGCACTCGCTCCAAATTGGAATGGTGCTATGTTGTTCCAGAATTCCGAAGACAGATATATGTCGATAGGGCAGCGGTCGTACTCATAGCCTCCCACCATAGCCACTTGCTTTCCGGCAGCCACATTCCAGTGGCTGTTCATCTTATAGTCGACATACAGCCAGTCGGTGGCGTCAAACATCTCGTGGTTTTCCTTCTTCTGGTTTATTCGCTGTCGCCATGCGTAGGAGATTCGGTCGTTCAGCTGTCCGCTGACACTCAGCAGGAAGTATTCGCCCTTGAATCCTGATGCGTCGTGTCTTATCTGATTGTCCACACGGTCGTTCAGGTAGCTGATGCGTGTCAGCAGGTCTACATTTAAGTTGGGTGTGTCGTCTTCGGCAAGTGTTGGTGTTGCCATGCAGAGCATGCCGGCAAGTAGAGTAATGGATAGTTTCATAAATATTGTGGTTTAAGGATTTTTGGTTGTTTTTTTTAATATTGGCAAAGATATGAATAAAAACTGGTTTATGATGCGTCGGATGTATTATTTCTCCATTTTTTTGTACAATTCTTGCTTTTTGCGGCATAAAAAAGAAAACGGCTAAGAGTTTGTTCAACTTCTTAGCCGTTTTGCTTGTACCCAGACCCGGGATCGAACCGGGATGGATTGCTCCACTGGTGTTTGAGACCAGCGCGTCTACCGATTCCGCCATCTGGGCGTTGGTGTTTTAGCGAGTGCAAAGGTAATATATTTTTTTTATTCTGCAAAATTTTTGGGCAGAAAATCCTAATAATTGTTCATTTAGGATAAATTCAATTTAAAATCGGGTTAATATCTTGGCTCTTTCGCAAGAAATAACTAACTTCGTCATGTCCTACAATAAATACATAGAAATCTATTTGAAAACCGATAATGACATGAAAGAAACAAACAACAATTATTGTGTCATCCTTGCCGGAGGTAAGGGTCGCCGTCTTTGGCCTTGCAGTCGTGAGGAGTATCCGAAGCAGTTTATTGATTTCTTCGGAAGCGGTCGCACGCAGTTGCAACAGACCTACGACAGGTTTGCCCGTATTCTTCCACCAGAAAACATTTTTGTCAATACCAATGAGGCTTACGCCGACATAGTGCGCGAGCAACTGCCTGAGCTTACCCCCATACAGCTGCTTGCCGAACCTATCCACCGTAACACTGCCCCGAGTGTGGCATGGTGTACACGCCGCATATTCAATATCAATCCCAATGCCAATGTTATTGTGGTGCCTTCGGACCAGGCTATTATTGGCGATGAGGCCTTTGAGGAAGCTGTCAACCGCGGCTTTGAATTTGTTGCACATAACGACTATATGCTTACTATTGGCGTTAAGCCAACGCGTCCTGAGCCTGGCTATGGATATATACAGATGGGCGAGAAAGTGGAGGATGGAGTGTATCATGTGCGCTCGTTCACCGAGAAACCCGACCGCGATTTCGCCCGTGTGTTCATGGAGAGCGGTGAGTTCTATTGGAACACTGGCATGTTCCTTGCCAACGCACGCCACTCGCTTGAGTGCTTCTGCAAGATATTGCCCGTTGTGATACGCGATTTCGACAGCCGTGATGACAATGGCAACTACGACTTCGAGGCCGAGAACCGTTTCGTGCACGAGAATTTCCCGTCCTATCCCAATCTGTCTATCGACTATGGCATACTAGAGAAGTCGGACAACGTGTGCATGATGGGTGGCAAGTTTGGCTGGGCCGACCTTGGCACATGGCACAGTATATATGAGGCACGCCAGAAGGGTGATGGCGATAATGTGGTGATCGACACCGATGCCGTGCTCGACGATGCTCATGGCAATGTGATTAAACTACCCAAGGGCAGGCTTGCTGTCATCTCTGGACTCGAAGGATATATAGTTGCCGAGGAGGGCAATGTCCTGTTGATATGTCGCAAGGAAGACTCTTCGGCCAATGTGCGCCGACTCGTCAACGAGATACAGCTTAAGAAAGGTGGGAAATTTGTTTGATAGACATATTCTATAGACACAAAAAAAGCAGCAACATCCAATTTGCATCGGATTGTTGCTGCTTTTTGTCGTCATCAGAGAGTGACTCGCGGTAATTCCGCTCTCTTTCGAGAGTGTGGAATTATTTTCCGTGGTGCTCGTCAGATACAGTCAACTTCTTGCGGCCATGAGCGCGGCGAGAAGCCAACACGCGACGACCATTCTTTGTTGCCATGCGCTCGCGGAAACCATGCTTGTTCACACGACGACGATTGTGCGGCTGAAATGTTCTTTTCATTGTCTTATTTTTATTTATTTGTTATTATTCACGCTTTTGGGTTGCAAAATTACTCATTATTTTTGAAACGACAAAGACTTGCAGCCTTTTTACATTGATTTTTTATGTTTTTTTCGTTAATGTATTGATTGTTATGGCTGTTTTGCATAAATTTTCGGCTGAGAATGAAGAAATGATGCCCTTTGTTTTCGCTTGTACGATTTTTTCTGTAACTTTGCACTGATTTTCGAAAATTATACAATAAAAATAAATTTAACAAAGCAATGATTAATTCACAAGACATCAAGATGGGAACCTGCATCCGCATGGATGGCAAGTTGTTCTTCGTCATCGACTTCCTTCACGTAAAACCAGGCAAGGGTAACACTTTCATGCGCGTTAAGTTGAAGAACGTTGTTGACGGTCGCGTTTTGGAGCGTCGCTTCGACATCAGCGAGAAGCTCGAGGATGTACGCGTAGAGCGTCGTCCTTACCAGTACCTCTATAAGGAGGGCGAGGACTATATCTTCATGAACCAGGAGACATACGACCAGATTCCAATCGCGGGCAACCTCATCACTGGTGTTGACTTCATGAAGGAGAGCGACATTATCGAAGTTGTTTCTGACGCTTCTACCGAGACTGTGCTCTTCGGTGAGATGCCTGTTAAGACCAACCTCCGCATCACACACTCTGAGCCGGGCATCAAGGGCGATACAGCTACAAACACTCTGAAGCCTGCTACTCTTGAGACTGGTGTTGAGATCCGTGTGCCTCTCTTCGTTAACGAAGGCGACCTCGTGCAGGTTGACACACGCGACGGCAGCTACTTGCAGCGTGTTAAGGAGTAATAGGATAAAGGCATAAAAGCTATAAAAGAGTAAAAAAGTAAAAAGCATTGGGGGGATAACGCTTGGCGTGTCCATAACTGTGCTTTCTACTTTTTTACTCTTTTTCGTTTTCCCCTTTTCTCATTTACTTTTCATTTTTCGTTTTTCCCTTTTCCCTTTTCACTTAAACAATGAAGTATAGTTTTATTATTCCCGTTTACAACCGCCCCGACGAGGTGGACGAATTGCTCGACAGCCTTACGAGGCTCAAGATGCACGACTTCGAGGTGATAGTTGTGGAGGATGGCTCGGCGGTGCCATGTCGGGAGGTGTGTGAGAAATACTCGCAGCAGCTCGACATACATTATTATATGAAGCCTAACAGTGGTCCTGGACAGAGCCGCAATTATGGTGTGGAGCGTGCCAAGGGTGAGTATGTGCTAATTCTCGATTCTGATGTTGTGGTGCCCGAGGGTTATCTTGATGCTGTGGACAAGGAACTTGCTGCCAAACCTGCCGATGCTTTCGGAGGGCCCGACTGCGCTCATCCTTCGTTCACCGACACTCAGAAGGCGATATCCTATTCCATGACCTCGTTCTTCACCACCGGAGGCATACGAGGCGGCAAGAAGAAGCTCGACAAGTTCTATCCGCGCTCGTTCAACATGGGTGTGCGCCGCGATGTGTACAACCAACTTGAAGGCTTCTCGAAGATGCGCTTTGGCGAGGACATTGATTTCTCTATACGTATATTCAAGGCTGGCTGTCGTTGTCGCCTGTTTCCAGAGGCATGGGTGTGGCACAAACGCCGCACCGACTTCCGAAAGTTTTTCCGCCAAGTGTACAATTCAGGCATAGCGCGCATCAATCTCTACAAGAAGTATCCCGAGTCGCTCAAGCTTGTGCATCTATTGCCTATGGTGTTCACAGTGGGTGTCCTCTCGATGTTGTTGCTTTGCCTCGTGCTGCTGGCTGTGGCTCCTGAGTATGCGTGGTTGCCTGTAGTGCCGCTCGTGCTATACTGTGTGCTGATATTCATCGATTCGTCACGCGAGAACCACAGTGTCAAGATAGGTGTCTTGAGCATAGCGTCGGCATATATCCAGCTTATGGGCTATGGTTTCGGCTTCATTGAGTCGTGGTGGAAACGCTGCGTGTGTGGCAAGTCGGAGTTCTCGGCCTTTGAAAAGACATTCTATAAATAGATGTTATGGAACAAAATACCCCAAAATCCAAATCCGATGGTTTTGCCATAACCAACTGGGCAGAGGAAGACCGTCCGCGCGAGAAGCTTATGGCGCATGGCGCAGCAGCCTTGAGCGATTCGGAACTGCTCGGCATACTCATAGGTTCTGGCACGCCAAAGGAGAGTGCTGTCGCCCTTATGCAACGCATACTTGGCGACTGCGACAACAATCTAAACACGCTTGGCAAGCGTTCTATTCATGAACTGATGCAATACAAAGGTATTGGCGAGGCTAAGGCTATAACAATAGTAGCTGCATGTGAGCTTGGCAAGCGTAGACAAGCCACGGCTCCAGCCGAACGCCCGGATATGGGTTCGGCTGAAGCCGTGTATGGTTTTATGCATCCTAAGATGCAAGACCTCGACACCGAGGAAGCGTGGGTGTTGTTGATGAACCAACGCTTCAGACTTATAAAAGCCGTGCGTCTGTCGCATGGCGGACTGTCGGAGACAGCTGTGGATGTGCGTGTCATTCTGCGTGAGGCTCTGCTTGCCAATGCCACAGTGCTCACTCTTGTACACAATCATCCTTCGGGAACATGCCGTCCGAGCGGAGATGACGACCGCTTGACATTCAAGCTAAAAAAGGCCTGCGAGACAATGAGGATATACATGGTCGACCATGTAATCGTTACTGATGGCAAGTATTTCAGTTATGCCGAGGAGGGTAAAATCTGAACCTGTTGAGCTGTGGACTATTACCACAGCTCAACAGGTGAGATGTCTTTGTCTCTATTTCCGCAGAGATAGTAGTCGGCGAGGAACTGCAGGTTCTCCTGTGTTATGCTCCTGCCAATTTCGCGTATATACTTGCTTGCGAACATGTTGGCGTCGGGCAGCAAATTGCCTGCTATCAATTGGCAAACAATCTCGTAGGGGAAGGCATTGCCACGCCCGCAGATAATGTCGAAACAATTCTCGGCGGCTTTTTCGGCATCGTAGTAGGGATTGTCTGGCGAACAGATGCAGTGGGCTATGTTTACTGATAAGCTCAGTCCGGTGTAAGGAGTGCCGAATACGATTACTCCGCGGTCGATATTGGACGGGAATTTCACATCCTTAATTCGGTCGTAGCCTATCGATACAAGAAATTCTTTTGCCTCGGCTAAGGTATCGGCGAACACGAACTGTGCGCCGTAGCCGCTGTCCTTAAGCATCTTGTAGTCCTTAAGCGTTGGTTTGTGGTTCAGAATGTCGCGCTCCTCGCGTATGTGTTTCTGAGCCTCTTTGTCGTTGTCCACAGCTTGCACGATGCCACATTGCCACCAAGTGCTACCGAAACGGCATAAGTTGGTTATGAATATCTTCTCTCCATTGATGAATGGAGTGAAGTCGGTGATTTCGGTTGACTCCTTGCTTATCTTTATTGATTCCTTATTGTACAGGTCTTTGGCGTATATGTACTTCTCGTCCTCACGCTCCACCGAGTAAGCTCTGCGTGCTCTGTATTCTGTCTCAGTCCAGAGTTTGTGTGCAGGATTATTTTCGTTGATTTTGGCGAGCCATTCCATCGAAGTCATGGCGAGCAGGTTGGTGCGGCTTTCCATCATCTGTTCTACTCTCATGTTGTAGGCACTAAGCTCGTTGTACTGTCCGGTGTTGGCAAGCCATTGCATACCGGCAATCAGGCGCTTGCGGTTGTTCACGTTGAAGTAGCATCCATAGTGGAACCATTCCAGTGCGTTGCGGTAGACAAAGAAGTCGTCTTCGCTTGTGGGCAGAGTGCACAGAAATTCGTGCAGGCGTGTATTCTCGGGTGCTGTCTCATATTCTGCGTTGATAACGTCGTAAGCCATTTTGGCTGCTACATCCAGTGTGCTGAAAAGAGCCGGCACTATTTCTCTGCCGATGAGGCTCTGCTGGTAGTGGTGCCAAAGTAGGAACTTAATGTCGGAGATGTTGATTTCGTCTTGGTCGTATTGTGGGCAGTCGCCTTCGCCCTCGTGCACAAAACCTTTCTCCACGGCGGTGCCTTCGAGATAGAATGGTATGTACACGCCATATCGGGCCTTGCATTCGGTAGTGAAGGTCTTCCAGATGTGTGTGCCAGATATTACATCCTCGAAATAGGCGGCTATGCACAAAGCCACTTGTTTGGCGTCCTGTGGGTCGTGAAACTGGTGTACCAAACATGCGCTGTCGAGCGCATGGTAGATTTTGTTTGCCAGATTGGTGTAGTAGATATCCACATCGCTGGGTTTTGTGTATGGATGCATCATGATCCACTCTTGTGTGAAAATTATTTTTTTCATCTTTATATATGGTTATTTTTTATTGTTTTTTAGGTTCTTGTCCATGTGTGGAACGGTCGGTATTGCAAGGGTGTGGTTTTTGTATGCCAAAGGTAAGCATAAATTTTGAAATGTGTGCTTGAATGTCGGATTTTATATTTAACTTTGTGCTATCATTTTTTTATTTAGGTAGAAAATAAATGGGAAAGACATCTTCCAACATTGTTAAACGTATACTTTGCACCATGCTGACGATTGTCGGCACGGCGATAACTGTGTGTGCCCAAAACAATCCACAGCGCATCAACGACAAGTTGTACCCCATGTATGTCAAGGCCTATAATATGCGTATGTCGGCAGCAAGTTTGCCTATTGCCGACAGCCTGTGTGTGGCATCTATAGCATCGGGCGACCGTTATGGCGAGGTATATGCCCTTTCTATACATATATTATATGAGTTCTACCAACATAATAACCTTTCAAGGCTGGAACGAGCTATTAGCGCTTTTCAGAAAAAAACCAAAGAATATGGATTCAAGTCGCTTTATTACTATTCCGTCTCTCTCAAGGTGGCTTATCTCACGCGTGAGAGACGTTATATAGAGGCTTTCCTTTATCTTAATCAGCAGAGCGAACAGGCCGAAAAGCAGGGCGACATAGATGGTATTCTGATAAAGCACCGTATGCTTGGAGTGATACAGCATTTCCGTGGAGAGTTGTCGCAAGCGGTGAGCTGCTATCGCGATGCAATAGAGGGATATAAGAAATATAATCGTCCACGCTACATCTCGCGTGAGTATCTTAGTATTGCCGACTGCTATCGCATGATGTGTGACTACGAGCGAATGCTTGCCACCACCGATGAGGCTTGGGTGCATTGTGATAGGCAGTCCGACCGCAACGATGTGTATGTCTACAAGGCTTATGCCTGTTTCATGCTCGGACGTGACAGCGACTTTGTTGAGTGCTGCAATTATCTTGCAAAGAACCGTAGTATAGTGAAACTCAACAATAGCTTCATCATCATGAACAATGCCTTAAAGGCATGTAAGGCTATCTACGATGGTTGTGACAATGAAGCCAAAAGGTTTATAGATGTTGTTGCCAAGTCGTCGCTCTACGAGAGCTATCGTTTGTTGATAGCTTATTATAAGCGCAAGAACGATTATGCCAAGTGCATAGAGTATATGCAGAAGATAATTGACGCTCGACTCAAAACAGAGGATTATATATTGATGTTGGACAACAATAGCGTGGACAGCATGTTTCTCGACCAGCATGTTGAGGCGGAACGGCAGCGTCTGATAAACCACAATAGTCAGTTGAGACTCGCCAATCTGAATATGTCGTTGCGCAACTCGTCGCTTGAACTTGCACAGCGTCGCAATGCTTTGGCTTTGGCTGAGACTGCCAACAAACGCAACCAGCTTTCGTTTCATAATCAGCAACTTGTGGCGCGACAGTTGCAAGACTCTATAGCAACTGTACAGCTCAAGCAGCTTGCCAAAGAGCGCAGGATGCGTATGGAGAAATTTGTTGCTATTACTGTGCTCTTGATTGCTTTGGTTGTAATGCTTATCATGTTGGTGTATGGTGTTGCCAAGCGGATACTTGCCAATCGTCTGGGTGTGGCAAACAACAGGCTCAATGAGAGTATTGTCAAACTGAATATGGTTAAGGACAAGGCACAGGAGTCGGAGCGCATGAAGACCCTGTTCATACAGAACATGAGTCATGAGATACGCACTCCGCTTAATGCCATTGTGGGATTCTCACAGTTCATAACCGATTCTGACAACGGTCTCAGTACATCTGAGAAAGTAGAGATGGCAAGGTATATTGCCGACAACTCGGAATTGCTTGTTACTCTTGTCAACGACATTATCGACATATCGGCTTTGCAGAGCGGTAAGTTTAGCATGAAAATGGAGAAGGTGAATGTTAACAGATTGTGCCGTGAGGCGTTGGAAACTGTGCGCCACAGGTTGCAGCCTAATGTGAGTCTGAACTATGAGACAAATGTGGAGGATGCTTTTCATATCGTTACCGACCGTCATCGTGTGTGGCAGGTGCTTATTAATATGCTCACCAATGCCGAGAAAAACACCTCGTCGGGAAGTATTGCGCTTGCATGTTCAGTGGCGAGTCTTCGAGAGCTGCGCTTCACTGTGACCGATACAGGCGTTGGTGTACCAAAGGAGAGGCATAAAGAGATATTCATGCGTTATGAGAAACTCGATGCCAACAAGCAAGGTACAGGTCTCGGACTCGACATTTGCCGAAATATTGCTCATTGCCTTGGTGGCGAGATTGACATTGATTCTGACTATACTGGAGGCGCGCGCTTCTGGTTTACTATACCTCTTTCAAGATGAAAACAAATATTGTATTGCGTATATTTATGATTTTCATGACCGCAGTCATATGTATGGCGGTACCGATGGATGCGTCGGCACAGAAACAACAGGCTAAGGGTGAAGGTGAGTTTAAGGCTATGTTTAATGAGGCGTATAATCAATTCCGCAATAAACGTGGTTTAGAGATTGCCGACAGTCTTTACCATTTGGCGATGGAGGCAGGCAACACCCATATTGCCGTACGCTCTCTTCTCATTCCTGTCAAGCATGAGTGTATTAAGGACCACAACGAGGAGGCTATGCTTCGGGTTACAGAGCGCTTTATGAGTGAAGCGAAGAAATATGGCTATATGGACTTTTTTTATAGTGGCGTATCCTTTCGTGTCACCTATTATATTAATGAGGGTATGTACGACAAGGCTGTGGCTTATCAGCAGGAAATGCTCGACTTTGCCAAGAGCCGTGGCGACAGCTATGGCTTGGTTATAGGTCATACATCTATGGGCAACTTCTACCGCAAGCGTATGCACATGGCGCGTGCCATTTGTCAATATACTTTGGCTCTCGATGCCTATCGCAAGTATGGTATAAAAAACGATCTTGGTATCGACTATAAGCGTATTGTGGAATGCTATCTGATTGAGGGCGATTTCAACAAACTTATTGAGGCAGCCGACAAGGGGTTGGAAGGCACTACTTCTGAACAGATTATTAGTGGACTTTACGGCTATAAGGCTTTTGCCTATTTCATGCTTGGCAAAAATGGTGATTTTTACGATTTTTATGCCAAATACAGCTCATATAATCCAAATGTTCCTTCCATAGAACCGTTTGTGGCTAATTGCATTGCCACCATGAAATTAATATACGACGGCAAGGATGACGAGGTGGAACGATTGTTTGCCGAGCCTGGATTAGGCAAAATGGGGGCGTTTAAAACGTATGTTGAAATTGCCTATTACCAGCGCAAAGGACTGTTTGCCAAGCAACTTGAGGCTATGAGGCGTGTCAACGTCAGTCTATATGGCGACAGCCGTGGCACGTTTGCGGCAGAATGGGCCCGTACAAGCGCAATGGTTGATAATAATCTTGCGGAGATCGACCGCCAACGTGCTGCTAATATCAACTCTCGGCTCGAACTTGTAAATGCCGACCTTGAGCTGAAAAGCACACAGCTTGGAATATCGCGTGCTCGCGACGCCGAACGGCTTGCATTGATGTCTGCCGATGCAAAGCGTCTATCACTCAACAATCAAAGGCTGCTGTCACGACAGTTGCGCGACTCGCTTGCCACACAACAGGTAAGGCATTTGGCGCAGATGCAAGAGATAAAGTCGGATAGGGTGAAGTATGCCACAATCCTGGTGGGCGTCATTATCATGATTTTTGTAGCTTATTATTGCCTTAGGTATAATGCCAAGATGGCAAGTCAGCTGATGCGCACCAACAATAATCTTAAAAAGACTCTTGCCGACCTTAGTGTTGCCAGTGAGCAGGCGCAGGAATCCGACCGCAAAAAGACGCAGTTCATTCAGAACATGAGTCACGAGATACGCACACCGCTAAACTCTATAGTGGGATTCTCGCAAGTACTTGCCGAGCAGGAGGAGTATCTTGGTGCCGAAGAACGAAACAACATGACGCATATCATCAATTCCAACTCCGAAGTGTTAAATACGCTTATAAATGACATCCTCGACCTCACGAGTTTGGAGAGTGGCAAGTATGTGATGAAACAGCAGCAAGTGACGGTCAACGAGTTGTGCTTTCATGCCATTGCTGCCACACGTAGCCGCAAAGTGAAAGGTGTGCATCTGGTAGTGAAGACGGATTTGCCCGACGAGTTTGTCATTGTGTCTGATGAATTCCGATTGCAACAGGTGCTTACCAATATGCTTACCAATGCCATGAAGAATACTGAGAAGGGTAGTATAGTGCTCAATTGCTCGCTCACGGAGCGTAGTGGAATGCTTACCTTTACAGTCACCGACACGGGCATTGGTGTGCCAAAGGATAAACAGAAAGAGATATTCGAGCGTTTTTGCAAACTCGATCAGTTTAAGCAGGGAGTAGGACTGGGTCTTGATATGTGTCGCATTATTGCGGCTAAGCTTGGTGGTGAGATAGATATAGATCCAGACTATACTGATGGAGCACGTTTCTGGTTTGCCATCCCGGTTTAATCATTTTTCGTTTGCAAAAATACTGGTTTTACGAGGTCGAATGTCCCACTTGGTAACATAAAGGCGCAATAGGTCAGGATTAGTAATAAATGATAGCTAATAGGAATCCTTATTGGGGTGTTATGATTTCTCGTTACATGAAGTATATGCCTCCAAAGTGCCTCCGAAGTTCATTAGCTTGTTTTTCGTTCGTTCTTCGTTCGTCCTTCGATTGTTCTTCGATTGTTTATCGAAGGAAGAACGAAGGCAGAACGAAGGACGAACGAAGGATGAACGAGAACTTATCGAGAATCGATCGAGAAGTTAACGAGAAGTGATCGAAAAGCAATAGGGCGTTTTCTATGTATTTATTTTATTAAAAAAACATAAATACATGATAGTGCTTATTGTGTATTACGCTGAAAATGATAACTTTGCAAATTGAAATTTGACATATATCAATCAATTCGGCTAACTACATGTAAGCAATCGTTCTCTGCAATCGGCAAAGCAGTCATTCCATGATCGGCAATATGG
>OCLF01000078.1_pt1 | contig 29278 bp, 23 predicted proteins | sample 1502881 | NCBI WGS metagenome assembly OCLF01 (sample SAMN03418267, study PRJEB22391) | human gut metagenome | biome: human-gut; feature: organic feature; material: feces | host: Homo sapiens | place: Tanzania | collected 2013-01
GAAGTGATTTTGATTTGCATATGCTGCCCGAAGAGAGTAAAATGGTAATGCATATAAAAGGACAAATACATATTAAATACACATAAGGAAGGTACATACAATGAAAACAGTAAAGGACTATATCAGAACTATCCCGGATTTCCCGGAGAAGGGCATCATGTTCCGCGATGTGACAAGTGTTATCCAGGATGCAGATGGATTAAAGCTTGCAATTGACGAGATGATAAAGAAGCTTGACGGACTTGATTTTGATGTGATAGCAGGAGCTGAATCAAGAGGCTTTGTATTTGGCATGCCGATAGCATATGCGCTTCATAAGCCGTTTGTCATGGTGAGAAAAGCGGGCAAGCTGCCATGTGAGACTGTATCAAAGACATATGACCTTGAGTATGGCACAGCAACAATTGAGATGCACAAGGACTCTGTAAAGCCAGGTCAGAAGGTGGTTCTCGTGGATGATCTTATCGCTACAGGAGGCACAATGCAGGCAGCAGCAGAGCTTGTGGAGGAGCTTGGAGGAGAGGTTGTGAAGATGCTTTTCCTTATTGAGCTTGCAGGTCTTAACGGCAGAAAGCTGCTTAGCAAGTATGATGTGGACGCAGTTGTGTCATATGATGGCAAGTAGAGCTGTTATATCTGAATGAATATATTTTATATGTTTGTGCATACTGACATTAATTAAATCTATGATTTGATGAGATTAAGAGTAAGGAGAGTCGGTATGCAGCAAAAATTGGGAAAGTGGAGTCTCCGTTTTACGGAGGCTCCTTTTATATTGGAAAGCAGTTCGGTTGTAGGCACAAAGGAGGCGGACGGACCGCTTGGTGGTCTGTTTGATATTGTAGGCAAAGATGACAGGTTTGGGCAGAATACGTGGGAAAAGGCAGAAAGCTCCATGCAGCGCGATGCACTCACAATGGCCCTTGGAAAAGCACATCTGGATGCGTCCGACATGGACTATGTATTTGCAGGAGATCTGCTCGGACAGTCTATGGCCACAACCTTTGGTGTGGAAAACTTCCGTATTCCGTGGTTTGGAGTGTATGGAGCATGCTCCACATGTGGGGAGTCACTATCACTTGCCGCGGCATTTGTGGCAGCAGGGTATGCAAGGCATGCGGTGGCAGTGACATCGAGCCACTTTGGCAGTGCCGAAAAGCAGTTTCGCTTCCCTAACCAGTATGCCAATCAAAGGCCGGTGTCAGCGACGTGGACAGTGACAGGAAGTGCAGCATTTATTGTGGGCAGTGGAGCAGGTGGTAATGAAATGGCTGGGTGTGACAATGAATGGACTGGGTGTGACAATGCAGATAGTATATCAAGGAAGGTGCAGATTGAGGGAATCACAACAGGAGTTGTGGTGGATTATGGCATAAAGGATGCCATGAACATGGGCGCCGCTATGGCTCCTGCGGCCTGTGAGCTGATAGTAAATCACCTGAGTGATTTCGGCAGAAAGGCATCCTATTACGATAGGATAGTGACAGGAGATCTTGGAAGCGTCGGACAGAAGATACTGATTGACCTGTGCAGGCAAAAGGGTGTGGACATAAGCAAAAATCACGAGGATTGTGGCATGAAGATGTTTGATGCAACGAACCAGAACACAGGCTCAGGTGGTTCGGGCTGTGCGTGCTCGGCAACTGTTTTGTCGGCATATTATCTGCCAAAGCTTAGAAGTGGTGAATTGAAGCGTATACTTTTTGTGCCTACAGGAGCACTTCTTTCGCCTGTAAGCTTCAACGAGGGCGAGTCAGTACCGGGAATTGCACACGGTGTGGTGCTTGAAGCAGTAATGTGAAGCTGTAATTTGAAGCTGATGGCTTCACATATATAATAGGATGAATGAGATAGGGTGAACGAGCCGTTTTTGGGGATGGCTGTACGTTCAAAAAATAGAAGAAAGGCGTAAGGATATAATGGATTATGTAAAAGCATTTGTCGTGGGCGGTATCATCTGCGCCATCGTACAGATTTTAATGGAAAAAACAAAGCTCATGCCGGGCAGAATTATGGTAATGCTTGTGTGCACAGGAGCGCTGCTTGGTGCCGTCGGCATATACGGGCCATTTTCAAAGTGGGCAGGTGCCGGTGCAAATGTACCGCTTTTGGGCTTTGGCAATGTACTGTGGAAGGGTGTGAAGGAGGCTGTGGACAGTGAGGGCTTTATAGGCCTGTTTAAGGGCGGCTTTAAAGCCTGTGCGGTCGGAGTATCGGCAGCATTAATCTTTTCGTATATTGCAGCACTCATCACGAAACCAAAATTAAAGAGCTGATTGATTTTGATGGTGATTTCAGAGTAAATATGTATCGGAAAAGGGAAACTAACACAGAAACCGTTGAGAAGATACTTAGGCTCATCCAGCCAATATTACTATAATATCAGATTAAAATGATTGATAAATCCTGACATTTCTGCTATTCTGAATAATATAGAAATATTGCAACGGAGGTGGACAGGCATGGCGGTCAGAGAGATAATCTTAACAGCACAGCACAGCACAGCACAGCACTCTGATTGCGCCTTTTTTTCGACTGTTCGTATTCATAAAAGGAAACGGATAAAAGCATCAATAAATATGTACATGGATTAGATGTACGTATTGATTGGTGCTTTTTTCTGTCTGATAAGGGGGGATCATTTGATTTGAATTTAAAGCATGGTCATACATGGAAATTAAGAAAACGTATCTATTTTAATACTATATTTACAAAAACAAAGGAGGATTCAGATGAGAAGATTAAAGCATAATTTTAAGAAAGGAATGGCGTTTGTTCTTTCTCTTGCTATGGTGGCAGGACTGGTTCCTGCTATGTCAGGCGGAGCAAATACGGTGCAGGCTGCAACCGGTTCCGGAACAGAACCAAGCGTGACAGCATATGCTACGAAGGCCCAGTTAATGACCGCATTTACCCCGGATGCTAATGGTACTGCTACGACCAAAGGAAAGCTGGTATTTGGTAAGAAATCAGATGGAACAACAGCACAGGAATGGTACATCTTAGGAAAGGATGAGGGTGTATCAGGGGATAATACCATCATCTTTGCCGCAAACCCCATAGCAACAGGGCAGAAGTTTAATTCAGACATAAGCAATAAGAATGATGAAAATCTATGGTCAGATTGTGTTTATAGTGAAGCGACTATAACAGAAGTATACGCAAATCACTACGGAGCAAGTGAACTTCGTGATACACTGCAGGGTATGGCTACGAATACATCCTACTTCACCTCAGCCGAGCAGGGCTTGATGAATGCCACCACAGTGACAACGAAGGATACGAAGAATAGTAGTGTAACCTATACCACCACAGACAAACTGTATGCGTTACAGGGAGATTTTGATAATAACCAATACTTGTGGGCAGGAACCGATGACAGTACAGTACTTGCCATGAGTAGTTACTGGAGGAACGGAGAGTGGTTCTGGCTGCGCTCGCCTTTCGATTATGATGATATCGATGCGTTACGCGCTTATCCGGGCATTTATGTCGACAGCAGCTTTGTCCGCATCGGGTTCGCTGTTCAGCCCGCTTCCAATCTGGATCTGTCATCTGTTCTCTTCGCATCTGCTGCGACAGCAGCATCATCTGATACAAAATCGGAAAAGATAACAGACGGAACGGCGATGACCTTAAGACTGGACGGAACATATAAGAATATTGGTACAGTAACATATAATATCACAACAGGTGATATTAAGGCGGTGAAGGGCAGTACATCACAAACCGTGGCACTTGTTGTGCAGGGCAATGACGGAACAAATGACTGGTATTACAGTAAGAAGATTGATACATCAGAGACGATAAATATATCTGCTATTGAGGCAGAATCATATACACCGGCATCAATCGATTTATCAGCCTGCAAAATCTGGCTGGAAATAACCGAGGATAATGTTTCATATGCAGTAAACGCAGAAAAAGAGATTGAAAAAATCAATACCACCTATGTAACCAAAGAACAGTTGATGAATTCATTTAAACCATACAGTAATGGAACTGCAGTAAATTACGGCAAGCTGGTATTTGGTAAAAAATCAGATGGAACAACAGCACAGGAATGGTACATCTTAGGAAAGGATGAGGGTGTATCAGGGGATAATACCATCATCTTTGCCGCAAACCCCATAGCAACAGGGCAGAAGTTTAATTCAGACATAAGCAATAAGAATGATGAAAATCTATGGTCAGATTGTGTTTATAGTGAAGCGACTATAACAGAAGTATACGCAAATCACTACGGAGCAAGTGAACTTCGTGATACACTGCAGGGTATGGCTACGAATACATCCTACTTCACCTCAGCCGAGCAGGGCTTGATGAATGCCACCACAGTGACAACGAAGGATACGAAGAATAGTAGTGTAACCTATACCACCACAGACAAACTGTATGCGTTACAGGGAGATTTTGATAATAACCAATACTTGTGGGCAGGAACCGATGACAGTACAGTACTTGCCATGAGTAGTTACTTGAGGAACGGAGAGTGGTTCTGGCTGCGCTCGCCTTACGGTGGTAGTGGTGACTTTGCGTTGTGCGCGGATCGGGGCTATTATGTCATCCTCGGCCGTGTCAACATCGACTTTGGGAGCCCTGTTCAGCCTGCTTCCAATCTGGATCTGTCATCTGTTCTCTTCGCATCTGCTGCGACAGCAGCATCATCTGATACAAAATCGGAAAAGATAACAGACAGTGCGGCGATGACTTTAAGACTTGACGGAACAGGTAAGGATATTGGTACAGTAACATATAACACCACAACAGGTGATATTAAGGTGGTGAAGGGTACCACATCACAAACCGTGGCACTTGTCGTACAGGGCAATGACGGAACAAATGACTGGTATTACAGTAAACAGATTACAGGAACAGAGACGATAAATGCTTCAGATATTAAGTCAGCACTCAGTTTGACATCAGATATAGATTTATCAGCCTGCAAAATCTGGCTGGAAACTACAGACAGTACCAGTAATCTGACTTATGCGGTAAATGCAACTGACATAATAAGTATCACATCAGTAGCAATTACAGATATTGATATTCCGGTGTCTAATACTGCTTTGGATACCGAAGCATCATGTACAACAGAAGGTGTAAAAAGCACCACACCACAGATTACATGGACACCAAGTGATACCACAGCGGGATATAATACGAGATACACGGCAAGCATTACACTTACAGCAGCTACAGGCTACGAATTTGCAGATAATGTGACAGCTACCGTATCAGGCAATACCGCAACGAGTGTTACAAAGAATGCTGCAGATGATACATTGACAGTAACCAAAGAATTTACAACAGACAAGAGAAAGATAGAAAGTGTAGCTGCGCCGACAGTACCGGAAAATAATACATTTACAGCTTACTATGGCTATGATGGATATGATACAACGCCTATAAGCGGAACGAACACGGAGCTTGGAAAGACGGCAACAGTAACATTTGAAGGAACAACGTCACCAACTACAGAAGATATGGCTGTGACATGGACCATTGAGAGTGACGGAGGAGTTTATGACAAAACGCCGGAAGCAGAGAACATCTTTAGGTGGACAATCCCTGAATCTGCATTGACGAATTATAACGCTGCTAACTGTCAGGGCTATGATACAAGTACAGGCAATATCACAGGCACGATTACGGTTAAGAATAAAGCCGCAACCCCTGTCGCCATAACAGGAACAGACAGCAGTATAGTATATACAGGTGCAACCGTTGATGTATCACAGTATTTTAGCATCGACAATAATGCAGGAGCTGCAACATATACACTTGTTACTGGAACGAATGGCGGAACCGGAGAAGGCACGCTTTCAGATACAACACTTACCGTAACCCATACAGGAACCTTTAAGATTAAGGTAAGTACTGCAGCAAATGGAATCTTTGCGGCAGGAGAGAAAACAGTTACTCTTACGGTAGATAACGGAACCATCCTGTATACGGCAACGGATTACAGCACAACCTATGATGGACAGCCACACAGCATCAGCGTGAGCGTGACCAATCCTGAAGGAACAGATGTAACCTACAGCACAGATGGCGTAACCTACGGCAGTGATAATCCTTCTTTTAGCAATGAAGGTACGCATACCGTATACTATCGGATTACGAAGGATAACTATACCACCGTTGAGGCTTCAAAGACAGTAACCATAAATAAGAAGCCTGTTACCATAACAGCACAGGAACAGGATATTGTCTGGGGTAATGATATTAACCAAAGTCTGTATACCGTATCAGAGGATGGACTCATTACAGGTGACAGCATTAAAGAAATAACCCTTACACCAAGCACAACAGCTCGTACAGAGAATGGAACGATCTCCGTAAGTGGTGTGAAGATTGAAAATGCTGCAGGTGCGGATGTGACAGCCAACTATGATATTACAATGGTTAATGGTAATTTGAAGATTACCCACGATGCAGCCCTTGCCCCTGAGCGGATTGAAGCATCAAAGACAAAGACCACGTATACAGCAGGCGATACCCTGAATGTGGATGACCTTGCAGTTACCGCGTACTATGCAGACGGATATAGTGAATCTGTGCAGGATTATACAACCAATGTATCCGCAATAGATATGTCAGCGAATGGAGATAAGATACTGACAGTATCATATACTAAGAATGGCGTAACAAAGACAAAGGATATTACAATAAAGGTAAATGCAGCTCTGGCATCTTATAAAATTATATCTGGTGCAGACAGTGAGTGGAAGCAGAATACAGACGAAACCATCACTATCATAGGAAATGGAGAATTTTCTAAATTTGAAAGCGTAAAAGTAGATGGAAGCATAATTGATGCAAAGAACTACACCGCAAAAGAAGGTTCAACGATTATTATCTTAAAGGCAGATTACCTGAAAACACTTTCTGTCGGAACACATTCATTTGAAATCGTATGGGCAGATGGCTCAGCAGTTACAAGCTTTAAGGTAAGCAAGAATACATCAGATAATGAAGGTAGTAAAGACAACAACGGTAATAAGAACAACAGCAATGATAATCCAAATAGTAATCTGGCAGCTGTACCTGATGACAAGAAAACGAATGGCAGTGACAGTGGAAATAATGCAGACGACAGCATACAGATAACAGCACCTCAGACTGGCGATAACAGCCATCCAATGCTCTGGGTGACATTATTAGCTGCTTCACTTGCCGGTCTGCTTGCATTGTTAAGTGTACGCAGGAAAAAAGATGAGGAATAATATGCAGCGTTAAGACTTACGGCATATAATTTCATAAAAGGGATAACCGGGTTGTGCTCGGTTATCCCTTTTAAGATGGAAGCATTTCAGTAAGTGTATCACCAAAATCTACGATACGGACTTTCTTTCTCTTTGTCGGTCCAATCTCAGTTTTGTGTCTTGCTCCATTGTAGCGGATACTTCGTCTTACAGTCAGATATTGTTCCTCAAGGTTAATGTCCTGCCATGTCAGTCCACATACTTCGCCAAGTCGTAAACCTGTAAAATATGCGATCTGGATTGGTATCATAGCTTCGATTATCGTACTATACCGAATCGGGATTTTTTGCTGATAAAAGATTGGCTAGTCGATTCTTTGCTGTCTCAGGATTTTTGGAATACAGTCTTACAATATCGCCCATATCATTAAATGCGTTGATGGTGTGTGTGATTTCTCTAAGGAACATAGATCCAGGTCTTTGGAAAAATCACTTTCGGACTGTTCCATATCATAAGGGAGTTTATTCAGAATGGAAGTCATTGCATCACGAATCTGTAATTCTCTTTTATCCGTAATGTCTGTTTCGTATTCGTCAGTCTCACCTTTCAGCCATTCCACAGATACATGAAGTGCATCTGCCAGACCCTCTAAGGTCATTTTCTTGGTGTTATCAATCGTTCCTGCTTCGTATCTCTGAATCGTGGATGCTGTCACGCCCATCGTCCACACAATTTACGAAAAGTGCTGTGAGAAGTCCTACCAATAGCACCAAAATTTTAAAGTATAGTAAGTGGAATTTAAAATTTCTCTTAAAAAACAATCTATATGATTATATTTATCGGAGAAAATGACGATACAGATAATATATTAGAAATTTTGGGGGTTGATGAGTATTTGTAAAACCATTGAAACAATTTCAACAACATCAACCAAATTTTCTTACGGATATTATAAACAAACAATTAACTGTGTTATCAAAACATTAATTGTGAATGAATGGATTCAGACAAGGAGGACAAAGGATATGTCAATGAATGTGAACACAACTGCTACTACCTATGGAAACTATCAAAACAACTACCAAACAAGTGGAACTGATAAGAAAAATGAAACTACAAAATCTACTAAAACTACAGAAACTAAGAAAAGTTCAGTAGAAAGTTTAGGTGAAAAAAATCTAAGCCGAGCAGCTCAAAAAGTTCTTAAAGATCTTCGAGGGTCAAGAAATGATATGGATTTTTATGTAGCAGATTTTGAGAATGGTGATAATGCCAAAGATATTTTATCAAGAAGCGATAAAGAGTTTACTGTCATTTTTTCAAAGGAAGAAATGGAAAAAATGGCATCAAACTCCAAGTATTATGCCGAAAAAATGCATAGCATTCAAGGTGCTTTGCGTATGTCAGAAGAAATTAACGCACAGTTTGGATTTGAACGAGCATTCGGAAAAACAACTGAAATTGGAAACAGCATAGATAGTGACATGAAAATCACAAAATTCGGTATTTCTTTTAATAGTGACGGAAGCACCTCATTCTTTGCTCAGTTAGAAAAAACTTCTGAAAATCAGAAAGATTACCTTGAGAAAATTCAAGAAAAGAAAGCTGCCGAAAAAAAAGAAGCTAAGAAAAAAGAGCGTTCAACGCAAGTCAATATAAAAAGAGCTACTGTTGAAGCTAATTCAAAAGAAGAACTTTTAGACAAGATAAAAAATATCGAATGGGATTCTATCAAGCCAGAGGATAATAAAATTGGCAGTAGATTTGATTTCTCAATTTAGTATATTTAGGTGGGGATAATTATACAAAATGTGTGGAGGTAAATTACTTATAAGAAAACGAATTTTTTCTATTGTATTGTGTGTTGTACTGCTTCTTTCAATGAATGTTACCGCTTTTGCTGCTGAGTCACAGGAAAATTATATAGAAACTGAGAAGTCAGTTACATTTGAAGTTACACCAACAGCTTTAACAGCTGGTTCATCAAGACATTCGGTTGGAATGTTAAATTCCTTTTTTGGAACATATGATACCGTAGCAACTTCTGCTCTTGGTTCATTTACTATGATGAGAAAACAAAGCTGTGGTGCAATGGTCCGGCATATATAGCTGAATTGTATAGGGAAGAGTTAAAGAAATCCGGATATCAGATTTGAGATGAATGCATATCCAGTTGCTGTTAAAAATTTCCGCTATTATATCGTTGTGACAACTTAATATTTCAGAAGAATGATGTATAAATTACGAAAAATTGCCCATACTATCTCCAAAACGAAAAGGAGACTGATACAATGAAAAAAATGAAATATTTATTGGCACTTTGCCTGATACTCGCTGCTGCAAGCGCTTTTGCAGCCTGTGGAAACAATAGTAATGTGGCTGACACCTCAATGGTTGAAAATACACAAAGAGGTGGCTCTGCCGCCGACGATGCCGGAAATGCCGGCAAGGATATCATAGATGGCGCCGGAAATGCCGGCAAGGATGTGATAGATGGAGCAGGCGATGCCGGAAAAGATGTGATAGACGGAGCAGGCGATGCCGGAAAAGATGTGATAGACGGAGCAGGCGATGCCGGCAAGGATGTGATAGACGGTGCAAAGGATGCCGTAGATGATGCCGGAAATGCCATAAAAAAGAGTGTTGATGGTGGAAACAACTAACAGCTATTTATAAAAAGAAAACAGTCACTATATATGCTTCAATGGCTGCAAAAACAAAAGCACCGACAACATCGCTGATAAAGTGCACACCTGATATCACCCGGACACAGGCAATGATATCTGCAAGGACTGTAAGCAAAATGCCGATGAACCATAAAGGCGAGGCCACAGGTGAGCAGATTAAAATAGTGAATGCAATTATAAATGCAGAAAAAACGTGCCTGCTTGGAAAAGATCTGCCGTGTGTGTCCTTTGGAATGACAGGCGGCATATCAAACTTTTCGTATGGGCGTGGCCTGTTTACGATATATCTGAAAACAGATACTGCAATAAAGCCGACAAGCGGAACAATGATTGAGAGTGCAAGCATAGAACCGGCTGTAAAGCACAGATACAGCACGTATACAGGGTATGTGATAAAAACTAAATAAGTGCATATTTTATTGATTAATTCAAGCTTTCGGGCTGCCCTGTTATTTTTACGGAATGGGGCAGTCATTTTTATGTATGTATTTTTTTTCATGATTATATACCATCGTTTATTTAAGAAATATTGTATTGTAACTACATAGAGTGATGTCAAATGCCCTTGCGGTACTGCAGCGGTGTCATGCCATAGTGCTTTTTGAAGGCTCTGTTAAAATATGACAGGCTTTCAAACCCCACTTCACCGGAAATAGAAAGCACCGAGCTGTCTGAGCTTTGCAAAAGTCTCGCAGCCATGGTCAGGCGGTAGTCCTTTAAATAGTCAACAAACGATGTGCCCATGGTTTCTTTAAAATACCTCATAAAATGAGACTCGGAAAACCCGGCTACATCAGCGATATCAGCGATAGAGATTTTGTCGGCATAATTATTTTCCACATATTTGAGAACAACCTTCATCTTATCAAGAGTCTTTTTGCTTTTTAATGGCTTTGTCAGATTACGGCAGCGGTTATCAAGCACAAAAAAGAATTCGTAGAGCTTGCTTTTTATATAAAGCTGATAGCCCTGCGGCATCGTCTTGCAAATCTCATCGCATGCATCTATTGGAGCCACTACATCCTCGTAGTATGGATACACCGGTGTAAAAACCGTCGGAACTGTGAATCTGCCGGTTAAGAGAGGTGTAAGAAAATCCTCCTTGGTGTAATCGTACTTTCCGGGAAGCAGCATCGACAGGGAAAATATGATATTTTCGTACTCCATCGATTCATCCATATATTGGTCTATAGAGTGAAGCTGTCCCGGCAGAATCAGCACAAGGCTTGGCGCTGTGACATGGTACTCCTTAAAATCCACAGATATATGACCGCAGCCCTTCTTTATATAGATAAGCTCCATGTCGTCGTGCCAGTGCAGCGGAACTCCGGAAAAATCAAGAGGAATAGAGCACAGGTAGGTATTGTATGGGAACGTAAGCTCCACATGTGTTTTGTCTTCGTGATAATTTTCATATTCTAATATATTCATGATGATATTTTAGCATATTATTTCTTAAAAAGCCACTAAAAATACCGAAAAATGATAGGATTGTGCAAGTTTTCGACTGTATACTGCAAGAATTGTGCAGTGTAATGGATTATACTTGATTCATCAAATGACACAAAGAAGTTAAGCACGCTAAATGAAAATTAGTTAATTTGACACATTGGCGTGTACACATGATAACAGATTTGGGAGGAAATCAAAATGGCAATCATGCAGGAAATCGAAACAAAGCTTCAGAAGGGAATCAGCGTTAGTACAGACGAGGAAGTATACTACGCATTACTTGAGCTTGTAAAAGACAAGGCAGAGAAAAAGGTTTCAAACAAAGGAAAGAAAAAGCTCTACTACATCTCAGCAGAGTTCCTTATCGGAAAGCTTTTATCAAACAACCTTATCAACTTAGGTATCTACGATGAAGTTAAAGAGACTCTTGAGAAGAACGGAAAGTCACTTGCTGAAATCGAGGAGATCGAGCTTGAGCCTTCACTTGGAAATGGCGGACTTGGACGTCTTGCAGCATGCTTCATAGATTCAATCGCAACACTCGGGCTCAACGGAGACGGTGTAGGCCTCAACTACCACTACGGATTATTCAAGCAGGTATTTGAGAACAATCTCCAGAAGGAGACTCCAAACCCATGGATTACAAAGGAGAGCTGGCTTACAAAGACAGATATCACATATCCTGTAAGCTTTGGCGGATTCACAGTACAGTCAAGACTTTACGATATCGATGTAGTTGGATACAACAACCGTACAACAAAGCTTCACTTATTCGACATCGAGTCAGTTGATGAGTCAATCGTAGGCGACACAATTGATTTCGACAAGGATGATATCAAGAAGAACCTTACATTATTCTTATATCCTGATGATTCAGATGATAAGGGACGTCTCCTTCGTGTATACCAGCAGTATTTCATGGTATCAAACGCAGCAAGACTTATCCTTGCAGAGGCAGAGGCAAAGGGCTCTAATTTACATGACCTTGCTGATTATGCAGCAGTTCAGATTAACGATACACATCCATCAATGGTTATTCCAGAGCTTATCCGTCTCCTTCAGGAGAAGGGCATCCTGATGGATGAGGCTATTGAGATTGTATCAAAGGTTTGTGCATACACTAACCACACAATCCTTGCAGAGGCTCTTGAGAAATGGCCAATCAGCTTCTTGGAGAAGGCAGTTCCACAGCTTATGCCAATCATCCGTGAGCTTGACAACAAGGTTCGCGCAAAGGTAGCTGATGAGAGCACATACATCATCAAGGACGGTCTTGTACACATGGCACACATGGATATTCATTTCGGATATTCTGTAAACGGTGTTGCATACCTCCACACAGAGATTTTAAAGAATACAGAGCTCAACAACTTCTACAAGTTATATCCTGAGAAGTTCAACAACAAGACAAACGGTATCACATTCCGTCGTTGGTTAATGTCTTGTAACCCGGAGCTTTCAGCATACATCACAGAGCTTATCGGTGACGGCTGGAAGAAGGATGCAAACGAGTTAGAGAAGCTTGGCAATTTCATCAATGATGACGCTGTTCTCACAAAGCTTGTTGACATCAAGAACGCAAAGAAGACAGAGCTTGCTTCTTACTTAAAGAAGACTCAGAATCTCGACGTACCTGACAATTCAATCTTTGATATCCAGGTTAAGAGACTTCACGAGTACAAGAGACAGCAGCTCAACGTGCTTTACATCATCCGTAAGTACTTTGAGATCAAGGCAGGCAAGAAGCCATCTACACCAATCACATGCTTCTTCGGTGCAAAGGCAGCTCCTGCATATATCATTGCAAAGGATATCATCCATGCAATCCTCTGCTTACAGCAGATTATCAACAATGATCCTGAGGTAAGTCCATACCTTAAGGTATTCATGGTTGAGAACTACAACGTAACATTAGCTGAGAAATTATTCCCGGCTGCAAATATTTCAGAGCAGATTTCTCTTGCTTCTAAGGAGGCATCAGGAACAGGAAACATGAAGTTCATGCTTAACGGTGCTATTACACTTGGAACAAGTGACGGAGCAAACGTAGAGATAGCTGAGCTTGTCGGCGATGAGAACATCTATGTATTCGGTGAGGATTCACAGACTGTTATCGACAGATATGAGAGAGGCGACTACTGCTCTAAGGATTACTATGACAAGGATGCAGACTTAAAGAAGGCTGTTGACTTCCTTGTAAGTGATGAGATGATGAAGGTTGGTTCTAAGGAGAACTTAGAGAGACTTTACAACGAGCTCCTCAACAAAGACTGGTTCATGACATTCCCAGACTTTGAGGATTACTGCAAGACAAAAGAGAAGGCTTACGCTGATTATGATGATAAGAAGGCTTGGGCTAAGAAGATGCTTGTTAACATCAGCAAGGCTGGTTTCTTCTCTTCTGACAGAACAATCAAGCAGTACAATGATGAAATCTGGCATTTAGAGGCATAGAATTTTTTCTTCCTCCTTTAAATACAAATTGGGCTTAAGAACTCCCGTGGGTGCATCCCGCGGGGGTTCTTTTTTTGGCTAGAGTACGGGACGTAGGCGTCGGGGACTGCGTGCCCACATACTCTTGTGTTCGCTACGCTACGCTGCCAAGTGTCTGTACGGATTATGCCCGGAGTGTTTCGCAGGCTGACGAAACCGGCTTTTATGCGCCGTCCGTGGCGCATAACGCCTTGCCCCGCCGTCCATGGCGGTGCATTTCTGCTATTCTAAGCATAATCCTACAGACACTAAGCAGTTTCGCTATGCGCTCCCACAAGAGTATGTGTGCACGCCGTCCCCGGCGCTTACGTCCCTTACGCTGTGGCAAAATGTGTGGGTGACGTGTGCGCACCGGTGGCCGGGGCTTACGTCTTGCTATGTTGTGAAGAGATGTGAGATGATGTGTTGCACTACTTACCGATACTTATATTTTTTATGGGAAGGTGAGGTTTGTGGGTGTGTATCCCACACCACGCACATAAATCGTACTATCTCAGCCTACAATCTTATAATCCGCGGTTCGCGGTGGGGCAGGGCCGGTGACGTATACACTTTTGTGAGAGCGAATAGCGAAGCTGTCTAGATACTGTTGAATTATGCCCATGAAACACAGAAATGGCCCGGCATGGACGCCGGGGCAAGGAGAAATCGAGCCATGGAAGGCGAGTTTCGACGGTTTCGTCGAGCATAGAAAGCCTACAAGGCATAATTCTTACAGTATCTTGGCAGCGTAGCGTAGCAATCACAAGAGTGTATACGTCACCGGCCTTGCCTCACCGTGAACTGCGGGCCAACTAGCAGAAATGTAAGGGCGGGATTTACAAGTTTGGCAAATACATATATAATAAGGGGAAGACTATACACATGGAGAACTATTATGATAAAGAATAAATTTATGGCACTTACGCTCACCGTGGCGCTCACAGCAGGCATGCTTACCGGCTGTGGCTCCGGCGACAAGGCAAAGGACAAGGATGCGTACAGACAGTATGGCATCAACTGTATAGAAAACGGCAGCTATGATGATGCGGTCGATGCATTTCAGAAGGCACTGGACCAGTCGGTTGGCTCAGTAGGAGCCGAGGAGCTTGACATATGCTATTACAAGGCCAAGGCACAGTATTTAAGCGGTGACGTGGATGGAGCGATTGATACATATACGGCCATCATCGATTATAATAAGGATTCCGATGCATACTATCTGAGGGGCTGTATATATTTTGCCAAGAATGATTCAGACAAGGGCATGAAGGATTTTAAGACGGCGCTCAGTGAGAATGATGACAATTATGAGCTATATCTCGGTGTTTATGAGACCCTGTCGAAGTATGGCATGAATGACCAGGGAAAGGAATACCTGGATAAGGCCCTAAAGCTTAAGGCAAAAACTGCTGACGACTATATGCAGAGAGGCCGTATATACACCATGCTCGGAGATTATGATTCAGCAATAAAGAGCCTGCAAAAGGCTATTGATGAGAAGCTTGTCAAGGCAAACTACTATATGGGTGAGGCATATCAGAGGCAGGGCGACAATGACAGCTCGCAGAAGTATTTTAATAAATACTTAGACAGCGGTGAGGCGGATTCTTATGATCTGATGAATATGGGACAGGCGCAGATGGACAATGGTAATTATGACACTGCGATTACTTATTTTCAGAACGCACTTGAACTTGAAAGTGTGCCGAACAAGCAGCAGATAACAAAGGCTATGATTATAGCATATGAGTATTCCGGTGATTTTGCCACTGCAAAGAGCCAGATGGAGGAATACATGAAGGATTATCCTGATGATGAGGATGCAGCAAGAGAATATCAGTTTTTGGAGACCAGATAGATTATGGCAGATACTATTAAGATAGAGGATATTGAGGAGAGAGTAGTGCTCGTCGGAGTGAGCGAGCAGGATGGTGATGATGCGGATGATTCACTATCAGAGCTTGCGGAGCTGGTAAAGACAGCCGGCGCGACAGTTGTAGGCACACTTATCCAAAGAAGAGAAAAAATTCATCCGGGCACGTATGTCGGCACCGGCAAAGTGGCAGAGATTGCAGAGCTTGTGGAGAGTACAGGGGCAACAGGCATTGTGTGCGATGATGAGCTGAGTCCTGCACAGCAGAAGAATCTGGAGATGTACCTTGACACAAAGGTCATGGACAGAACACTTGTCATCCTTGATATTTTCGCATCAAGAGCCACAACGAGTGAGGGCAAGATACAGGTTGAGCTGGCTCAGCTCAAGTACAGATTAAGCCGTTTGTCAGGGCTTGGAAAGTCCATGTCGAGGCTTGGCGGTGGAATAGGAACAAGAGGTCCAGGAGAGAAAAAGCTCGAGGTGGACCGCCGTCTCATAAATGACAGGATAGCACAGCTTCGAAGAGAGCTGAAAGAGGTGCAGAAGCACAGAGATATCACGAGGGCAAAGCGTGAGAAAAACAAGGTACCGGTTGTTGCGATAGTAGGATATACTAACGCAGGTAAGTCCACGCTGTTAAATCACCTGACAGAGGCAGATGTGCTTGAGGAGGATAAGCTCTTTGCAACGCTTGACCCTACAACACGCATTCTCGCGCTTGATGGCAAGCAGCAGGTGCTTTTAACAGATACGGTCGGGTTTATCAGAAAGCTGCCGCATCATCTGATAGAAGCCTTCAAGAGTACACTCGAGGAGGCAAAGTATGCTGACATCATTTTCCATGTGGTGGACGCATCAAACCTGCAGCGCGAAAAGCAGATGTTTATAACCTACCAGACATTGGACGATTTAGGTGTAAAAGACAAGAAATTTGTCACACTTTTTAATAAGCAGGATGCCCGCACAGACAGCGAACCGCTGCATGATTTCAGGGCGGACTATACTCTTAACATTTCAGCAGCAAAGGATCTGGGATTAGATGAGGTAAAATCCCTTTTAGAGGAGATACTAAGAGAAAACAAGATATATATCGAGAGAATTATCCCATATGATAAGGCAGGAGTGATACAGCTCATCAGAAAACAGGGCGAGCTTGTGTCGGAGGAATATGTGGCTGATGGGATACAGATAAAGGCATATGTGCCGATGGAGGTGTACGGCAGGCTCGATTAGAGCACTGCTTCGCTATATCATTATAATAAGCGAGGAATTTAAAATGTCGAAAACGCGTTCAATCCGCTGGGACAAGCTGGACAACACAGCAAATCTGTTCCCTAGTATAGCGGGGGAGAGCATGACAAATGTATATAGGATTTCAGTCACCTTAACTGATGAGATTGACAGTGAAAAGCTGCAGGAGGCGCTGGATATAGTGCTTCCGAAGTTTGGTCTGTTTAATGTGAGACTCAGGATGGGAGTGTTCTGGAACTATTTTGAGGAAAATGGCAAAAAGGCGCCAAAGGTGCATGAGGAAAATACATTTCCGTGCAGATTCATAAGACCTAACAAGAATCACAGCTATCTTTTCAGGGTGACATACTATAAGAACAGAATAAATCTTGAGGTATTCCATGTGCTGACAGATGGCATGGGCGGCATCAATTTCCTTAGGGAGCTCACCTACCAGTATCTGCGTCTCACACATCCCACGCTTGCAAAGCTAAAGGGCGATTCGCTGACGCAGGGCACATCCCTCAATAGAGAGGACAGCTTTGTAAAGAACTACAAATCGAGCAAGCCAAGTGGTTTTAACAGGCAGAAGGCTTATCTTTTAAAGCTGGAAAAGGTACCGGATGGAGAGTTTGGACTGATACATGGCATGATGCCTGTATCGCAGCTGAAGCAGGTCTGCCACAGGTATGGAGTTTCCATAAATGATTACCTGGTGGCATGCTTTGTGTGGAGTGTGTATCAGGAGTGTTTTCACGGCATGCCAAACGATATGCCTGTCAGGGTTGCGGTTCCGGTGAATCTTCGCCCTTATTTTGACTCAGTGACCACAAAGAACTTTTTCGTCATGATATCAGCTGAGTTCAGGCCGCAAAACAGCACCTACACATTTGAGGAGGTGCTTAAAATAGTAACGGATTCCATCAATTCACAGATTTCAAAGGAGCATCTGGAGGACCTTTTCTCATACAGTGTATCAAATCAGAAAAATATCCTGATGAGACCGGTGCCTCTTTTTATAAAAAATCTGGCAATGAAGGCGGTCTATACGCAGTCGGCACTGGCAAACACCACCACTATCACCAATATTGGAAATATAAAGGTGGAGCCGGAATATGAGCAGTATATAACAGGCTTTTATTCCTTTATACCTATGTCAAAGGGACAGCCGATGAAGGGCACCATCTGCTCCTACAAGGACACACTGGTGTTTACTTTTTCATCTATTCTGGCAGATACGATGATTCAGAGAAGCTTTTTCAGGAAGCTTGTGAATGACGGAGTGGATGTGACAATTGAAACAAATGGAGAGTATTATGACTAAATGCATGAAATGCGGTGTTTATATAACCGATAATACCGATAAATGCCCGCTCTGCCAGCAGGTTGTGGCACCGGCTGACCTGTCATCGGACCATAAGAACATAGCAGGAGCTTTTGGACAGCATAATAATGTGCCGGATGAGAGCACCAGCGATACTGATAGTGCAGCAAAGCGGGCAGACAGTACAGTAAATCATGACAACGGTACGAGATACCCAGACGTCAAGGGTGCATCAAGAAAGTACAGATTACTGGAAAATATCATATTGTTTGTGTCTATAGTAGGACAGATTGTGATGACAACCGTTGATTACATGACAGACAGGGAGATAAACTGGAGCATTATAGTTCTTCTTGTTGTAATCTATGCGAATGTGACGCTGCGCCTGGCAATAGTAGGAAGAAATGGATATATATTTAAAATTGTAAGCACATTTGTATTCACGGTGCTGTTTCTCGAGGGCATAGACCTGCTCACAGGAGCCAGTGGCTGGGCACTTACATTTGTGTTCCCAAGCGCCATACTGGCGATGGTTCTTGCCACAATAATACTCATGATAGTAAACATAAGAAACTGGCAGAGCTACATGATGATGCAGCTTTTTCTTGTGCTGATGAGCGTGATTGCGATGATACTTGTGGCAGTCAAGGTCATATGGTTCCCATATCTGGCAATGGGAGCGATGGGAGCATCGCTGTTTTTGTTCCTCGGAACACTGATTATCGGTGACAAAAGAGCCAGAACAGAGCTGAAACGGAGATTTCATATATGATAGGCTTTCATGGAATAGGAAATTCGCATATGTTTGAGGATGAGGAGATGGGAAGCTACCATCCGGAAATTGAAAACGCTGACAGAAATGGTGATAATGAAGCAGGATTAATAGAGACATTAGGAAATAAGCTGGAAAAGACGTTTAAGAACTCATTATCTGCCATGAAAAGTGAGCACGAGGAAAAAGCCCATAGCGATGTAGCGGCAGATGAAGAGGTCAGTATACAGGGAAAAATCCTTGCCAATCTGATGGGGCATATCACAAATGACCTTGCAATCGGCAAAAAAATAAAATCCGGAGAGCTCAGGAAGCGAATGAAGGAACCTGCATGGCTTGTTCCGGACTGCTTTGTAACAGAGGATATAGATATGGGCGGTTTCACTATGAAGCTTTTATCCTCAAAGGAAAATCCAAATACAGAGCGTGTGATACTGCAGCTGCACGGTGGTGGTTACATGGGTGCGGTGCGCAATGCATACTATGTGTTTGCAGGCCTTTATAATGAGGTAAGTGAGGGCTGCTCAGTGCTCACTCCTGACTATCGCGTGGCACCGGAGCATCCGTATCCGGCAGCACTGGAGGATGCCATAGCCTGCTATAAATGGCTTTTGTCACAGGGCTGGTTTGGCTCACAGATTGTGCTGGCAGGAGACTCAGCAGGCGGAGGCCTTGCAATGTGCCTTACCATGTATCTTCGCGACCACGATATGCCGCTTCCGGCAGGAATAGTAGCCATGTCACCATGGACCGACCTCACAGCAGGAGGAGAATCCTACGAGACAAACTATGAAAAGGACCCTCTGTTTGGAAACACAAGGGACAGTCTCATCTATGTGAATGACTATCCCAGTGACCACGATAAAATGGATCCATACATATCGCCGCTGTTTGGTGACTTCAGAGGCTTTCCACCAATGCTCATACAGGCTGGCTCAATAGAGATGCTCCTATCTGACTCAGTCGATGCCGCTGCAAAGGCAAGAAACCAGGGCGTTAAGGTACGCCTGTCAGTGTACGAGGGCATGTTTCATGTGTTCCAGATGGGATACCTCAATTTCCCTGAGTCCAAGCGTGCATGGGCAGAGGTCAAGCGCTTCCTAAAGGTGATTAAAGAGGAAGAATAAATGAAGTGATATTGATTTGGCATTTTGCTCAATTTGTGTTTGACGGGATCTTGGATAAATAGAATATATGTTTGACACAAAGGCGATTAGATGTTAATATAGTATAAAAGAAGTGCTACCGATAGACGGTTAGCCTGATATATGTATTGATTAAAAATAACCGCCACAGTTTACCAGACCAGGGCGGTTATTTTTGTGTCTTGGAATCATGCTTTCCATGCATGTAACCAAGACTGTAAAAAGTCGCACACAATGCAAGCACTGCAATAAGGTCACTAATGGTCAGCATAAGCACAAACCTCCTTGATAGATTTCCATATAGGATTTCTATGTAAACAGAGCTATAACTCTCTGGTGGAGGCCAACCGCCTACCGTGTTGGGTAGCACCAAATATATTATAACAAACATATGTTCTGAAAACAAGACAAAATTGAATATTTCGACTAAAAATATTATAGTGATATATATGTAGGAGAAAATAATTATGGCAAAGAAAATTTTAGTAGTAGTGGACGCACAGAATGATTTTATTACAGGGGTCCTTGGAAACAAAGAGTGTGACGTGGCAACAAATGTTATTGCAGAGGAAATCAGGTCAGGCAAATATGATGACGTGATATTCACAAGGGATACACATGATGAAAACTATCTGAATACTCAGGAAGGAAAGAAACTTCCGGTAGCGCACTGCATTAAAGGGACAAACGGATGGGAAGTAGACAGCCGTCTTAAAGATGCAATGAAGGAGCGTGGAGTCGATTGTGACGATATGACTTATATTGACAAGCCGACTTTTGGCAGCAAAGAGCTTGGCGAACTGCTTGCGGGATATGACAACAGCGATACAGAGATTTATTTCTGCGGATTCTGCACAGGAATATGCGTAATAAGTAATGTAGCGATTGCAAAGACGTTCTGTAAAGACGCAGAGGTGTTTGTAATAGAAAATGCCTGCGCCTGTGTGACACCTGAAAGCCATAAGACAGCAATAGAAGCCATGAAGATGATTCAGGTAGGCATTAAGGGCACATCCTCATGTTAGCGCACATGAGGGTGTGCCCCTTAATGTGTTCCCGGTCTCCCGGTTTTCGTAGTTAGTCAGTCAGGTGAATTACGCAGTCTTTCCGGTATAAAGCTGATAATACTTTCCCTTCTTTGCAATCAGCTCATCATGACTTCCCCTCTCAATAATGCGTCCCTGCTCTAAAACCATAATGCAGTCGCTGTTTCTGACAGTAGAAAGCCTGTGTGCGATAACAAATGTAGTGCGGCCATGCATGAGCTTATCCATGCCGTCCTGAACAATACGCTCGGTACGTGTATCGATTGAGCTTGTAGCCTCATCGAGGATGAGCACAGGCGGATCGGCGATAGCGGCACGCGCGATGGCAAGAAGCTGGCGCTGGCCCTGGCTTAGGTTTGCACCGTCACCTGTCAGTACGGTATTGTAGCCGTCAGGAAGCTGGCGGATAAATGTGTCGGCGTTTGCCAGGCGGGCAGCAGCGTATACCTCATCATCAGTGGCATCGAGCTTGCCGTAGCGGATGTTTTCCATGACAGTAGCCGTGAAAAGGTGTGTATCCTGCAAAACAATGCCAAGAGAGTGGCGCAGATCAGCCTTTTTAATCTTGTTTATATTGATGCCGTCATATCTTATCTTGCCGTCTGCTATATCGTAGAAGCGGTTGATAAGGTTGGTGATAGTAGTCTTTCCTGCTCCGGTGGTGCCGACAAAGGCAATCTTCTGACCGGGTGTTGCAAAAAGGTCCACATCGTGCAGCACAATTTTCTCAGGCACATATCCGAAATCCACATCGTCAAATACCACATCGCCCTCGAGCTTTTTGTAGTCCACAGAGCCGTCTGCCTGATGGGTGTGCTTCCATGCCCATAAGCCGGTACGCTCAGGAGTCTCGGCAAGTTTTCCGTTTTCCTCCTTAGCATTTACCAGTGTGACATAGCCCTCGTCAGTCTCAGGCGATTCGTCGAGCAGTGAGAAGATACGGTCACATCCGGCAAGCGCCATGATGATACTGTTGAACTGCTGGCTGACCTGCGAGATAGGCATGTTAAAGCTCTTGTTAAAGGTCAGAAAGCTTGCAAGCTTACCAAGTGTCAGACCACCAAAGCCTGAAAGAGCCATGACACCGCCGGCAAGAGCGCAGAGCACGTAGCTAAGATTTCCAATCTGTGCGTTTACGGGACCGAGCATGTTGGAGTACATGTTGGCATTGTAGGCGCTTTCAAAGAGCTCATCGTTTATCTTGTCGAAGGCCTCGATATTTTCCTGCTCGTGGGTGAATACCTTGACCACCTTCTGGCCATTGAGCATCTCCTCGATGAAGCCATTAACCTTTCCGAGGTCGCGCTGCTGTGCAAGGAAATAGCGGCTCGAGAAGCCTGCAAATTTCTTTGTCACGACTGTTGTTACTATTACCATCACAATAGTGAGCACGGTGAGCGGAATATTTAATATGACCATTGAAACAAAAACGCTCACAACAGTGATTGCACTGTTAAGTATCTGCGGAAGACTCTGGCTGATTAGCTGGCGGAGTGTATCGATATCGTTTGTATAAATCGACATGATATCGCCGTGCGCATGTGAGTCAAAGTATCGGATTGGCAGATCCTGCATGTGGGAAAAGAGCTCAACACGCAGGTTCTTAATCGTACCCTGTGATACGTAGATCATTATTTTGCTGTAGGCAAATGTGCTGATGACTCCGATGCCGTAGAATACAGCAACCCTTCCCATTGCTGCAAGGAGAGGTCCATAGTCGGGAGTTCCTGTCTTAAGCAGCGGTACTATATAGTCATCAATCAGGTTCTTGGTAAACATGGTTCCCTGCACATTTGCAAGTACACTTACAAAGATACATATCACAACAATTATGCAGGCCGGTAAATATTTTCTAAAAATAAATCCCATGAGACGTGCAAAAAGCTTACCGGGATTTTTGATTTTTGGTTTTGGACCCCTTGGTCCTCCTGGTCCTGGCATCAGGCAGCACCTCCTTCATCAAAGTCGCCTCCGCCGTTTGTCTGCGAATCGTAGACATCGCGGTAGATTTCATTATTTTTCAGCAGATTTTCGTGAGTGTCAAAGCCGTCCACTTTTCCGTCATTCATCACGATGATACGGTCAGCATCCATGACAGATGAGATACGCTGTGCGATGATGAGCTTAGTGGTTCCCGGAATTGTTTTTGCAAGGGCAGCACGGATTTTTGAATCTGTTGCTGTATCTACAGCGGATGTGCTGTCGTCGAGTATGAGTATCCTTGGCTTTTTAAGCAGAGCTCTTGCGATACACAGACGCTGCTTCTGACCGCCGGATACGTTGGTTCCGCCCTGCTCTATGTAGGTGTTGTACTTGTCAGGGAAGGACTCGATAAAGTCATCGGCGCATGCCATTTTGCAGGCATTGATACACTCATCCGTGGTAGCATTTTTGTCACCCCAGCGCAGATTTTCAAGTATGGTTCCTGAGAAAAGCACATTCTGCTGGAGCACGACGGCTACCTTGTTTCGGAGAGTGTCCATGTCGTACTCACGCACATCGTGGCCTCCGACGGTTACGGTACCTGTGTCTGTGTCATAGAGACGGCTTATCAGGTTTACAAGGGAGGATTTCGAGCTTCCCGTGCCTCCGATGATGCCGATGGTCTCACCGGATTTTATGTCGAGATTTATATCTGACAGAACCGGAGTCTCAGCGGTGTCTGAATATCTGAAGGTCACATGCTTAAAGCTTATGCTTCCGTCAGGCACGTCGTAAAGCGGTTCCTTTGGATTGTGCAGTGTGCTCTGTTCATTTAATACCTCGCTGATTCGTCTTGCGGATGCGAGTGAGAGTGAAATCATTACAAAAACCATGGAGAGCATCATGAGATTCATCAGAATATTCATACAATAGGTAAGAAGCGCCATCAGATCACCTGTAGTGAGAGTGCTGCTTACCACCATATGAGCTCCGAGCCAGCTGATTAGCAGGATGCAGGCATACACTGTAAACTGCATGAGCGGAGAGTTGTATACCACAAGGCTCTCAGCCTTCACAAATACATCGTAGATATTTTCTGCTGCCTTTGAAAAACGTTTCTTCTCATAATCCTCACGGACGTATGCCTTTACAACACGGATAGCGGATACGTTTTCCTGTACGCTTTCATTCAGGTCATCATAGCGCTTGAAGGCTCTGTCAAAGTATTTCATGGCTGCCTTACTGATGAAAAGCAGCAAAGCTCCGAGCGCGATGACGGCGATTAAGTATATTGTCGCAAGGCGAGGGCTGATGAAAAATGACATAGCCATCGCACATATTATGGATGCAGGGGCTCTCATAGCCATGCGAAGCATCATCATGTAAGCATTCTGGATGTTGGTCACATCGGTTGTCATACGTGTGACAAGACTCGCAGATGAGAATCTGTCGATATTTGCAAAGGAAAAGGTCTGGATATTGCGAAACATTGCAGCACGCAGATTCTTTCCAAAGCCCATTGCAGCCTTTGCACCATATTTTGCACCGAGACATCCTGTCAAAAGACCAAACAGTGCTGCGACAATCATCCACACACCCATGATATAGATATGCCTTGTGTCGCCCTTATTGACACCGTTGTCGATGATTGATGCCATGAGAAGGGGGATTATGGTATCCACAGCCACCTCAAGCAGCATGAAAACAGGTGTCGCAATTGAAGCCCATTTGTATTCCTTTATTTGGGCACCTAATGTTTTTAACATATGTTTTGTCCTTTCTTATTATATTTTAATTTGATTAAAACAGACTAACAAAAAATGCTTGCATTTAATTAGTTAGTGTGCTAACTATATTATAGATATACATTTTTTATTGTCAAGAAAAATTTATGAAAGGATTTCAGTTATGAAGGAGTTTACACCGGATAAATATTTAGGACACAAGATAAATCGCATCAGCAGGAGCATAGACAGATATTTTGACAGAAAAAGGTGCAGCAAAACCGAATGTATACCGCGAAGTCAGGGCATGATGATTGGATATATTATGGACAATCCGGGCCAAAATATATTTCAAAAGGATATCGAGGCTAAGTTTCACCTGTCGGGGGCAACAGTGACCAATATGCTTAAAAGTCTTGAAAAAAACGGCTATATCGTGCGCACACCTATGGAAAATGATGCCAGACTTAAGAGAATTGAGCTGACGCAAAAAGCGCTTGACCACGAAAACAGGGTGAGAGAAAATATAAGGGTAATAGAGGAAGCTATGCACAAAGGCTTTTCTAAGGAAGAGTTTGACACGATGCTTGGTTTTTTGGACAGGGTGATTGACAATATGGAAGAGCTCAATATGTAACCGGTGAGTAACTATTCGAAACTACCGGGAACAAAATGACTATAGAGTTGAAAAAGTAGCATAAATATTGTGGCTTTTTTTGTGCAATAAGCCAAAATGCTACAAAATATTGTTGAGCGTATTGACATAGCAACAATATCTTGTATAATTTAGATTGTCATCAAAAGACAGATGCACAGATTTGTATTAAATAATATGGCATTTTATATGTAGCTATATCGTAATTGTTTGATGAAACGCCTGCTTTACATTGACGGGCTGTGACATTAATTAATGATTACATCTCATTTATAGCTGCATATTTTGTGCCATTACACATGATAAAATACATATATATAGTATGCGGGTTAAGCGGCAGCACTATATATAGGGTGACAGATTTTATGGCATATAATATACAGAGAGGAGAAATTTACATGAAAATCATCAAGCGAAGTGGCAGTGAGGACATATTTGATGCAGCAAAAATTGTAGCTGCCATTAGAAAGGCAAATGATTCAGTGCTGGACTATGAGAAGCTTACTGCTGATCAGATTGAGGAAATTGCAAGCAACGTGGAGACTGCATGTGAGAACATGAAGCGTTCTCCAAGTGTTGAGGAGATACAGGATATGGTAGAGAATCAGCTCATGAACAAGCGTGCCTTTACCGTAGCAAGAAACTACATCACTTACAGATACAAGAGAGCAATCGTGCGTAAGTCAAATTCTACAGACCAGCAGATTCTTAGCCTTCTTGAGTGCAATAATGAGGAGGTAAAGCAGGAGAATTCCAACAAGAATCCTACTGTAAACAGTGTACAGCGTGACTACATGGCAGGTGAGGTGAGCAAGGATATCACACGCCGTTTCCTGCTTCCGGAGGATATAGTTGAGGCACATGAGAAGGGACTTATCCATTTCCATGATGCGGATTACTTTGCACAGCATATGCACAACTGCTGTCTGGTAAACCTTGAGGACATGCTTCAGAATGGCACGGTAATCAGTGAGACTATGATTGATACACCAAAGAGCTTTTCTACAGCCTGCAACATTGCTACACAGGCTATCGCACAGATTGCCAGCTCACAGTATGGTGGACAGAGTATCTCGCTTGCACATCTGGCACCATTTGTACAGGTCAGCCGTGAGAAGTTCAGAAAGCAGGTGCTAAAGGAGTTCGAGAGCGTTGGACTTGATTTGGATGAAGAAAAAATCAACGAGGTCGCAGAGCTTCGTGTCAAGGAAGAAATCAACCGCGGTGTGCAGATGATTCAGTATCAGGTCATCACACTCATGACTACAAACGGACAGGCACCGTTTATCACAGTATTCATGTACCTCAACGAGGTATCAGACCCTCAGACAAAGGCAGATCTTGCCGCAATCATTGAGGAGATGCTGCACCAGAGAATAAAGGGCGTAAAGAACGAAAAGGGTGTATATATCACACCGGCATTCCCGAAGCTCATATATGTGCTCGAGGATGACAATATCACAGAGGATTCAAAGTACTGGGATCTCACAGTGCTTGCCGCACAGTGCTCTGCAAAGAGAATGGTGCCTGACTATATTTCAGAGAAGGTCATGAAGGAGCTTAAGGACGGAGATGTTTATACATGCATGGGCTGCCGTTCCTTCCTCACAGTGGACAGATGCTCACAGACAGCGGGCAATGTGGCAAAAGCAAAGAACTTTGATCCAAACAAGCGTAAATACTATGGACGTTTCAACCAGGGTGTAGTCACATTAAATCTCGTTGATGTGGCATGCTCATCAGAAAAGAATGAGGAAAAATTCTGGAAGATACTTGATGAGAGACTTGAGCTCTGTCACAGAGCGCTTATGTGCAGACATAAGAGGCTTCTTGGTACCAAATCCGATGTGGCACCGATTCTCTGGCAGAACGGAGCGCTTGCACGTCTGAAAAAGGGAGAGGTTATTGACCCGTTATTATTCAACGGATACTCAACAATCTCACTCGGCTATGCAGGACTTTGTGAGTGTGTGCGATATATGAAGGATGTATCACACACAGAGCCAAAAGAGGGCACACCGTTTGCGCTTAAGGTAATGCAGCGCTTAAATGATGCATGTGAGCAGTGGAAAAAGGAGTCAAACATCGATTTCAGTATATATGGCACACCGCTTGAGTCTACCACCTACAAGTTTGCAAAGTGCTTACAGAAGCGCTTTGGTATCATCGAGGGTGTTACCGACAAGAACTACATCACAAACAGCTACCATGTGCACGTAACAGAGCAGATCAATGCATTTGACAAGCTCAAGTTTGAGTCACAGTTCCAGAAGCTGTCTCCGGGTGGTGCTATCAGCTACGTTGAGGTACCAAACATGCAGGACAATATCCCTGCAGTGCTTTCGGTTATGCAGTACATCTACGACAATATCATGTACGCAGAGCTGAATACAAAGAGCGACTATTGCCAGGTATGCGGCTACGACGGAGAAATCAAAATCGTGGAGGAAGAGGGCTCAGGAAAGCTCATCTGGGAGTGCCCGCACTGTGGCAACCGTGACCAGAATAAGATGAGTGTAGCCCGCCGTACATGCGGCTATATCGGCACACAGTTCTGGAATCAGGGAAGGACCCAGGAGATTAAAGAGAGAGTGCTTCATCTGTAGAGGTTGAATGATATATTACATTAATATCCTGATGTAACATAAAAATATGCCGTATGGCAGCTTTTGAAAATAGTTCATAAGTTGCTGTACGGCTTTTTTATATAGTACCGGAGACTCTGACAAATTGCCCATGCAAAAAATGAAAATTCTGATGCATATTAATATATTTAGTTTGCATAAAAAATTATTATACTTCTAAACGCATAAAAATTATTGTGAAATTTCCACAAAATCAATGTGAATATCATTTCTTGAATAACCGTTTGAACATACTAATCTTTGTGTATTTTCCCATATTTACAAATATTAAATTAATGTATTTTTGCCAAATATCGCAGGAATAAGTTGGCGTTTATGTCTATTGAAACATAAACGATTAATGTATAAACTGTAAATATAGTTATTGCAACCGATTGCGCTGTTGCGCATGAAACAGATGAAATCATGCGTGATATGCAATTTGAGAATGTGCATGTCAGTGGCTTAATGGCTTTGATATTTATCAATTTGATAGTCATTTATCACTGCATAAAAACAAGGAGGAAAATATGAGCAGGAAGAGAAAAATGGCATCTATAACAAGTGCCGGACTGGTGTTTGCAATGCTTCTAAGCCAGAGCGCTGTGGCGGATTTGGGCACAGAGCAGGTTAAGGCAGCAGAGGAAACCGCAAAGTGGGTAGACACAACGTATGTGGTGAATGGAGACTTTGAGTCAGGAGCTGATAATTGGGATATTAGTATACCAAAGGATACTGAAAATTGGCTTTACGGGTCAGGTGCAGAAAAAGGATATTATTGTATCTGGGAGAATAAAACAGAGGAAGAAAAAGATGTATCTATCTCACAGACGGTTAAGCTTCCGGCCGGTACCTATAAGGTTAGAGTAAAAAGCACCGGTGCAGCAGGTGGATTAAAACTGGGTGCAGGAGACTATGTCAGCACAGATTTAAAGGCTTCCGAGTGGGCTGATGATCAGAGTAAATGGGAATCAATTGAGACAGGGGAATTCACTCTTGATAAGGAAAGTGATGTGAAGGTCTTTGTTTCAGGAAAACTGGCAGCATGGAATAAAGGAAGCGCAATTGACGATATTGTTTTGTATGAAAAAGAAACAGATGATACTGACTCTTCCGAAGAAAACCAGAAAGGCTACA
>OCLF01000079.1_pt1 | contig 29201 bp, 24 predicted proteins | sample 1502881 | NCBI WGS metagenome assembly OCLF01 (sample SAMN03418267, study PRJEB22391) | human gut metagenome | biome: human-gut; feature: organic feature; material: feces | host: Homo sapiens | place: Tanzania | collected 2013-01
AAAATCGGCTTTGCCGATAATTCAAAACTCAAAATTCAAAACTCAAAACTCAAAAACTTGAACACAAAACTTGAACTAAACAATTCAAAACTCAAAATTCAAAAACTCAAAATCGGCTTTGCCGACAATTCAAAATTCAAAACTCAAAACTCAAAATTCCAAACCTTTATTCCTTCACAATAACAATCTGTGGAGTTCTGACCGACGGTTTCAGCTCGCCACCTATATAATATGTTCCAATTTCTGTAGGAACAACCACGGCTCCAGCGCGCGCCAAAGCCTTATCGGCAAACTTTGTCTTCAGCCATTTGTTTCCTTTCACGTCGAATGTGTAGAGATTTCCGCTGAACTTATACCATTCTATCGGCTGAAGCAGATAATCCTCTTTCTTCACAAACTCATATCTTCCGCTTATCGCGTCGAGGAAGATGTCCTTGTTCACACCGCCAGTGGCAAACACCCGCTTGCCCTCTGTCCATGCTATTCCTCCCGATAGGGTGGTCTCTTTGCCGTTGACAGAGCGTGGAGCGGCGAGAGCGGTCCAAGCTCCAGTCGTGGTGTTGAGGCAATAGCCATCGGTGTGCACCTCGCTGTTTTCGCCATTTACGTAAAAGCCTCCCCACACATACACATTGCCGTCGGTGGCAGCGCTCACTGGCTGCACACGCGGACTGCCTGGAACAGCAGCGGCAATATTCCATTGTCCCTTGCCGTTGACCATGTTATGGTGCAATACATTGGCAGAAGGTTTGCCGTCTTGGTTGCCGCCCGACAGATAGATGTCGTTGCCGCTCATCGCCGCCGCCATATTGTCGATGGTGTAGGGCAGGTGGGCAAGTTGGTGCACCTCTGCTTTATCGCCCGAGACATTAAGATGGATGCTGTAGACGGATTTAAGACTATGTTCAGCGTTGTTGCCTCCGATGAAGAGCAGACTGTCGCCGTTTGCCACAGTAGCTCCATAGGCAGCGGGTTCGGGAAGCAAGCCTACAAGTTGCCAGTTGAGCACGGTGGCGTCGACACGTGCGGCGTAGATGCCTGCGTAATACGTCTTGTTGCCCGGAGTGGGGAAGTTGCAGCCGCCAGCCATTACAAGATATTCGCCTATCTGTCCGGCGTAGCAAGCCGACACGCCAAGCGAATAACCAGGCTCGGTGGACGGGAATCCGAACACATTGCTCACGCTTTGTGCCGAAACAGCCATCGCGTTAAGGAACAGGGCTGTTAGTGGTATTACAATATTTCTCATCAGCGTTGTTTATAAATGATTCAAAATTTTCGCAAGTGTGGAATTTTCCATAATCTCTTTGGCTTGATAAAAAGCAAAAGAGTGAAGGATGAACAACCCATTATGTTTTGTCATATTGGATTTTCACCTTCACTCTACATACTACTTACAATACTATTTACTTTACTTCTAATTTCTTCAGAATCTCCTGGCAGAGCATGTAGCTCTTGATCATCATGCGTGGAATGTGGAACGGACCCTTGAAGAGGTTGCCCTTGGCGGGCTGAGCCACAGTTCCGTCGCGGTGGAGATAGCCATACCACTCGCCGTACTCAGCATCGGGGAAGTGGGCATAAGTCCACTCGCTGATGCGCTCGTGGCGATAGAGATACTTCTCGTCGCCAGTACCGAGATAAGCATAGAGCGAGCTGATGATAGTCTCGCATTGCGGCCACCAGAACTTCATGTCCTGCGAATAGTCCTGCGAAGGCAAGTTCTTGCAGTCGCGGAAGTTGATGATGCCTCCATACTGCTTGTCCCAGCCCCAGTCCCACGACCAGTCGAATATCTGGAGAGCCATGTCGAACATAGGTTTGTCCCAACCGCGGAGCTTAGCCTCCTCCATGATGAACCATGTGGTCTCGATGCAGTGGCCCGGGTTGATGGTGCGGCCCATGTTGTTGTCTATAAACTCACCGTTCATGCCAACAGTCTCAAGTAAGCACTTGAACTCGGGGTGGATGAAGTATTTCTTGAGTTTAGCTATAGATTCGTCAATCTGTTGTGTGAGCTTCGGGTCGTTGATCACCTTGCGGATGCACGAGCCAACATTGATGAGAATCATGATGATGCTGTGGCTCTGGAGCTGCACTTCCGGCTCAAATTTGGCGGGCAAGAAGCCTGGGGTGTTGAGGAAACGCTGAGTGTCCTCGAACACCTGCAATGCACGCTTAGCCCAGTGTTCGTCGCCAGTGGCAAGAGCATACTCCGACATGGCTATCGAAGCAAATGTCTCTGAGAACACGTAGCGGCGCTTGCGCAACGGCTTGCCCTCGGCTGTGACAGAGAAGTACATGTGGCCCTGCTCGTCGAAGCAATGCTTCTCGATGAAGTCGAGAGTCGACTTGGCAGCGTCTAGCCATTCCTGGTTCTTCTCCACATTATTATATGCATAGGCGCATATAAAGGCGAAACGTCCCTGGAACCAAACCGACTTAGTGCTGTCCATGAGCGATCCGTCGCGGTCGACACATGTGTAGACACCGCCATTCTCGCGGTCCCATCCGTGTTCCATCCAGAACGGCATGATATTCTCGGTGAGGTCCTTCTTGTAGGACTCAGCCCAGGATTTGATATATTCTTTTACGTTCATACTCTGTTGTTCTTTAGAATTTGTTGGCACGCTCGAAGAAACCAATTTCCTCAAGCTCCTTCTTCATCTGGGCCTCTTCTTCGTCGGTCATGTTGCGGAACGGCACACGGTTAGGTCCAAGGTCGAAGCCGAGGAGCTTCATGATGCGCTTGCCGCCTACGATGTTGCCACGGAAGTGGCAGATGACGTTGATAACCTCCTGCGAGAAGTTCTGCTTCTCACGTGCAGTCTCGATGTCGCCGTTGTTCCAAGCTTCGATGATGCCAGTAAGCTCTCGTCCGTTGTAGTTGGTTGTACCGCCGATGCCACCGCGTGCTCCGCCCTGTGCAAGGCTTGGAAGGATGGTCTCGTCCTGACCGTGAAGCATGTCGAACTTGCCGTTGGCATAGAGTCGGCACTGGTTGTACTCGTAGAGCGACTCGTAGGTGTACTTAATGCCGGCAAAGTTAGGAATGCGTCCGTCTACAGCCTTGAGCAGGTCGAGCATAGGCAGGAAAGCACCATTGAATGCCGGGATGTGATAATAGTAGAAAGGAAGGTTGGGAGCTGCAGCGGCAATAGCCTCGCAGTATTCCACGAGTTCCTCGATGCGTCCAATCTTCGGGAATGGAGGAGCCATCGAACCGATGCCCCAAGCACCAATTTTCTGTGCGTGCTCGGCAAGGCGAACACTCTCGCGCAGGCAGCAGCTGCCTACATGCACAATCACCTTGAAGCCCTCTGGAGCTACCTCTACCCAACGCTCTGCAAGCTGCATGCGCTCCTCGGTGGTGAGCATATAGCCCTCGCCAGATGAACCATTGATGAAAACACCCTTCAATCCGTTTTTCTGCAACATCTTGGCATAAGCCTCGATTGGTTCAAGATTGACGTCGCCGTTTGCGTGGAATGGAGTAAACGGAGCGTCGATAAGTCCGATGATTTTTTCCATAATTTCTCTATTTTTAAAATGGTTTTATTCTTTGTTGTCTGTTGTTGGCTTCAAGCAGCTGAGCTGCAACACGAGTGCTACGAGCACGATACATCCAAGCACTGCGAAGCCGAGTCCGAGGTTGCCGCCATCGGTCCACTTGCCAAGCAGATGAGTCACGGCTGCTCCTGCAAATACGCCCACCATGTTCATCACGCCGTAGGCTGTGGCGCGGTATTTGGCCGAGATAATCTGGCAGAGGATAGGCATGTTGTTGGCGTCGAACATTCCGTAGCCCATACCGAAGAGTAGGCCTGCGCCCACTACTGCCACAATGCTATGGCCGAAGCCGAGAAGCACGAGGGCAGGAATAGTCATGCCCAAACCAATGGCGCTGGTGTATATGCGTCCGCGGATGTTGCGCAGCACCCACTTGTCCGACAGGATGCCACCCACAAGCACTCCAAGGAATGATGATGCGGCAATGGTGATGGTAGACATTGGTCCTGCCTGCGACATAGGGATGCCAAGGTTCTCGGCAAAGAGAGTAGGCAACCAGTTCTTTGTGGCCCAACCCGGGAGGCTCGGTACGGCGAAATAGATGAGTATCACCCAGAAAGCCCAGGTAGAGAACACAATGCTGAGTCCGCGCCACACGCTTTCCTTCTTCTGCATCTCTGCAGGGGTGGCAGTGGCTGCTGCGGCTGTTGTTATTTCCTTCTTCTTGTCGTGCAGGAAGAGGGCGAGCACTACTGAGTAGGCTATGCCGATGATTCCAAACCAGTGGAATGTGGAATGCCATGAGAATGTGGCAGCGATAGTGGCTCCAAAGCCACCAATGGCTTGACCCACGTAAAGACCTGTCATGTGAATGCCGATAGCCAAAGAGCGCGACTTGCCCTCGTGCCAGTCGGCTATGAGCGAGAGAGCTGAGGGAATGTACAATGCCTCGCTGATGCCCATCAATGCGCGCAACCAGTACAGATGCTGAAAATCAGTAGCGTAGCCCATAAGGTAGGTCACTGCCGACCATACGAACAAACTGCCCACCACGAGCTTCTTGCGGCTGATGCGGTCTGCCACGACTCCGGCAAACGGACTGACTATACCATAAATCCAAAGGAATACAGCCATCAACGCTCCGAACGCCTCGGCTTTGTTCAATTCTACGATGTCGGCCTTCATTGCCTCTTGCATGGTAGAGAGCATTTGGCGATCCATGTAGTTCAACAGGGCTACAACCCACAGTAGTCCTACGACTACCCAAGGATAAAACTTGCTTTTTTTCATCTGTTCTGATTAGTTTTATGTAATATAATAGGTTCTGAATGTTGTTTCAGATTGTTGTTTTAGGTGATGGATAGCAGGCCATTTTGCCTACTCTCATTTTTACGACTACAAAAGTATAATTTTTTTTTAGATTAAAGAAACAAATTAAAAAATATTTTTAATTAAACAACAACTTTTTATCTCTTAAATAAATTATATACCATTTGTTTACGTCAAATTTAGTAAAAGCTGTCATTATGGCGCATATCTATAGCAAAAATCAATTTGTTCTGTCATTTTGACAGACGTGAAATCCTTAGGCATATAGTTTGTGCTTATAGTTAGCGAAATCGATAATCAATAAAATAAAAGTAAGAAAACAAGAAAGGAGAAACAAAATATGACATTCGACAAATTCACAATCAAAGCCCAGGAGGTTGTTCAAGAGGCTGTCAACACCGCACAGCGTCAAGGACAGCAGAGCATTGAGCCGGTTCACCTGCTTAAGGGTGTGATGCTGAAGGCCAAAGACGTAGCAACCTACATCTTCCAGAAGCTCGGAGTCAATGCCAACCAAGTAGACACTGTAGTGGATACCGAGATACAGCGATTGCCGCGCGTTCAGGGCGGACAGCCTTATCTCAGCAACGATGCCAACAATGTGCTCCAGCGTGCACAGGACTTCGCCACCAAGAATGGCGATGAGTTTACGAGCGTTGAGCCTATATTGCTTGCTCTGTTGCAGGTGAACAGTACAGCAAGCCGCATTCTTAAGGATGCGGGCATGACCGAAAACGAGACTGTAAAGGCTATCCAGGAATTGCGCCAGGGACAGAAGGTGCAGTCGCAGTCGGGCGACGAGAATTATCAGAGTCTTTCAAAATATGCCAAGAACCTCGTGGAGGAAGCCCGCCAGGGCAAGCTCGACCCAGTGATTGGACGTGACGAGGAAATCCGCCGTGTGCTTCAGATTCTCTCGCGCCGTACCAAGAACAATCCTATATTAATAGGTGAGCCGGGTACTGGTAAGACTGCCATAGTCGAGGGTCTTGCCGAGCGCATTGTGCGTGGCGACGTGCCTGAGAACCTTAAGGACAAGCAGCTCTACTCATTGGATATGGGTGCGCTTGTGGCTGGTGCCAAGTACAAGGGCGAGTTTGAGGAGCGACTCAAAAGCGTCATCAAGGAAGTTACCAATTCCGACGGTCGCATCATTCTCTTCATCGACGAGATTCACACTCTTGTGGGTGCAGGCGGTGGCGAGGGAGCCATGGACGCTGCCAACATTCTTAAGCCGGCACTTGCACGTGGCGAGCTTCGCAGCATAGGTGCAACTACACTCAACGAGTATCAGAAATACTTCGAGAAGGACAAGGCTCTTGAGCGTCGTTTCCAGACAGTTATGGTCGACGAACCTGACGAGCTTTCTGCCATCTCTATACTTCGTGGCTTGAAGGAACGTTATGAGAACCACCACAAGGTGCGTATTCAGGACGATGCCTGCATTGCCGCCGTAAAGCTCTCCGAGCGTTACATCTCCGACCGTTTCCTTCCCGACAAGGCCATCGACCTTATGGATGAGGCTGCGGCAAAGCTCCGCATGGAGCGCGACTCTGTGCCTGAGGAGCTTGACGAGATTACACGTAAGCTGAAGCAGCTTGAGATTGAACGCGAGGCCATCAAGCGCGAGAACGACACCGACAAGATTGCCCAGCTTGACAAGGACATTGCCGAACTCCGCGACCAGGAAAGCTCATTCCGTGCTAAGTGGGAGAGCGAGAAGGGTCTGGTGAACAAGATTCAGCAGGACAAGCAGCAGATGGAGCAGCTTAAGTTTGAGGCTGAGCGTGCCGAGCGCGAAGGCAACTACGAGCGCGTGGCTGAGATTCGCTACGGCAGACTCAAGGCTCTTGAGGAGGACATCAAGAATATCCAAAACCAGCTTAAGTCTACCCAGGACGGCAACGCCATGATTCGCGAGGAGGTGACAGCCGACGATATAGCCGAGGTTGTAAGCCGCTGGACCGGAATACCCGTTACCCGAATGATGCAGAGCGAGCGCGAGAAACTACTTCATCTTGAGGAGGAACTCCACAAGCGTGTCATTGGTCAGGATGAGGCCATCAAGGCTGTGAGCGATGCCGTGAGACGTTCGCGTGCAGGCTTGCAGGACCCGAAGCGTCCTATTGCCTCGTTCATATTCCTTGGCACAACTGGTGTGGGTAAGACAGAGCTTGCCAAGGCATTGGCAGAATACTTGTTCAACGACGAGACAATGATGACTCGTATCGACATGAGCGAGTATCAAGAGAAGTTCAGCGTTTCTCGCCTTATCGGTGCGCCTCCAGGATACGTTGGCTATGATGAGGGTGGACAGTTGACCGAGGCTGTACGTCGCAAACCTTATTCAGTGGTGCTGTTCGACGAGATAGAGAAGGCTCATCCCGATGTGTTCAACATCCTCTTGCAGGTGCTCGACGACGGACGACTGACCGACAACAAGGGTCGCACAGTCAACTTCAAGAACACAATAATCATCATGACCTCCAACCTTGGAAGCCAGTACATACAGGGTCAGTTTGCTGGCATTACGCCTCAGAACCGCGACCATGTGATCAGCGACACCAAGGCCAAGGTGATGGAGATGCTCAAGAAGACCATACGTCCTGAGTTCCTCAACCGTATCGACGAGACCATTATGTTCTTGCCACTCACCAAACCGGAGATTGCACAGGTAGTGACCTTGCAGATGAATGCTGTGAAGAAGATGCTCGAGCCGCAGGGCTTTACGCTCAACGTAACTCCTGCCGCCATCGACTTCCTTGCCGACGAGGACTTTGATCCTGAGTTTGGCGCACGTCCGGTGAAGAGAGCTATCCAGCGCTGCGTGCTCAACGACCTTTCAAAGAAGATTCTTTCTGACGAGGTTAAGCGCGAGCAGCCCATCACGATTGACGCCGACAAGGATGGTCTGGTGTTCAAGAACTAACAATCTTGTCGCGAAGTCATTAGTCATTAAGTCATTAAGAAAAGTAAGTATAATAGAAATGCGTGGTACGGTGAAAATCTGTATCACGCATTTTTTTGCCTTTAATTTCCTTATTTCCATAATTTTCAGTAACTTTGCAGCCCGAATTTGGTGATGCGTCAACCCTGAGGGTTGTCGTCCCAGCAATCAGAGTGCTTGGTAAACCTCTTAAAAAACAAGAAAATGCAAACAAACAAAAAACAAGTGAGCGTGCTGTTTATGCTTTTCAGCACGCTGTTCTGTGTTTGTCTGATTACGGCAAACGTGCTCGAGACAAAGCAATTGTCAATGGGACTGTTCAGCATAACTGGCGGACTCATAGTGTTTCCAATCTCCTACATCATCAACGACTGCGTGTGCGAAGTGTGGGGCTACGGCAAGGCTCGACTGCTTATTTGGCTTGGCTTTGCCATGAACTTCCTCTTTGTGGCGTTCGGCGCATTGTGCGATGTGCTGCCTGCCGCTCCTTATTGGCATAATGAGGAGGGCTTTCATGCCATATTCGGCCTGGCTCCCCGCATAGCCTTGGCCTCGTTCTTGGCTTTCCTCGTTGGCTCGTTTGTCAACGCCTATGTGATGAGTAGGATGAAAATCTCGTCGGGCGGCAAGAATTTCTCTGCCCGTGCCATCATGTCGACGGTGTATGGCGAGACAGCCGACTCCATCATCTTCTTCCCCTTGGCACTTGGTGGAGTAGTGCCAACCAATGAGCTTCCCGTGCTTATCATCTCGCAGGTGGTGCTCAAGACTCTCTACGAGATTGTAATCCTCCCCGTGACAATACGCGTGGTGAAGGCTACAAAGCGACATGAGGGCGAGGATGCCTACGACAATGGCATGAACTATAGTGTTTGGAAAATCTTCAACATTTAATTAATAGGAGTGAAGGGTGTTCATATATAAAGATAATTATGAGCACATACTGATATGAATAATGTATATATAATATAATAATGTAACAACTATGGCTACAAATTCAGAAAACCGCCGCGACGAGGGCTTGCAGGCTCTTGGCGCAAAGACAAAATATCGTGACGATTATGCTCCCGAGGTGCTTGAGACTTTCATCAACAAACATCAAGGCAACGACTATTGGGTGCGTTTCAACTGTCCTGAGTTCACTTCGCTCTGTCCTATCACGGGGCAGCCCGACTTCGCCGAGATTCGCATCGCTTATGTGCCCGACGTGAAAATGGTGGAGAGCAAGAGTCTCAAGCTCTATCTGTTCAGCTTCCGCAACCACGGCGACTTCCATGAGGACTGCGTCAACATCATCATGAAAGATCTTATCCGCCTTATGGACCCTAAATACATCGAAGTGACTGGCATCTTTACTCCGCGTGGCGGAATCTCAATCTGGCCTTATGCCAACTATGGCAAGCCCGGAACAAAGTTTGAGAAACTGGCTGAGGAAAGATTTGCGAAGCACGATATGTAAAAAAAATCAGGAGTTAATTTCTTAACTCCTGATTTTTTTTATTATTTCCCCACAACAACCTTGCGTGTTGTTCCATCCGACATCTTCAATATATTGATGCCCTTCTGTGGAGCTATGATTTTGGTTCCGTCTACTGAGTAGCGAGCCACAACCTTGGCATTTGATGAAGTTCCGATAGACTCAATTCCTGTGATGTCGCCTTCCTTAATCTCGTACAAGTAGCACTGGTTCACCCAAACATTGTCGGCGCTCATTGCCCATTGCTCTGCGTTGTCCTTTTCGAGCATGTAGGGCAGAGAGACGTAGGCAACAGCGTTGAAGTCTTTGTAGTCGGCTACAGAATACTTGCCAGCAGGGAATTCCACCTCGTAAGTCTTCTCAAAGTTGTCGCCATTCCATACGATGTCGTCGCCCAATGGGTTTTCGGTGGCAATGGCACGCATCACGTTAGTGTGCTTATAGTCGTCGGTCCAGCTCTTCGAAGTCTTCTGGCGTTCGCTCACCTCGTTTTGGGTGATGTAGACTCCGAGCACGGCATTGTCGAGAATCTTAGAGGCATTGGCCACACCCTCGCCCTTAACAGTAAGGATAAGACGAGCCTGGGGCTGTGCAGAACCGTCGGCAATCATGAAGCTCGACTTAACAGAGAGGTCGACAAGAGCAGGCGCCTTCTCTTCAAGCGTGTTCATGGCACTTGAGATAGAGTCGGCTGTGAGCTGAGCGTTGCCGTCGACAAGAGTCATGTCAGTTGTGCCATAGTCAGTCTTCGAGCGGTTGACGTTGAACAATGGATAAACATCCGAATATCTGTAGATGGTGGTGGCTCCGTCAACAGTCATCGGGTCGGGATGCTTCTCGTCGGCATTTCCGTGGATAGAAACCCAAGCCACGTCGTCGCGCTCCTTCATCAAGTTCTTCATAGCATCGTAGCCCACGGTGCACGAAGGCTCGCTCCATGATGTGTGGTGCTCCACGAGATTATACTGTCGGTCGGTAGTCTCGGTGTAGATGCGCAGCTGTGTGAGGCACATGTCGTCGTCGGTGTTGCCCTCAGGGGCCTTGCCGTTCACTTCCTTAATCTTTATGCCAATCGTGTGAACACCGTCGGCGTGCTTGTGGCGGCTGGGATAGAAGCCGGTAGAGTAGATAGCTCCCTGCTTGCCCACGCCATAACCAGGCACAGTCTCGCAGTAGCCCACTTCCTCGCCATCGAACATAATTGCAAACAGGCAGTCGTCGCACTCGCCGTCGCTTGAGTTGCGGATGATGAACTGGAATGGGAAGAGCTGCCAGTCCTCCACCTTAACCATCGGGTCGGCAATGATGCTCACCACCGAGAGGTCGTCGGTATAGTTGCCGCCCTCTTTCTCTACGAGCAGTTGCACGCACATTGTGTTGCCCGTGCGCACGTCCTTCCATTGTGGACCCATTCCGAAGTTGCCGTAGGCCTTGATTACGGCGTTGGCGTCGCTTGTCTGACCCATAAGGAATGGGTAGCCATCAGCATCCTGGGTTGAGGCTTGCGAATAGTCGAACGACACCATAAGGTTGCTTGGCGAAGAAGGAATGGTATATGGAGTGTCGAATGTCACCTCGTTCCAATTCTCGTCGAATGCCGTGTGGTCGTCGTTGAGAGGTGAGGCTTCGGTCTGCATGTTGCCTGCCTTAGCCACAACCGTCATCTTGGAGCCAAGCTCCATGAGGTTTGGCTTCACGGTCATCTCGGCCTGTGTCAGGAATCTTATGCCCACAATCTTAGCTCCGGCATAAGCCTCAAGGTAGGTGCTCGGAATCACCTGAGCCATCTTGAACATATTGCCTGCTCTGTCTGGCATTCCCCAGCCCGACACGGGGTCGTCGGCACCAGGCACAAATACGTATTTCTGGTTTACGGCAATGTCCTTGGCTGCGACAGATTTCACCGTTACAAGAGGCAGTTGCGCTACTGTTTGAGCCGTTGTTGCAGCGACTGATGCGAGCGCGAAAATGGATAGTAATAGTTTCCTCATAAGAGAATTTTTTTTTGTTTAACATGATTATTATTGCGGTTACAAATGTACTATTATCTTTTTGATTTCACAACATTATGATAAAAATATTATTTGAAATAATATTCAAACGAAAGAAATCTTAGAAATAAAAATGTTAAAATTGAAAAGAAAACGTCACATTATATAAAATTAACATGGATTGTTAGACGTGAAATCGTTTTATTTATAATTTTGCAGAAAAAATATAATAGGATGAAGAAATTATTACTTACTGCACTTTTCGTGCTTGGCATGGTCCTTAACGCAAGCGCACAGCTTCCGAAAGTGACACTCAAGAGCATCGACGGCAAAACAGTGTCCACCGATACTCTTTCCAACAATGGCAAACCGTTTATAATCGACTTCTTCGCCACATGGTGCAAGCCCTGCAACCGCGAGCTTACTGCCATAAGCGAGGTGTATGAGGATTGGCAGGCAGAGACAGGAGTGAAGATCTTCGCCATCTCTATCGACCAGGCTCAGAATTCAAATAAGGTGAAGCCTCTTGTCGACAACCATGGTTGGCAGTATGACGTGCTGCTCGACCCCAACAGCGACTTCAAGCGCGCGCTTGGCGTGCAGACTATCCCCTACGTGATAGTATGCGACGGCAAGGGCAACATCGTGTCTAAGCACAACGGCTATACCGAGGGTGCCGAGGAGGAACTCATCGAGGAAGTGCGCAAGCTTGTAGGCAAGAAGTAATTATATAAACATATAATGATGCGCCCTGCATAGGGCGCAAACTTCATTATAATCAAAACACCATTATTATATAATGTATCTCAACAGAATTCTATTGCTCGCTCTCACTGCCATGGCTGTTGGCTCGGCAAGTGCGCAGAAGGTGAAGGTTGCCAAAGACTATGAGGTGACTCTCACTGGAAGCCTTCAGAGCGACATTCTCATTCCGCAAGAGGACGAAAAAATAGGCACGGGCACATACAGTGAAGATGTGCTCACCAATACTTATGCCGAGCTTCACGCATTGTCGAAATATGTCGATGCTGGAGCCCGACTTGAATATCTCGAGCATCCGCTGCCTGGATTCGAGAAGGATTTCAAGGGCTGGGGTGTGCCTTTCTATTATATCAAGGGTAAACTCAAGAATGCCGAACTAACCCTTGGAAATTATTATGAGCAGTTCGGCTCCGGATTTATTCTCCGCACCTACGAGGAACGTTCTTTAGGTATCGACAACTCATTGCTCGGTGGACGCCTTGTTTTGCGTCCGGCTAAGGGCGTGCAGATCAAGGCTCTCAGCGGCAAGCAGCGCCGCTATTGGGATCACAACGATGCCTGGGTGTCGGGTGCTGATGTGGAGCTTGGACTCAATGAATGGTTCCCCAAGATGCAGCAGAGCGGCACTTACCTCACGCTTGGTGGCTCATGGGTGAACAAGCATGAGAAGGCTGACAACGACGATGTGCGCCTGAATCCTACACAGAAGCTTAATCTTCCGGAGAATGTCAACGCATTCGACGTGAGAGCCAATCTTCAGAAGGGCAACTTCAGTATGCTTGCCGAGTATGCCCAGAAGTCTCAGGACCCAACGCTCGACAACAACTACATCTACCGCAAGGGATATGTAGCCATGCTCTCTACATCTTATTCTAAGAGTGGAATGAGTGTGTTGCTTCAGGCAAAACGCTCCGACAACATGGCTTCGCGCTCGGCTCGCACAATGACCGGCACTTCGTCGTTCATCAACCATCTGCCGGCATTCACCATGGACCAGACCTACGCTCTCGCAGCTCTTTATCCCTACGCCACTCAGTATGCTAAGGGCGAATGGGCCTATCAGGCTGAGTTGGGCTATAAGTTCAAGCGCCACACCTTCCTTGGTGGCAAGTATGGCACAAGTCTTAAGGTGAACTTCTCGCATGTTCACTCTATCGACAAGAACGACCGTGGACTGACCATCAACAACGAGGGAGGCGAGATTGTGGTGCCTGCTGGCGGACGTGGTACCGACGGCTATGGCTCTGCCTTCTGGAAATGGGGCAACCAGACCTACTATCAGGACTTGAACGTGCAGATTGAGAAGAAGTTCTCGCGCGACTTCAAGCTCAACCTTATGTACATGAACCAGTTCTACAACAAGACTGTTGTGGAGGGTGAGGGTGGAATGATTCATTCCGACATATTCATTGCTGACGCTAAATACCGCTTCAGCAATAAGGTGACGCTGCGTGGCGAGGCTCAGTATCTCAGCACCAAGGACGACGAGGGCGACTGGGTGTTTGGACTCCTCGAACTTTCTGTTCTTCCAGGATGGATGTTCACAGTGAGCGATATGTATAATAGTGGATCGTCGAAGCTCCATTACTACCAGGGATATGTAACATATACCAATGGCTCGCACCGCTTGCAGCTTGGCTATGGCCGCACACGTGCCGGATTCAACTGCTCGGGTGGCGTTTGCCGTTATATCCCGGCAAGCAAGGGCTTCACATTATCCTACGGTTTCAACTTCTAACATATCTCAAACAACAGCAGAATATGAACTTCAAGAATATTAAATATGTGGCTCTTGCCTTCGCCGCTGTTGCCATGACGGCCTGCGACGAGAAGGATGCCGACGAACGATATACTTATGTGCCGCCCGTCACAGCCGAGCGTGGAGTGCTTTTGGAGGATTTCACTGGTCAGGCTTGTGTCAACTGTCCTAATGCTACCGAAGAGATTCATGAGCTTCAGGAGCACTATGGCGACAAGGTGGTGGCTGTAGGTATCCACTCCGGTCAGTTCTCTAAGAAACCGCCACGCTACAATAATCCTTATCCACTGTGGACATCGGTAGGCGACGAGTACTTCAACCACTGGAACATTTCGTCGCAGCCTAAGGGTATCATCAACCGCAATGGTGGCGAGATGGTTTATCAGAGCTGGGCTTCTACTGTAGAGCAGGCTTTGCAGGAGAAGGCTCCGATGTCGATTGAGGTGACCAACAAATATGATGAGTCTACCAACACTCTGAAGATTAGCACACGCCTTACGGCATTGCCAGGCAATACTGTTGATGGCAAATTGCAGCTGTGGCTTATTCAGGACGGTATCGTAGGCACACAGTATTTCACAGGAAATGTGATTGACAAGGAATATGTACACAACCATGTCTTCCGCTTTGCTGCCAATGGCACATGGGGCGAGGACATAAAGCTTGCCGACAGCGAGAGTAAGGTGGTGGAAAAGACTGTTGACTTGAGCGCAAAGCTTACTGAGTTGCGCGGCGAGAATAAGGACGCTCCCGACTTCGTGCCGTCGAACATGTCGGTAGTAGCATTCGTCTACAATTCTTATGGTGTGCAGAATGTGGTGCAGGTGGCTGTAGTGCCAAAGCAAGCATCGAATAATTAATTGATAATTTAAAAATCATTATATATGAAATTTCTTAAATCAACACTCCTCATGGCTTCTGCCATGTTCGCTCTTTCATCGTATGCACAGAGCGAAGTAGACGACACCTTTGTCTTTGTAGACAAGGATGGCAAAGAGGTGCCAAGCGGCACAACCTATACTGCCAATATTATTGAGGTTGTAGAGGGAGAAGAGGAATCTTACGAGCAGATAGTTACTGGTCTGTCGGTAAAGAACACCACTGATGGCAAGCCGGCTCTTGGAGGTGACTTCAAATTGACTGCCATCGACAATGGTTTCTTCCAGACATGTTTCCCTGCTGGATGTATTCCTGGATCAGACCAACCGACTACTTTTAAACTTTCGGAAAAGATTTTTGAGCCAAATGAGTCTGTTGGCCTTCAGACAGAATGGATTCCTGATGGTGACGGATCTTGTACCGCAACAATCCAATTGAAGCTTTTTGAGCCTTATACAAATAAGTTCGGTATTCAGAGTTTTGAAGAGCTTGAGACCGAATATCCTATGCCTTCATTGACAATCAAGTTTGTCAAGGGTACTACTGGTATCAACGACATCCTTACAGTTGACAATACAAAGGTTGTGGGCATTTATACTGTTGACGGCAAGCGCGTGTCTGCCATGCAGAAGGGCTTGAACATCGTGAAGCTGTCTGATGGAAAGACTCTCAAGGTTATTAAGTAGATAATGTTAAACCATTAATTTAAAAACAAATATTATGAAAAAAGTTTTACTTCCAATCTTTTCGCTTTTGCTGGCTGCTTCTGCTGCCAACGCACAGGTGAAGATTAGCAAGCAGCTCGTCAATATTGGCCAGACTGCTCCTGAACTAATCGTAAACAAGCAGTTGACCATTGGTGGCGCAAGCAAGGTAGCTAAGAAGGCTGTTAAGGCCAACGAGCTTGCTGAAAACCAGAAGAAGGTGGCTATGGATGGCTCTGAATTGCCAGTTACTGCAATCGGTATGCCTGGCCATACCCCAACCGATATGGGTCAGTTGATTCCTGCTTCTTATTATGAGGCTTATGCAGGTAGCAAGATTGTTGGTTTGCGTTTCCTTACAATGAACTCTACCAATATGACTCCTGCTATTTATGTTGCAAGTGGTAGTAGTCTCAATCTTGTAGCTCAGGGCAAAGAGATTACAACAAAGGCTTCGCCTCTGAAAAGCGATAACTCAGCTTTTGAGCAGAATTGGAACGAAGTGACATTCGACAAGCCTTATACCATCGAGAGTGGTTCTGACGCACTTATGGTAGGCTTTGCCTATACTCAGAGCAGCAAGAAGAGTGGTGGCAACTATGATATGGAGTGCTACCCATTCCTCGTAGGACAGAACACTGACCAGAATGCTGTGGTTTGTGCTAATGTCGACTTAGGCGAAGGTGCAGGTTGGCAGGGTATAAGTGCTGATTATTGTCTGTGTGTGCAGCTTATCCTCGAGAGAGAGGGTGGCTTCCCCGATGACTTCTCAATGTTGGGTGCATATACCAATTCAATGGTTAAGCCTTCTGACAAGCTTCCTGTTGAGTTCTATGTTAAGAACTTAGGTTCTAAGGAGGCTGAAGGTGAGTTCACAGTTTCGATTGACGATCAGGAACTTGGTGCTTTCAAGGCTAATGATCTTATTGGAACGACTTCGGCAAAGGTTGGTGTAGATGTTGATCTTTCTTCACTCAATCTTGCTGCTGGTCCTCACACTGTTGGTGTAAAGGTAAAGAGCGTTAATGGCGAGGCTCCTGCTGGCAACCTCAAGGATGACGCTTCTTATGCACAGTTCCGTGTTTACACCAATTCTACCGACCGTCAGTACAACTTGATCGAGCACTTCACAAGCTGGACATGCGTATTCTGTCCTTATGGCTACGAGACTCTTCGTGAGCTTCAGAAGCAGCGTAATGATGTGGCTTGGGCAGCTATCCACGCTGATATGGATCCAAACAATCCAGACCCACATACACTTGCTGACGCATCTCTTATCACCCAGTACTCAATCTCAGGTTTCCCATCATTCAACCTCAACCGTTTCAATTTAGGTGGAAGTATGATTGGTGCAGGTATGCCTTCAACCGACCCAGCAAAGAATGCTGAGCAGTTCAGCAAGATTCTTGACCTTGAGAAGGAAATGGTTCCTGCACAGCTTACACTTGATATGAAGTCTAACTTTGAGCTTGCTGAGAAGCCAAACTTGCAGGACTCTAAGCTTACTGTAACTGTTACTGGTAAGGGTGTTAAGGATGCTGCTAAGGTTCTCAACAATGCAGTGCTCAACCTCTACATCACAGAGGATGGTCTTACTGGTAAGCAGTACGGCAAGAACGGCAACTCTTGGTACTCTAAGTACAACCACGACAACACTCTCATCGCTATCGCTACCGATAATGCATATGGTGACGAGATTGCATGGGATGGTGACAACTTCGAGAAGACCTACGAGATTACAATCCCGAAGAAGACCGTTTCTTACACAACTGGCAAGACTCTCAACGCTATTGCTTTCGTAAGCCTCCCATTCGCTTTCGAGCAGGATGGTAAGTTGTATGCTAACGCTGACCTTGAGAACGTATGGGTTAACCAGTGCTTCTTCATGGACATCAACAAGGGTGAGACCACTGGCATCAAGGTAATCAACGGCACAGACTCTAACGCAACTGTTGTAGCTCGCTTCGCTGCCGACGGTACTCAGATCTCTGCTCCTGTTAAGGGTGTTAACATCCTCAAGATGTCTGATGGCACTACACGCAAGGTAATGGTTAAGTAATTTAGCCTATAGTAAAAGACTTTGTTCTGCCTACGGCAGATACAAATGATATAAATGGAGTGGCTGCATTCCGCACAGCAAATGTGCGGAGGTAGCCACTCCTTTTTTCTATTTAAGTATATGTTCCTTTTTTCTTTTTATATATGAGCGGCAATTTGTAAGAGTTGAGGGTGTTCTAAAATCAAACAAAAGCGGGCTGAAAGCCCAATGTTCTCCATAGCCCAGGGCAACGCCCTGGGTATAAGGTATTTACGGACAAACGCGCCCTGTAAGGGCAACTATAAAACAATGGAATATTAAAGCTGCCCTTACAGGGCGCATTGTTTATTGAACGCTATATACCCAGGGCGCTGCCACTGGGCTATAGAGAACATTGGGCTTTCAGCCCGCATTGTAGGAGTCTTGATATACCCTCCACTCCTATAGATTTCCGCACATTTATAAAAAATATGAATACATACTTATAGAAAATGTCTTACAAAAAAATAGCCCAGAGCAATCAATGCCCTGGGCTTTATTAGCATTATATATAATAAGGTGTATTCTCCTTTGCCTTATTATTACTTCACGATCTTCTTAACAGTCTTGCCGTTGGTCATGCGAAGGATGTTCACACCCTTGAACTTGCCGTCGCGGTGCATACCGTCGAGAGAGTAGCGAGCCTTAACCTTGGCAACCTTGTTGTTGTCCTTGGCCACTGACTCTACAGCTGTTGTAGCCGACTCGTCCTCAGTGTCGAGAATCCAAGATACATAAGAAGACTCTGCGTTTTCATCATCAGTGTCGGCAGGATCAACGGCAGCGAAACCAGTGATGTAGCGACCGTCAGCAGAGATGCCGCATGGTGTGTTGAAGTAACCGTTGTCATAGTCAGCCAATCTTGTGGCACCAGGGAATGCTGTAGAGAGAGTCTGGATAGTGCTTTCGCCATTCTTCCACATGAAGCCCACGCGCGGACCGTATGCTCCGCCATAGAAACCCACGATAGTACCCTCATCCGAAACAGCGAATCCATAAGCCTCGCTGCCAGTTTCTTCGAAGCGCTCGTCTTCCTCAGCGTTAGGAGTGAAGAACTCTACAGAGTCGTTCTCAAGGTTATAGCGTGCTACACCTACTACCGACTCCCAAGCATCCACGTATTTCTCGAAGTTGATGACGAGCCACTTGCCGTTAGGACTCATTGTGGTCTGGTCGCATGTGAATGTAGAGTAAGGAAGTTCCGACTCTTGTGACGGAGCAAAGTAACGACGTGAGATAGGATAAACCGAGAATGACTTTCCATCCTTGTTGGGTGTCCACATTGTAGCAGGACGTGTAGCCATATCGTCTACGAAATAGCCAGAAATAATGCCGTCGTCGCTAACCGACAATGCTGATGCGCCTGCTGAGGCGTAGCCGAGGAACTTGTCGGTTGGTTCCGGCAGGTCTACCGGTGTGCCATTGTTGAAGATGCAAGGTGTGCCCTCTTCGTTGCCGCCGTCATAGCGTGCGCCTACGATGTAGTTGCCTGAAGGACTGATGCCGAGGAACAAGTATTGGTCTACCTCACCGAAAGTGGTGCATTTCTTTGTGGCGAAATCGAATGTGCTGGCATATCCGTTCCATCCTACTGCCAAACCACTGTTGGAAATAGACTTAATCTGAAGGTCGGTGTCTACACCTTCGGTGATGTCGAGTGGGTCGAATGTTACAATCTGCTTGCTCTCGCGGTCGAACATGAATCCACCCTGGGTCAATGCGTCTGCACCGGCAATGTACTTACCGTTAGGCGACATGGTTGTTGCCATAAAACCGTGACCTTCTGCGTCAGGTACTTCAACGATACCGTTCTGAGCCATTACAGCGCTGCATGTTGCCATCATGGCAACCATTGTGAGTAAAGTCTTTTTCATATTTTCTGTATTTATATTAATAATGTGTTTACTATCAGTAATTTACATGCAAATATACTACAAATTATTGTGATAAAAAAGAAAAAGGTTATAAAATGTTACTTTTACACCCTTTTTCTCTTATAATCTATCTCGTTACTTTCACCATTCTTTGACCCAGGGAAAGGCACACCGCTCTGATAGTATTGTTTCTCGTAGTGCGACACCATATAATAAGGTGTGCCGTTGACATTGAACACCTGAACTGGTGTTGACATTATTCTTTAATAAACATAATCCCATAATTTTCTTGTTGAATCCGCTTTTTATGTGTTCATCCGCCCTTTAAAATAACTGAACAGACATAGTAATTCCAGTACCGCGCCAGTGTTGCCTAACTGGTACTGGAGTTTCACCCTACTGGTACTGCAGTGTTACTCAATTGGTACTGTGAAGTTTTTATTATGTGTCGAATGTGTTCACCAACTTGTCTCCTACGTCAAGAGTCAGGAAGTTTGTACAGGCATATTAAGCTTACTCTATCGTCCAGCCAAGGCTGAACGATAGAGTAAGCCGTATTACTTTGCCTTTTAATACGAGATAAACAACCGTCCGGCCTTGGCTGAACGAACCTGCATATACTGTAAAGTCAAGCGCGCAATAGGCCTAAAACTTGCGGCATTGCGCCTTTCTGCGTGAGAAAAGCAAAATATCCCTTGACGTTAGCAAAAACTTTCCAGACTCTGCTCATCGAGTTGCCAACAACAAATGTATGATGCTACGTGCCCATCAGACAATAGGGAACTCCGCGCTGAAGATGAGGAACAAGACACTCGTTGGATTTGTTATTAGTATGACGTATAATTATCAGTTATATGTTATAGTTAGGGAATGTCGGATGTTGTAATTCGTGTTTTACTTTTCCACAATGTTTGTAGTTCTTGCTGTTTAGGTCCTAAGTAAGTCTGTGCATAACTAAGGATATCGTATTCTGTATATTCATCGTCAGCATTTCCTTCAAAGTCACAGGTGATTGAAAACACTGTTTTAAATAATGTAGGTTCGAAGCCTACACTATAACGTATTCTACTTTCCTGACTGTTTAGTTCCTTGCAAAGCTCACGAGCCATGTCGGCGTGTATGTCATTTATTATGACTGCACCAACAAGTGAAATGGCAAATCTTTCACTATCGTGTGAAAAAACTTTTACTATTCCTTGCGGTAGGCAAAGATACACTTCTCCCGTACCATCTTCTTTGCATTCGGTTATACTACATCTTAGTTTTTCTTCTTCTGCCAATAATATGGCAAGCAAGACATAGGAGTGTCTGCTTCGGATATCCCGTTTGTAAGAACGTTTTTGAAACTTGCTGTAAATCCAACTGCAACCAATTGTCTGGGCAATGCCTATAACAATAAGCCAAAACTGTGTGCTAAACATAATAAAATAATTAATTGATGTGTGAGTGTTATAGTCATTAATATGATGACTAAATGACGTTAATCCTAGTTTAATGTGCCAAAGATAGCATTTATCTTTGTATTTTGCATAATTGTGTTGAATTGTTTGATCAAGTTTTTGGAGTTTTAACATTTCAAGTTGAAGATGAAAAAAAATAATTCAAATGCTGTGGTTTTTCAAGTTTTGTTTGTACCTTTGTCTTGAACAATCTTACTGACAAACATAACATAAAAGCTTGACGAGTGGACTGTTGACTTAGATTGATGAACACAAAATCTAAAGAAAATCCTTTCGCATTGTCTAATGCGAGCATCCGACGAGGCGGTGCAACTCCCTCATGTGCAGGATTTGCCTCCTGCATCTCCCCCGAAGTTCAAGGCCATAAGGCAGAGAACTCCCATACTGGGGTGTCGGTAAGAAATGTGCCTTAAAGAAACAATCATTATTTTTTATGGAAGCATCTCCTTGCTAATAACATCAACACGATGCTTCGCAACAATGGCAAGGAGATAGTGTCGAATATGGTTGATGGTGAGGTTGACAACTTCTTAAGCAAACTCCAGGTTATGGACAAGGAACTCAAGGCCATTGTGTGGTTGGGAGCGTTGTTGGGACTGGTGATGGGAAGTATAAACATATTGATTTGACTTAAAAAGTTTAATTTATAATTGTGTTGTGGAATTATGGTAATTCAAAAATAATTGCTATATTTGCAGTTGATTTTATTGATAGATAAAAACCATGATCGCATTGTCTAATGTGACACCCAGCAGAGGTCATTTTGTACCTCTCAGTGCAGGCCTAATCTCCTGCATCCTCCCCGAAGAGAAAGAAAAGGGGTGTCGGTAAGAAATGCGCCTATAAAAAGATAGTTTTTCGATTGCTTGTAACGAAACAACATTTTACTCTACAGACAATGATAGTAAAAAAGATATTCATACAAGATTTGCAAATAGCCAAGTCATTGATAAATAAGGATGAAATGGTTACTCGCAGATACTTCTATCAGCAATGTTATCCCTTGTTCAAATCCATATACGACAATTACTATACCGATTGTGCCAGTTGCAAGGAATTTATCGATGAGATATACATCCTGGTTCTTGCTCCAAGCAGAATTACCGGAAAATGCCAAATGGAGAATTTTAAGGGCGAAAGTACATTGACAAGTTGGTTGAAAACTGTCTGTTTGTTTTATTGCTATAAGCAGTTTGAAACAAAAGAGAAATTGCCTAAACATGAGCAAATCACTCATTCAAATATGAAAGACAATGATGACACTGGTGATAGGGCCGACTACATTTACGGCTCTATAGAGATAGATTTTTCTAATCTCAACCGTCAAGACGCTCTTACCATCATCAAGCAGATGCCCAACAAGCGATATAGCGAGCTGATACGTCTGCGCTATTTGGAGCTGAAGACCAACGAGGAAACCGCAAAAGAATTAGGTATGTCAATGGAGAACTATTACAACAAGCATAAACTCGCCAAAGAGCAGTACGAACGAATCTACAGAAAGGAGGTAGGTCATGAATAAAGATTTTATGCCACCTGTAAGTATTGAAGAGTTTGCTGCGTATTTGGATGGTAATCTTACAGAGGATGGAATGAATGAAGTTGCTTCTGCTATAAATTCAGAAGACAATTTGCATGCTATCATGTCAAGTTGCCAAACTGTAGATGATATTTTGGCAAATTATGAACCTTTGCAATTAACAGTTCCCGATGAAATTTCAACTATGGATTTCGAGATACCAAATGTGAATGATGGTGACTATCTTAATATAGGTGATTGGGCAGATTTGGATGTTGCCGCATGTGCTCCATGTGCTTCATGTGCAGCAGACACATCTGTTGATGATTTCATGAATCCGGGAAATGACATTGCTTCTACAAATCATCATACAGGATTGGATGATGATTCTTCAGACATGGCATCAGACCATTTTATGGATGATTGGAATGACATTATAGGCGGCGATGAATTCACCGAATTAGACTATACCGATTATAACGATTTATAAATTCTGTAGAACCAGTAAATAATCTACAATAATAGCTATAATTTTATGGATAATTTAGAATATATGAATCTCCTTTACTCTGGAGAAGATGGCTTGAGCTTCGGGTATGACACTACGGGTGATAATGAGGTCGATACTTTCCTCATGTTGAACGATCCTACAGGAGAGTCTGGCTTTTTCACATGTGTTGACACAACTGGTGATGGTGCTTATGATACGATTCAAGGGCTATTAGATTGTGATGGTGATGGATTGGGTGAGACCTTATTTGTTGCTAACGATTATGATGCAGACGGAAAGCTTGACTATGCTAAGTATTATCTCGATACAACTGGTGATGGCGAATCGAACATGGTTGCGTCTATTCATGCTGATAATACATCCCAAGAACAAGGTTATCGAGTAGAAATGGATTTCGATTTTACTGGTGACCATCAAAGTGACTACCATTATGAAGAATTTGTTCCATCGGAAGATGGCAGTATGTTGGATTTCAGTATGTTCCCATCCTCGATAGGAACCGCAGACTCGAACGGGTGTTTTGATCCAAATACACCAGTTGAGAATGTTTCTGGAACACCAGCCAAAGATATGGAGGTGTGGGAATGCCAAGGACAAACGAATAGATGTTCTCTTTTCTCACAACTTTTCACGATAGAGCAGTTAACAGGTCGTGAAATTGACATTGAAGAGTTTGCCGATATTGCAGAAGAAAAGGGATGGTTTACTGAAGATGGTGGAACCAATATGCTGAATATGGACAGGATGCTTACGTACTACAATATCAATCATGATGTAGTGTTTGATGCCAATATAGAGCAATTGGAGGCTGAACTAAATAATGGAAGCAAATTGATCGTCTCTGTTGACAGTGGGCAGATATGGTATGGGGAAGCTAATGATATTTTCTCCCCTTCTACTCGTGCAGATCATGCCGTACAGGTCATCGGCATAGACCATTCTGATCCGGATAATCCAATGGTTGTATTGAATGATTCTGGTACGCCTATGGGATGTGGTGAAATGGTGCCGTTAGATGTCTTTGAAAATGCTTGGTCTGCAGGTGATCATCAGCTGATTATTTCACGTGCATAAAAATACATAAAGAATATCAATTAAAACAATAATATATGAACGTAATATCTTCTTTTTATCAAAAAATAGTGCAACGCCCCGAGGTGAAGGCCATGATTCCGATGGGATATACTCCTGGCATACCTGCGTTGACAATAAAGCAAGACAATTTATGTTTAGTTGTACCTTTCGTTCGTTATAAAATAACGGGAGAAAAAGATAAAACACTCGTATTCCCTATACGGTATGTAGCAGAATATATACTGCCAGAGTGTATATTGGTTAAATTTGAAGATTTTGCATACAGTCCTTTAAGTGGCAAGGTGGATTTTGAAAAACCATGCGGATTATTCCGTCACAAGGCTATAGAGAATTTATCAAAGGCTGAGTATAACGATTTGAGAAATTCTACTTTGGAGAGTTTCGATAAGGTTACTGACGTTTTATTGGATGGAAAACCTTACTCTGTTGCTGATCATGAATTGATGAAAAGTCAATTGCAAAGAATAGTAGAGCCATCGTTATGGAGCTTCTATCGTATATTATCACCTGATTTTTATACTAAATATTTTACTGCAAATGGGAAAGATTAATATGAAAGGGTTGTCTTCCTTTAATAATCCTCAGGTAGTAGAGGAAGATAAAATGCAGGCTAAGGAAAACTCCATTTCCCGAGTGGAGGTAAGAAAGGCCTTAATACAAGACGTGAAGAATGCTGCAGAAACGCTTAATGAGTTAGGTCTTCAGCAATTGGGCAATCAAGTAATAGGTCTTGTTAAGCATACCTTGCGTTCTCGTTTTTCCGTATCTTTCGTGGGTGAGTTTAATCATGGAAAGAGTACGTTGATAAACAAGTTGTTAGGGCGTAATATCCTGCCAACAGGCACATTACCGACAACAGCTTTACTTACACAAATCACTTTTGGTAATGATGATAGTATTAAAGTGTTGAATCGATTAGGAAAAGAGGTAAATACCTTGCCGTTAACCTATGCTTCATGGGAGGAACTGGTTGCATATAAAGAGAATGGCGAAATGGGCTTTGACAAAGGTGAAAACGATGCTGCTTTTGTTAGGCTAACCTTGAAAGACGACTGGATAAATAAATACGCAATAGATATCCTTGATACTCCTGGAGCTAATGATGGTAGCAAGGATCGTGACAAGGAGATAAGTCGTGCCCTTATGGTAACAGATGGTGCCGTTCTTTGTGTTGATGCCCAAAAGGGATTGATGGAAACACAACGTGCATTTATAAAAGATCGTCTGTTAGGGACTAAGATTCCATATATAGCTCTTGCCATAACACATCTTGATTTGATTTCAATGGAAAATCGTGATCGTATGGTGGCTTATATAATGGGAATTCTAAAAGGAATGAAAATAGAAATGCCTGTATTTATCGTTAACGAAGTGGAAATGCCATCTGATATGTTTGAGGATAAGGTAGGCATTGACAAGCTGAAGGATCTTATAGTTCGTTGGAGTAAGAATCCTGACAGAGCTGACAAGTTGGAGTCTTGGTTGGCGGTCAACGTATGTCACGTACTTGACATGGCAACGAAGGGCATTACTGGCCAGCGTAAAATTCTAGAGGCAAAAGATGCAGATAGAAAGGTTATGTTGGTAGAGAATAAAGCTGCCATAATTGAAATGAATAAGCGTTGGGAAGACTTGCGTGGCGAAATAAAAAAACGCTGTGAGGCTTGCAAGGCTGCATTCGCTCATCGTTATGAGCATGAAGTTCGCACGATATTGGCAGACATGGAATATCGTATAAGTGTAGCTCCTGACCCTAAGAAGTGGTATGAGAAAAGTTACCGTTACGAACTTTCAAACCGTCTTACTGCATCCTTAATCTCTCTAGATAATGTTGTGACAGAGAATGCTCGAAACGATTTTGAATGGCTTAATCGTCAAATGCTTAAGCAATTCAAAATAAATGCAGAACGTGACCCTGAAATGTGGAAGCGAACGGAAGAGACCTCTTTCTATTCACACAAGGAAAGTCCTGATATGGAAGACCTTGGAGACGTTAGAAAAAAAGATAATTATAAGACCGGAGCTGCTGTGATTGTAAGTTCTGTAGTTTTAGGTATTCTTACTGGAGGTCTAGGCGGAGGTATTGTTGGATCAGTTGGTGTAGGCACGTTAATGCGCCAAATAAATGAGAAGAATTTGTCTGGCATAGTAGAACAAATGCGTGAACAATTGCGTGAGTATATCAAGTCTGACATTCCTAATGTGCTTCACGATGCTACCACTGATTGTGAGCATAGAATAGAATACATATATAGAGATCTTCTTGCAGGTGCTCATCAAACTGAGAGTAATTGGACGAAGATGCAATACAATCTTATAGATCAAGCGTCTAAACCTTCAGAGGATGCTTGCAAAAAGGCTTTAGAAAATATTGATATTAAATTATCAAAGATAAAAGAAATTATTAACAAACTTTCGAAATTCATAAAATAATGGTAACACTTGAACTATATAAGCAATGGCGTAAGACCCTTTTGGACTTATTGGCAAGAACAGAGAAAGCCGCAAATACACTGTCTTTGAGTGAGAAAGAGAAATTCTTCTTACAAATGCAGCAAATGCTTAAAGATGATTCGTTTCGTATTCAAGTTGTAGGTACGGTGAAAAACGGAAAGTCTTCTTTTACTAATGCCTTGATAGGGGAAGATATTCTTCCTGTAAATGACATACCTTGTACAGCTGTAGTAAGTGAGGTGAAATACGGGAAAGGAAAAAAAGCAATAGTGCATTTTTGTTCTCCACTTCCTACAGGTCTTCTCAATGAGATACCAGAGGTTACGAAGAGATATATTGAGAAGTATAATTATGGTAAAGGGAAAGATGGCAAAGATGTTCAGATTCCGCCATTAGAGGTGCCATATGATAGCCTCAATAAGTATGTGGCAATACCTGAGCCATCTATGGATATTTTGTTTAATACAGAAAAGTTTGAAGCATATAAAGCTAAAATTGATAAAGAAAGCCCATATAATACAGCAGAGCTATTTTTTCCTGCCAGTATTTTACAGAATGGAGTAGAATTGGTTGATTCTCCGGGTCTCAATGAGTCCCCTCTAAGAACCAAAGTAACTTTGGATTATTTGGAAAAGGCTGATGCTGCTATATATTTGTTAGATGCAACCCATCCTGTTACAGAAGAGGATGTGAAGGTTATAGAACTTACGCTTTTGAAACGTGGATTTAAAGATCTATTGATGGTGGCTAACCGAATTGATATGGTCCAAAAAAGAGAGCTACTGAGAATATATATTCAAGCCAAAGTTCAAGAATACACGACCAATAAAGAGGTTTTTGCAGTTTCTGCCAAAGAGGCTTGTGACGCAATGAAACAAAACAATCCTGATTTGTTTCAGCAGTCGGGTATTCCACAGTTTAAAGAGTTCCTAATAAACTATCTTACACAAAAAAAAGGAATATTGAAACTGAACAAGCCAGCATCCTATATGTTGGAGACTATAAAAGAGTTGGTTGACAATGAAATACCTAAGCGTATGGCATCACTTGAGACTCAATCAACTGTGTTGCAAGATCGTTTGAACCACGCACGTCCTGAACTGGATGCCCTTATATCGCAACGTGACAAGATGAAGAACTCCTTAGAGAGAAACATCGGTTTGGCCTTAAATCCTATAGAGTCGATGGTGAGGAAATTCTATGAAGGGTTATCTAAAAATATTATAACTTGGGTGAATGATTTTACTCCAACTAAAGGGTGGGTTGTATGGGCTTCCAAATCTGATATCAATAATGTAGCTGAGGAAATTATCAAACATATCGAGGAAAAAACCAAAGAAGAATTTGAGTTTTGGCAAAAGCAAACCTTCGAAAGGAATATAGTCATGCAAGGTGATCTCATATTCGGAACATTAAAAAATGATGTAGATGTCATAGCAAAGACTATTGATGTTATTGATAATATTCTTCAAGGTTTAGATCCAAGTAAGATGCCAAGAGTTAGTGCTGCAGAACGATTAGTTGGAATAGCTGGCATGCTTTGCCTTCCAATGGGAAGAGCTGGAGGTGAAGTTTTTGCAGGTGGTTTCGACTTGTCACGTTTTATAAAAAATTTTGCAGTAGATCTTGGCGTTGGTTTAGGGGTTGGTTTGGTGGCGCTTTGGGTTTGGCCCCCAGCTGGTCTTTTTGCTGCAATAGTCGGTGTTTTTACTGGACTTATTAGAGGTGGAAAGAACCTAATGGATAAGACAAAGAAACAAGTTGCTGCCAATATTAAGAATGTACTTCAAGAAAATACCGACCTGCAAATCAAGGATTTGGTGAATAAAGCACGTAATACTTTTGAAGAAATAAAAGATGCTGTGATTAAAGGTCTTGATTCAGAAATTGACCTGGTAAAAACACGTGTCAATGAAATTGAGAAGATTACTAAGGAAGGTCAAGAGTCTATAGCACAAAGACGCAAACAACTTGATACAGTAAAGGCGGAACTTAATAGTATATCAAAAGGGGTAAATGACCTGTTAGGTGTGCTCAACGAAAACCAAGAAAAAAAGGATAATTAAGGCAGACGTTGAGTTTAAAAACACTAATTTCAAAGAATGAAACAAGACTGTACTTTAGAGATGCATTTCCTGTTTGTACGTTCTATAATCAAACGTTATAGCTGGGAGCTGAAGACAAAAGAGATTGATGGAAACACAACGTGCATTTATAAAGGATAGTCTGTTAGGGACAAAAAAACATATATAGCTTTTGCTTTAACACATCTTGATTTGGTTTCAATGGAAAATCGTTAAACCTTCAGAGAATGTTTACAAAAGCCCTTTAGAATTAGTGATGCAAAATAGTCAAAGATAATAGAAATTTGTTAACTAACTTTCGAAATTCATAAAATAATGGTAACACTTGAACTATATAAGCAATGGCGTGAGACGCTTTTGGACTTATTGGCAAGAACGGAAGAAGCCGCCAATACATTGTCTTTGAGTGAGAAAAAAGAATTCTTCTCACAATTGCAGCACAACCTTAAAGATGATTTGTTTCGTATTCAAGTTGTAGGTACGCTGAAAACAGGAAAGTCTTCGTTTACCAATGCCTTGATAGGGGAAGATATTCTTCCTGTAGATGACATACCTTGTACAGCTGTAGTAAGTGAGGTGAAATATGGGAAAGAAAAAAAAGCAATAGTGCATTTTTGTTCCCCACTCCCGACAGGTCTTCTCAATGAGATACCTGAGGTTACGAAGAGATATATTGAGAAGTATAATTATGGTAAAGGGACAGATGGCAAAGACGTTCAGATTCCGCCATTAGAGGTGCCATATGATAGCCTCAATAAGTATGTGGCAA